>Ga0181598_1001461_pt1 | contig 22997 bp, 9 predicted proteins | sample 041ome_4_FD_153295 | JGI IMG/M metagenome (GOLD analysis project Ga0181598, IMG submission 153295) | Coastal salt marsh microbial communities from the Groves Creek Marsh, Skidaway Island, Georgia - 041404US metaG (spades assembly) | ecosystem: Environmental > Aquatic > Marine > Intertidal zone >... | reverse complement strand
AAATATGGTTTTAAAAAAGTTAATAATGAAAGGAGTAAAAATTATTATAAAAAATACAAAGAACACTTATTTGTTTTAGAATTAAAATAATATTATTAAAAATAAAAATTAAAACTACTTTATCTCATCCAGATAGTAAATTATTTTTCAAAGAATGTGTCTAAAGACCTATTTATCATTTTTTTCTTACTAAATTTATTAGTAGGACTTTTACTTTTCTTTGTGCTTGGGTTTTGTTCCCCCTTTTTACTTTTTTGTGTTGAATTATTGATATTTAATTCATTAGGAGTTTTAATTTTATTAAAGAAAGTATCTAATTTCTTTTCTTTAATTATTTTCAATGTTGGTTTATCAACATAACAATTATTAAATTTTCTAATATCAATATTAACTATTTTATCTTCTTTTTTATCAAATTCAAAGTAATTATCTAAAGTATTGATTTTATTAAATTTATTAATTGCTTCTTGAATAAGAGGTTGGAAAATTAAGTCTTTAATCATATTAATTTTTAATTGACTAATCTTTTTTTGAGTTTTCTTCAAATCTCCTTTATATTTTTCATAGTAATACTGCTCTAGATTATTAAAGTAATCAGGATTTTTATTATGTTTATAACCAGGAATATGTTCTACTACTAATTCAAAAATTTGACTAACAGGTTTCATAATTTGATTTGTAATATAAACCTCATAATCCACTTGACAATTTGCCTCTCTAACATAATTAATATGTTCAATCTTATCACCTTGGATATATTTAACTCCCGGTTTTTCCTCAATCTTAATATAGACATAAGGAATACGCTCATTACAAGCGGGTTTATTACCAGGGTCCCTTTCTCCCATCCGCATTGCCAATACTTTATGAGCAATACTTTCTGGGTCTTTATAGTATTCCCGTAATGTTTTGCTGATAACAAACATATTTAAATCAAAATGGCCATAAATCATTTTTTTACAAATATCTTTAACCAAATCAATTGCTTTGTATAAATCACACTCTTTCATTAAAGTATCAACTACACCAATAAAAGTATGTTTTAAAATAGGGGCATTATCACGCCGTTTAGTCACTACACCCATACTGGTCTTTTTCCCTTCTTCAGGGTCAAATTCGTATTTAATACCAATATAACGCTTCTTAGTAATTAAAATCAAGGGATAATATACCTTTTCATATTCTAAATCGTGAGGGGGAGTATAAATTTCATCTTCTTTTAGTTTTTCCTGGATCCAAAAACCAATTTCCATCGATCGAACAATCTTATCTATTTTAGTTTCAGGATAGGATTTGCCAAGGGCAAATACCCCTTCTCTATCTGGAGGTAAATACGGAGTTTTAAATCTCTTAAATAAATCCGGACATATCTCAGGTTTAGGTTCAAGGTTATAATCCAAATTGAACTTAACGAACACACTGTCCGTGTCCCCGTACACCACATCACAACCCGGATTATTCTTTAAACAATAATCTTTTGCTTTGTAAATATTAATTCTTCCACCTGCTGTAGTACTAGCGGCAATTTCCTTTTTGAAAATCTTACTAGTTCTAGCACCAATTTGACCATAAAGGGAATTAGCAGTTAATTTATATGCTAACTGTAAACCATCTAAAATAGTATATTTAAATGGATCTTTTTCAGCCTTCATCCTCTTCTTGGTAGCTTTTCTAGCACCTAATAATTTCATTAGAATTTTAGGAATTAGACCTTTATCACCATCCCGTGTTTGAGCAAAACGAACAGTTTTTGTTCCATCTTTTTTTTTCCCTTTATTTTTATTTTTAGGATCAATCCAGGCAAAGTTATCATATGTTCTATCTAAAACATCATAACCCAAATCATCTAATCGTCTCTTTCCTTCATCTCCTAACCAACACTCATCTTCCACAATTCTATCGTGACTTAAATCACTAGCAATCATCTCACTGGGATACAGACTGCTAAAATCTAGAACTGTCACAGGTTCAAAATATATATTGGGTTTAGGAATTAAAACAATAGCACCTTCAAAACTATCCTCTGTCATTTTAATAACATTAAAATCACTTTTCAATTGAAAAACATCATTATTTTCCGTTTGTTGTCCCATACGTTTCTGTCGTTTGTTTTTTCCCTGTCCTTTATTACCTTTATATCCATCTTCCTCAGTATCCTCTAGATTTTCACCACGATAATTATCGAAATTTGTATTAGAAATAATATTCCTTCTATCTGATACATCTAATTCAACTTCTTCTTCACTTATTTCTACTTTTTCTAGCGTTGGTAAGACAAAACCATTTTCCGCACATTCATTTACAACTAGACTGAAAATCTTAATGCCTTGACCACGCAGGAAAATATAACTAAACGGGATTAAAGAGACATTACTCATACCAATATTATTTGGAACTACTTCTAACTTCTTAAGTAAACGAATTAGTAAAACGCAATCCTGAATACAATATTTAGCAACTACCATACGGTCAGCATCATTACCCTTTTGAAGACGGAAAATATCCTTAGGACTTACATCGTCCTTGGCTAGTCCCCATTGAGGATACATTGGAAGGCAATCTGTTGGAATAGGTTTTTCCAGTTCTAAGATATCATTTTCTCTATCAATATGTTTAATGGCCAATTTACTACCATCATAAAGTTGTTGGCCCGTAGTTGTCATTGTGACTACTACAAAATTACCGTCATCAATCTCCTTCATATTACTGACTTTGATTTTACGAGTTTCTTTTCCTTCTGGAAATTCTACATCATCTTTAAATCCTTTGATTTTGCCACTAATATAGAAACTGGCAACATCATCTAGTTTATAAGATGGTAATTTTGTCATACTACTTTGACATACTTTCAATAAATCAATTTGAACTCGTCCTGGAATATTAAAATAGAAGAGGAAATTATCACCTAAGGCACTACTGCTTAATTTTTTATTAATTAGTTTTCCTTTTGCCTTGGAACAATGTTCTACAATATCTTGATGTAATCGGCCCATAGACATAAATTTAGTATATTTATTAGCACGCAAACCCTTTAATTTCTTTTCTAATTCCTTATCATTAGCATTCTTATCTGTATCAGCAATAATATCTAAAGCACGATCGTACATAAATGTCATATCGAAACCATGAATATTATAACCCACAATAATATCAGGGTCATAATCAATAATTAATTTAGTCCAAGCTTGAAGGATTTTTGCCTCGGCTTTATCAGCATCGTGCTCAGTTTCATAATCAAACGCAATAATTTCACAATTATCACCTCTAACTTCAAAATCATCACAATTCTTTAATGTAATAATATTATTATGAAAAGGAGCATCATCACCGTATTCCCAAAAGACAGTACCAATTTGAATTACACGGTCACCATAGACTTTACCAATAAACGCATTCACTAATTCATTAACAAAACGGACCATAATATCTTTAGTCAGCATTTTATCCATAAATAGTCCTACGCTCTCAATTTCGTATTTTTCCTTCTTGGCAACATCCTCTACAATATCACAATAATCTTTAAAGGTCATTGTTCCATACTTAAGTAAATGATTTTCATCACGGGATGCAACTTCATTCATTGCCATCTTCATTTTTTGATTAGCATTGACTTTCTTAATATCACGATTACAAATCTGGTAAATCTTTTCACATAATTCCTCAAACTCGTACCCATGACATTTTCTAATCATATGCTCTTCAAAACGAGAACCATGACATCCTTTACAATACAAAATATCTACTTCATCATCTACATCTTGATATTTACCAATTTGGAGACTTTGTTTAATTCTATCCGCAAAGAATTTGGAACCCGAATTAATACGTGCTTCTGCCTTTTGGTATTTATCAGTGTCTTTTCCTTCTTTTTCCATAATAGTCCTATCTCTTAACCAAGTAATAACTAGTTGATTAGACAGTTTCTTACAATCCTTATAAGCAATGGGAAAATCACCATGACTTGAATCGGCCTCAATATCAAAAGAAGCAATTCGTAAGGGAGCAATACCAGTATTTTCACTGACAATCACATTTTCCACATCCACACTAACATTAATTTGACAATGACTTTGGTTCTTTACTTTCTTATAAGTCTTATCTAATACTTTAATCCAACCACTGGGTTTAACTCGGGTATCGTGATAAAATCTTAGTAAAGGTTCTAAATCTGCTTCAAATAAATTATACTTTTGTTTACCTCGGTAAGAACCACGAATGCCTAAATTAATAGGTTCGCTTAAGGCACGGAAATAGAATTTAAGGGCAAAATAACTTTGGAAACTAACTTTCAAAAATCTAAATTTTTGTTTATTCATAAATTTCCAAAGGATTTCCCTTTCTACTTCTTCAATACCAGTAATAGCATTTTTCATATAAGGAGAAAAGAACTTATCACCATTATTAAGCATACCTTCCGGGACTTCAGCTATATTTTCCGGGTCAAATGCCATTTTAAAATCCTTAATTTGTTTATCATCAAAATCTTGAGGAATAAGAATATAGAAATAAGGTTGATATCCATTAATACGACAACATACACTTTGACCTGCTTCTGTTACACCAAATCCAAAAATAGTATAGAATTTATTGTGTTGGCGGTTATATTGTGTAATATAGTTGCCATCATCATCTTTATTATCTCCTTTGATAACATAATCATCATCAAACCAATCAATAGTATTAAATTCTAAATCACCTATATCATAATTTATGGATAATTGTGCTCTTTTCCCTTTCATATTGTAATGATTACAATATTACTAATACTATTAATTATTGATTAATTATAGGTTATTAGTAAAATATCTCTAAATAATTATTTTAGCAAATAATATGGATAAAATCAGGAAATATAATAATAAAAATCAATTTTTCTTTTCATTCTATTTAATTATTCCAAAAATCTAATTAAAATCATTATTTAATTAAAATCATCTATACAAAAATCATTATCTATTATAATAATAAAAGAAACACCCAGAAAATAATAATACAATGAATTTTATTTATATATTTATCTTTTTCATTTGTTTAACTATAGTGTTTAAACATATGGAAAATAAAGCATTTGATGTTGTTTATGTAACTGCCAATAATAAAAAAGATTATTTAGTTAGAAACCTTTCAGATAAAGAAAAAGCAGCAACATTACTAGGTAATATGAATGATAAATTAGATGAATTAATAGAATATATTAGAACTAAAGATGTATTTGAAATGTATAAAATGTATGTAGTTAGAAATAATGAGATTGAATTAGAAAAAATATCTAAAACCCAAAAAAAGGAATATCACAATTTCCAAGAAGATATTAAAAGAATTGTTAAGAATTACAATTCTGATGCTTTAAGTGAAAATACTCCAGATAGTTCCTATACTAGTTATAGTGAAAATAAAGGGCAAAAAATAGTCTTTTGTCTTCGTTCTAAAAAAACAAATAAGTTGGTAGATTTAAATACTATGTTATTTGTTGCTCTTCACGAGATGGCTCATTTAATGACTAAATCTATTGGACATTTACCAGAATTCTGGGAAAATTTTAGAATATTACTCCGTATTGCTATCCGCAATGGTATTTATCAATGCCAAGATTACCAAATTGAAAGTGAAGACTACTGTGGTACAAAAATCACTGACACACCATTAAAATGTGGTGATGTTTAATTAAAGAAAAAATAGTAAAAAAATAAAAAATCAGACAAAATTGTTTATTTATTTTATATTTTGAATTTTATTTCCAACTCATGAACGCTACCGTGATACTTTGAGCATTACCCCATCATAATGCCGTACCACCACTATCCATATGTCCTACGGGGGATGATTCCATGGACCTGGGAGGATGCGATGGCAACTTCACCTTCTGTGATGGCATCCTGCCTTCCCAAGGATTTGTTGGAGGAGTTGTCCGTTGACTTGTTGGAGACGAACAACTACCCGGAGACACCGTCCATTTCAGACAGTGTCCCCTGGTGGGTTTGGAAGATTCCCTACAGTTGGTATTAAACACTGTACATATTTTTTTTAGTATTGTAATTTTTAAATTGTTAATAAATTAGTAGTGTAATTAGTTTTTTTTATTATTTTATTATCATTATAATTATAATTATAATTATTATCATTATTATTGAATTAAATAATTAGGGATAATATCTTATTAAAATAATAAAGAAAGATAATAAGAATTATAATTTAAAATAGGTAAATGACAAGTAAAGATACAACTGTCAAATTAGATAATTTTAACACTAAAACCCCTATTTTAAAAGTAATAATAAAAAGGAACTTATTTGATATTACCCAATCAATCCAAAATGATTTGAAATTGGTATTTATTGGTAATGTTCATAATGAAATTAAAACTATTTGTAAAAAAATAGAAGAAGGGAAACCTCTTTCAAAAGATGATAAAGAAACCTTAAATAATAATATTCCATTTTTTGATAAAAAAATAGGGTCTATTACAGAGTATGATATTAAATTTGTATTTATTACCATTAATCCATATACTATAAACCAACAATTTCAATTATTATTATTGGATATCTTATATCATTTACAGATTATTCCAACTTTGGATAATGTGAAAAAGGGATTATCTCTTTTTTCTTTTCCTAGAATAACTGATACCAATTATCACTTTAATGTTATTGAATACTTATTCTTTTCCTTAGAAGAAGATGCTACTACTGGATTAAATTTAGTAAAAACATTAATTGATAAAAATATGATTTCTCAAAACTTGTGGGATAAATGGGAAATAGAAAAACAAAAGACTAGTAAATCCAAAACTAATTTAACTAAAGAAGAATGGTTGTTAGACTTATTAAAACTTAAAAAAGATAAAAACTATCAAAAATACCAATTAATTGACAGACCAGAATTTGTTAAATACATAATCCAGGATCTACCTTACCTATTTACTTCCTTAAAAGAAATAAAGGATAAAAAACAATCTATTCTTAATTTTGAAAATATAGTATTTTTCTCTAGAAATAGTTCTAAAGAAATAACCACTAATAATAATTCAAAATTATTAAATAGGATAATACAAGGTACTTTTCCAAGTAATGATATTTTTATTAAAAAAAACAAATCTAGATATGACCAATGTTTAAATTACAATGAATTATCACAAAATAATACCTTATATTGTTATTTAAATACTGATATTACCACTTATGTCTCTAATTTAGAAAAAGAAAGTAATACTAATGTAAATCCTTTTAAAGTCTTTTTTTCTGGATTTCAAAATAAAATAAAGTTTGCTAGTCTAGATGAATGGCAAAATATTATTATAAACAATAGACGCAATTTCACCACTCATTTAGAAAATATTTGTCTTAATGAAAACTCTTTACAACAATTAAATTATTACAAAAAAAATAACCAACTTAGTAAAAATAATATATCTTGGATAAATGACAATTCAGTATTATTTAATAAAACAACGGGTTATAACAATATTATTTTAGATGTTTATAATTCTCATCTGGATATAGATATTAATTTATCAAATTTATTCCAGGAAATAAAAACTAGTGATTATTTCCCAATGGTAAAATATGTTAAAAATGGAGAAACACAATCCTATAATATTTACAAACCTTTTTTTAGAAATGTAAATCAAACTACAATTAAAACCTATTTAACATCAATGGATATTATTCAATCTCCTAAAAATATAGAAAATTTTAAACATATACAATATGAAGATTACTTATTAATATTTAGAAAGATAGACAATAAAAGAGTTATTAAATTGTATTTATTTCAATCGGGGTATCTAATTTTAGAATATTCTAATTCTGTTACTATCCCAGTGGAAGATGTATTAATGTACTTTAACAGTATTGATATTATTTATCAAAAAGTTAAAACACTATACAAATTAAGTAATTTAAATATACCTAATTATGAAAAAAATTTTAAATCTACATCTGGCAGTATTTATCGTTGTCATATTATTCCTCATATGGAACAAGTATCTACTTTTAAGATAGATAGTAAAATGTATTATATTTGGTATCAAAATAATAAAGATAATATTATTAATAAAAATGCCATTGATTTTCCCAAATTATTCAATGTAGATAAGTTAAGTGTTAAAGACTTTATTGAAAACCCAGATTACGCAACAGAAATATTTAATTATTTAACTTCTTCTAAATATAATATTTTAAAGAAAGTATGTAATAAATTAGAAAAAAGTAATAATTTTATTTTAAAATCACCTACACTTTCAAAAATAGAATTTTACAATAAAGATATTGATAATTTTTTTAGTAATGACAATATTAAAAATTACATAATCTATAAATTACGGGAAAATAAGAAATACAAGAAATCAGAAAAACAAAAACTGATTGATGCTATTAAAATAATATTTAATACAACTGAAAATAAAGCAGAAACCTTAATAAATGAATTGGTTGATACTGAAGAGATTGCTACTCATACATTTAAGTATATTATTAAACTTAATATTAATATAATTAAATCGTCTAATCTTTTTGAATTAACAATTTCAAATTTTAATAATTATCAACAAACCTCCTATTTATCATCCTACTTATTCCATATCTTTAAAGATGTCTTGTTAAATACCTCCTTTATTAATAATCAAAAAACTATATTACATTCTGCTGATAATTTAATTCCTAATCAAGATAGTATTTTTTCTATATTATCAACAGACTTAATTTATCTTCCTACTCCAGATGAAAAGAAGAAAATAGATACTAACAAATTATCAGTTAAAGATAATGAAAAACTAATGGATAGAGGCAATTTAAATCCTATAGAATTAGAAGATATTGACTTACAAAATTTAGAGGATTTACAAAATATTTCCATTGATGATTTAAACGATTTAGATATTGGCGAAATGGATATTAATGATTTAATTGGTGATATTGAAATAGATTTGGATTTAGATATGGTGGATAAAATGATTGCTGATGAAGAAGATAAACCAGTATCACTAAAAGATAAAGATAGTCCAGAAGATACATCTACCGAAGATGATACCAAAAAAGATGTAAAAAGTCAATTACAAGATATTAAGATAAAGGAAGGTATAGGTAAAAAAGGGATTATTAAATTAACAGATTATATGAAAAATATGAGACGCAAATTTGATAAAGACCTATATGAACCTGATGTTAAAGGTTCTAATACCCGTTATGTATATGATAGAACCTGTCCTTCTACCCGAAGTAAACAACCTTTTATTGTTACCAAAGAACAATTAGATACTTTTAAACCAGGTAGTATTACTGGTTATATGAAATATCGTGATAATTATTATGTGTGCCCTAGAATTTGGGATGCTTATGTAAATAAACCAATTACAGTAGAAGACTTTCTGAAAAATAATATGAAAAGTCCCTACACTGGAGGTCTGCCAATATCAATGAACCCTAAACCAAATGTTATTAATGAAAAGTATAATGTTATTATTAGAAAACCAACTACTTCTGAAATTTGGGAAATTAAAAATAAATATCCAGATTGGCCTGATATTTTAAAAAAAACAGAAAGAGATGCTTATCCAGGTTTATCTACAGGTGATAAACATCCTAAAAAAACGTGTGTGCCGTGTTGTTTTAAATTACCACCTGAAGGATATGATGTTGAAAAAAATAATATTATCCAAAATATTGAAAAACCTTCTAGTTATTTGAAATGTAATTACAAAAAAGGTGATGAATTATTACAAAAGAAAAAAACAAAAATAGATGACTTCTGTATTACTAGTGTCTATATTGTGAATGCTAATTCTAAATTAAAACCTTGTCAAATTGGATTATTACCAGAAACAATTGATAATTTACTTAATAATGGACAAAAGTTATTTTTAGATAAAACAGAAACCTCTATTACAGATAATAGTAAATTATTTTTAAGAAGAGGAATACGAGATAATAAAATAACTAATATTTTTGATACTATTGCTAATATTTTAGAAATTAATACCGATGATTTAATTAGATTATGTATTAGAGAAATTACTCCAATAGATTTTATTAAAATGAATAATGGAAAATTAATTGATATATTTAAAAAATCACAAGATTATCCAATATCATCAACAGATAATGATAAATTTATTAATTTTCTGAAAACCTATAACAATATTTTCAAATATTATGATATTACATTAAGTGAAATTGAAGAAGTATTGGATAATATTACTAAATTAGACTTTGTGATACCAATAGTAAAAGATAATCAGAAAAATACATATGTTTTAGTTAAAATAATATATAGAATTTACACCGCATATTATAATTATATCCGATATTTAGCAGATGATAAAGAAGTAAAGAATTATCAATATGTATTACCTATATTTACTTCTAAAAGAAAATGGATAAAAGCATTTCCTGAAGGATTAAATGTTATTATTTTTGATAAAGACGGTAAATCATTTAAATGTTTAGATTCATTTAATAATAAGTCAATGGACTGTATTTTATTAATTGAAGAAGAAAAGAATTATTTTGTACCTATTGTTCAAGTTATTTCACAATATAATAAACCTAAGGTATATGGCGTGATAACCTTAAATACTTCATTAAATTTAGATGCTTATCAAGTTAAAAAATTAAAAAAGAAGAAGCCTAATAGTATATCTTATATTGAAAACATTGTAGATAGATTATCCAGTGTCACTAAATTACTTTACATTCAATCAAACTTATGTAATTATAACTTAAAATATTTTTTTAAGAAATTAAGAACCTCATTAATTAACTCTAAAATTAAAATTACTCATCAGTATTTAGATTTTAATGATAATAATTATATTGGTTATATTAGAATTGATGATAAAATTTGGTTACCTATTTATAATAATAATCATATAGAAGATGCTATAATAAGAACAAATTTAGATTTGTATCGTGATATTTATTTAAATAAATTTACTATATACGATTATTTTTACAATGTAATGGCAATTGATTTAAAAAACATATTAAAATTACATAAAGAAAATAAACAAATTAAAATATCAATTATTGAAAAAAATGAAAAATATCATTTTTTATTAATTGTAGGATTTCTTTATCATATTAAAACTATTTTTATTAATAAAATTAATAATATTCCCTACATAGTTGGTATTAAATTAGCAAATAAATTAACACTACCATTATATCCAGTAAAATACAATGGCGAAGATTTTAAAGTTATTTATCATAATTTAAAATTAGAAGCTAAACTTACAATTAATTTTGATTATAAAACAACTTTCTATAATCCCTTAAAATCTTTAATTAATGACAATCAAGATAAAATAAATAATAACAAAGATATTTTTCCAAAATTTAATAAGATTAATTCTGGATATTTAAAAATAAAGGAATTTATTGATTATTATACTGTAATATTCAAAAACCATTTTAGTAAATATGTATATCAACATCAAAATGATAAATTAGTAAAAGAATGCTTACAAAATATTAAAACTTATAAAGAAATTGATAATGATGTTTTACTAGTTTATCAATCCATTAAAAAGATAACAGATAAAATAATTTCACTTGAGAATAACAATTTATCAACACTAATTAAAAATATTTTCAAGAAATATGATAATAATAATTTAGTATTAAATCTTAAATCATTTATTGATCCAAAATGTAATAATAAAATAACTAAAGATATTTACCTATTTTCTAAAAAGGATAATATTTGTAAATTGATTATCAATAAGGAATTATATTCTATATTATTTAGTAATTTATCTCATAGTTTACTCTATGATACAAATGAATACAATAATATCTTTAATGGTAGATATTTTGTTCCTGTTTCTGAAATATCATTAATTAAGAGAAATATGAATTTGTATCATAATCTATATGAAACTAACTTTAATAGTAATATTATTTTAAGTAAAGAAGAAATGACATATATGTATAAAGAAAAATTTATTTCTGAGTACAAGAAACAATTTCAATTTGAGGAAAATGATAGTATTGATATTGAATTAGATAATGAAGATATTAGTATTTTAAAAGAGATTATTATTTACAACTTAAAAGGTAAAGTTATCTCTGATTTAACTACCTTATTTTCTAAAATAGATGATACTACCAGTTTTTCATCTAGAAGAACTAAAAGTATTAAAACAACTATTTTTAATAGTGAAGGATTTCATAATCCAAAAGCAAATTTTGATACTTGTATTTTACCATTTAGAAATAAGTATGGCAAAATAACTAATAAATGTGTATCTGCTAATCAAATATATAATAAAGATGAAATTAAAAATAATTATTTAAAAACCGGTGATTTAATTTGTCCAACAGAATTAGATAATTCTAGAAAAGTTAAAAAATTTGGTTATTGTCCTGAAAATCCAGATATTAGTAATAAATTAACTAAATTAAAAATACAAGATGTTTATCAATTTACGGATGATAACACATTAAAAAAAATAGGAAATTGTCAATTCCCATTTATTTATCATAATGATAAAATTGTGAATCCATTATCAGGAATAAAACCCCTAATTAAAGTAAATTTCAATTGTGAAAAAGAAAATGAACTTTTAAATAAAGGGTCTTGGTGTTATGCCAAACCCGGAAAGGAAGATATACCTGAAGGGGAATTAGATATAGATGAAACATTATTATTAATTGGTGCTAAAAATAAAGAAGATATTTATGTTGGAGATTGGAAAATGGATTTTGCTATTAAAAATAATAAGGTAGATACCAAAGGTATTAAAGATTTTTATTCTTTATTAAAAAAGGGGAATTGTGAAATTACAATTAATAAAGAAGAACAGGAGAAAATAGAAAAGAAACTAGAATTGAATAATATTTCTAGATTAACAATGGAAAAATATAATCCTAATTATTGTCTTCAACCCGAAAGTAAAAAAGGATATACAAAAAAACAATTATATATTTTTGGAAGAGATGTATTAAATATTAATTATAAAATACTTCTTAATAAAAATTTTAAAATTAGAGGTAAAAATGAATTATGTGAATTATTTAATGAAAAAATACGCAGTATTAAAAAAGAAAAAGCAAAGGCATTTATTGAAACCGGGGAACTTAATCCCTATGATAAAGACCCATTATTATGTTTAGAAGGACCTAGTAAGGGTGGATATACTCTAAATCAATTAAAAGATATTGGCATTACTTATTTTAATATTCCAGAAGAAAAAGGCAATAAAATGAATAAACAGCAATTGTGTGATACTATTATTCCACAAATTATGAAAGAAAAGAAAGGTATTGATTTAAATATTGATAAAATTTATCCTCAAAATAAAAATATAGAACTTTGTAAATTACCAGAGAAAAAAGGAGGATTAGGCAAAATACAACTTAATGAAATTGCTAGAAAACACTTCAATATTGAAACTAAAGGTAAATCTAAAGATGACTTATGTGATTTAATAAAAGAAAAATTAGATGCTATTGTTTCTCAAGAATTAGATTCAGTAAGTGATAATTCCCAAAATAACAAAAAAAACAAAACTAAAAATACCAAACCTAAAAATAACAAAAAAATTAATAAAACTAAAAAACTAAATTCCAAATATAATAGTATTAAAAATGATATTATTAAAAATAAAAAAACTAAAAAAAATAACAATACTACTTCGCCTAATATAGATTTAGATACTATTATTAAAAATATAGAAAAAGACCCTGATTACCAAAATATCTTTTAATTATTATTTTTTCAATACATTTTGATACATTGAAACACTATCTTTTCTTCCTTTTTCATATTCTACAATTGGTTTAAAATAGATTATTTCATTAAGGTCATACTCTTGATAATATTTATCCCATTCGTGTAGATGTTTATCTGGAATATCTTTTAATTGAGGAAGCCATTTTTTAATATAAGCACAATCCGCATCTGCCTTTTTACTTTGTAACCACGGATTAAATAACCTTTGAAAATAAGGTTTGGGGTCTACCCCCGTTGAGGCAATCCATTGCCAATTACCATTATTAACACTAGGGTCATAATCTACTAATTGTTGGGCATAATATTTTTCTCCTAAACGCCAATCATATCCTAAAATCCTATTCATAAAATTAGCAGTGATTAACCTTAATCTATTATGCATATATCCAGTTGTGTTAAGTTCCCTCATTCCGGCATCTACAATAGGATAACCTGTTTCTCCTTTACACCATTTTACAAAATTAGCAACTCCGGTATTCCATTTTATCCCATCATATTTTGAATTATAGTTTTTACCTTTTAAAACCTTGGGAAAATAATAAGCGATGTAAAAGTAAAATTCTCTCCATACTAACTGAGATATTAATTGATTATCCATACCTAATTTATTTTTCATTTCCCAATAAACCTCTCTAATACTAAAACACCCAAACTTAATATAGGCACTCATCAAACTTGTATTAATTGATGCGGTATTACGATTATCATTGTATGATTTTAATTTTTTAATTTTACTAAAATTCTTTTTACCTTCTTTTCTACCACCATGATATACTATTTTGGAATTTTCTGAATATTTAATATACCCTTTTTCAATACTACTTTTTCTATTAACTAATTTACTTTTCATTACATCTAGACTAGGTGTTTTGGGTTTATCTATTTCATTTCCTGAATTTATCATATTAAAAATATTATTCTTAAAAGGAGTATAGATAGTATAAGGGTCTTTATCGCTACCTGGTTTTAAATAGGTTCCTATCGGTGCTAATAAATAATCTTCTATCATATGGACTTTAACCCCTACTTTTTCAGCAAGGTTATTAATATCATTATCTCTCTTTCTGGCATAGGGTGTATAATCTTGATTAAAGACAATATCTGTAATACCCCATTCTTGAATTAAGTGTTTAATAACTTTAGTATTTTCTCCTTGGAATATATGGAGTTTACTACCTACTTCTTTTAAACGTGTATCTACATCTTTTAAACTTTCTATCATAAATTGAATAGCGTTATTTGAACGGAAATCATTTTGTTTCCCTATTTGTTCTGGAGTAAAGATAAATATAGGTAATACGATATCACTATTTTTAATAGCGAAATTCAATCCTTTATTATCTTTAATTCGGAAATCTCTTCTAAAAATAAATAATATGATACGAGACATATGTTCTTGTATCTAGGTTTTATTTATTAATTAGTATTACTTTTATTTTTAATTTATTTAAATAATATGTATTTTAAATGTATTGATTATTTTAAAAAATATATTAAAATATTTGTAAATAATAAATTAATACAGTAATACCTCTATTATATTATATTATGAAAGATAAATCAAAAAAGGGGAAATCTTTAAAAATATCTAGTAAAAAAACAAAAAAACAACAGGGTAATAACTTAAAAATTTTAAATATTAATGATGACAAACTCAATAAATTATTTACCATTACAAATAATATTCAACAAACACTAATTAAATATCAATACATAACTAAGCAAACACAATTACAAAAATTAAATACGGTAGATAATATTAAAACATATCATTATAGTAATCTAGATAGTATTCAAAAAGATTTTGATAAATTAAGTAAAAAGGGACATAATTTAATTGATAAAAATAATATATCTGAAAGTAATATTAAAATAATTAAACATTTGATTGAAAATTATGCTAGAGGTGTTTCTGCTTATGTAATGCAGAATTATGATTTAAGTGAATTATTAGCACCTAAAGTAAGCAATGGTTTTATTAAATTATGGGAAATCTATAATACATTAAATATTATACCTAATAAGAAAAAAGTAAAGGTATTCCATCTTGCTGAAGCACCCGGTCAATGGATTAATTGTACTCATTATTTTATTTTGACCAAAAAATCAAAAGTAGAAGAATATGATTGGAAAGCAACTTCATTAAATCCAAAAAATAAAGAAAATATTGAAAAATACGGTAATAATATATTTGGTCATAAAGATGAATATGGTTTACTAAGAAAATACAAAAATAGATGGATTTGGGGTGCTGATGATACAGGTGATATTACTAAAATAGATAATTTAAAATGGTATAGAGATTATAGTAAAAAATGGGAAAAAGAAAGTGGTAAAATAGATTTAGTATTAGGAGATGGTGGTATTCAAAGTGATGATATTATTGTTAACCAAAAATTAGAATATTCTCAATTATTTATGGTATTAGCTATTGCTTCTTATGGTAGCAATTGTGTAATTAAACATTTTCTTCCATATGATATTAATATTCCTGAAAGTTTTAAAAGTATAGGTTATTTTAGTAATTTAATATACTTATATTATCTTATGTTTGAAATGGTAATTTTAACTAAACCCCTGACAAGTAGCCCTATAAGTGGAGAATTTTATATTGTTGGTAAATCATTTAGAGGTATATCTAAAGAAAATTTTGAAAAAATAATTAATACATTAGATAATTTCAAACCTAATCAATGTATATTCCCTCAAAATGAATTACCTGAAGAATTTATTAAACAAATAATAGAATTTAATAATAATATTTTACAATTAAATATTAAATCGGAAACTATGAGGATTGAATATTTACAATGCTTTTCTAAAGATAATAAAATTAAGGAGGAATTAAAGTGTAATAAATATATTAATTCCAAATATTATAATAATATTAAAAACCAAAAATTTAAAGAATGGGTTAAAGTATTCAAGTTTGAATAATACTTTTAAATATTAATTAATTTTTCTAATTTTAATAGTTGTTCATAATTTTATTATTTTCTTTCTAATTTTAATATTTTATCTAATTTTGAAATAAAATAGTTTATTATATCTAGGTATAAAATAAAACTATAATAAACCATAATATAATCGTAATAAAACTATAATAAACCATTTTAATAACTTATAAGAAACTATACACAAAAAATGAAAATATTAATTCTACCTCATCAACTTTTTGAAATTACAAAAATAAAACAAGCATTACCTAAATCAACAAAACTATCAACTATAGATTTCATTTTATGGGAACATCCACAGTATTTTACTAAATACAATTTCAACAAGAAGAAATTAATATTACACAGAGCAACTTTAAAATATTATGAAGCCTATTTAAAAACTAAAAAAGCTCAGAGTATTACCTATCTAGATTACAAAAGCGAAGATAAAGATTTATTAAATCAATTGGAAAATAATAAAGAATACATTGTATTTGACCCAATAGATAAAATAACTTTGCCAGGAAACCCTACTTTATTAGAAAGTCCTAATTTCCTATTAACTAAAGATGATTACCAAGAATATCGCAAAAAGACGGATAAATTCTTATTCAATAACTTTTATATGTGGTCTAAAGATAAATTAGATATTCTTAAAGGTATCAAATCTCAAGATAAACTCAATAGACAAAAACTTCCTAAAGATATTGATATTCCTCCTCTCCCTAATTTATCATCCAATGATAATAAATGTATTACTTCCGCAATTAAGTATGTAGAACGCAATTTTTCAAATAATTACGGTTCAACTGCTAACTTCCCTTATCCTGTTACTCATGCTTCTGCTAAAAAATGGTTAAAAGCATTCTTAACTAAAAAATTTGAAAACTTTGGTCCTTATCAAGATGCTATTATCCAAGGTGAAAGTTTCCTATTTCATTCCATCCTAAGTAGTAGTATTAATATTGGATTACTTAATCCATCCGATATTATCCATGAAGTTCTCAAATTTAAAAATAAAGTATCATTACCATCTCTAGAAGGGTATATTAGACAATTATTCTGGCGAGAATATCAAAGATACACCTATATTCATTATGAATTTAAAGGGAAAAATTACTTTGGAAATAGCAAGAAACTCAGTAAAAAATGGTATGATGGAACCCTTGGAATGAAACCTGTAGATGATTGTATTAAAAAAGGGTTTCAAACTGCTTATTTACATCATATTGAGCGTTTAATGGTTGTTGGAAATTTTATGAACCTCTATGGTCTTCATCCTATGGAAGGACTTAAATGGTTTATGGAATTTAGTATAGATAGTTATGAATGGGTAATGTACCAAAATGTGTTAGATATGGTCTTCTTTGTATCTGGTGGAGCAACAATGAGAAAACCCTATGCTAGTAGTAGTAATTATGTTCTTAAAATGAGCGATTACAAACCAGGTGAATGGTCAGAAAAATGGAATGAATACTATCAAAAATTTATGAAAAAAAACAAAGAAAAACTTTGGAAGTATCGGTATCATTTTCCTGGATTATCTAAAATGTGATTTTAATACATTTATTACATTTTCTTAATTAACCTCATTTATTTAATTTAAATCCCTGGAACTAAATATTTAACTTCATCTGGATTAAAACTTAATTTGTCTCTACCGACACAATCCACTACAAAATCCAATAATTCCTTCCCTTTTTTTTCTTCTTGATATTCTCTCATATAATATTCCCTAGGTTTATAGGTATGGAAATTCTTTAAGAACTTAGCCAATGATTTTTTAAAATCACCTTCTTCTTTATTAAAATATTCACCAACTTCGGGTGTAATATATTTCCATCCACCTGTAATATTATAATTACATAATACTGGGAGATTAAAACAAATGCCTTCTGTCATTACTCTAGGACTAGCATCTAATTTATTAGGAACAAAGACAAATCGGCATTTATTATACATCTTGATGAATTTACTATATTCTAAGAAATCAGTAGTTTCCATCATTTGATGACAACTATCCGGTACTTTACAATTAATACGACCAATTAAAAGACCTTTTAAATGAAATTTATTACACATTATATCTAAACATTTTTCGGCTTCATCCCAATTTCTATTATAAGATTGCCATCCGTCTTCACATTTATCATTATCTTTTAAACATACATATAAGAAATCATATTCTTTTTTAACTTTTGGGTCTGGTTTATGTTGATTGTATTTAGCAAAATCACTTTCACTTAATAGGATTTGGGGATATTCTGGAGGGATACCGTATTCCTGTGGATTACGAAAACAATGACACCAACCTTTACATAAGTCATAGTAATTATAATTCCAAGCCATATGTTTAGGATCGTGCATAGCATCGTGAGGATTACTAATTATTGCTGGAAAATCACAATAACTACTTATACCTAAGTATTGTATACCTTCCTTTTTACCTTTTTCATAATTCTCTTCACAATCCTTTCTGGAAAATGGATGGGTAATAAAGACAACATTAACTCTATTTCCTTTATCATCGTAGATATTTAAAAAGGGACGACCCATTTTTAAAATACCATTTTTTCTATTTTTATCATCTTCCTCTTTCTGTTTCTTGGTTTTTTCCTCATCGGTTAATTCAACTGTTTTATTATCATCTTTTTTATTTCCATTTTTATCATCTTTTTTGGGATTTTCAAAACCTTCTTTATTTTTGGGAAACATACTCAAAATACCTAAAGAAACTACTAACATAGTTAAAATAATAACTATTGTAATGATGTAGTTTTTTTGATGTTTTGAAAAGTGTGTTTCTATAGAATTTCTAGCACTATTAAGTGTATCTTTAATTGAATTTAAATTTATTTTACTCATCTGGATGTTTCTTTTAATATTATATTAGATTTTATTTTTAGATTTTAGATCTAGAGTTTAGTTTAGATTCCTGTTTAAATTTTGTATTATAAAAATTAGTAGTTAAATTTAATAAAGTAAGAATGGTTTTTTCCCAAAATATCAATTTAAAAATTGTTTATCTTTACTGTATAGATTAAAACCATATAATTACCTATTTAAATTAATACTAATATTGGTAAATATTACCTGATTACTATTCAAAATGGCCCCTTTTAAATTTTCTAGAGCATCCCTTAAAGAGGTATTTACCTATACAGAAAAATATCTAGCTAAGAAGGATGAAACAACAGTCTGTGGTTGGATTCATACAATGAGAAAACAACCTACTATTTCATTTATTCAACTTAATGATGGTAGTACTCAAAATTGTCTTCAAGTAGTATGTTCTCCAGAATTTACAAATGCCAATGATTTACAGAATATTAAAGATAAAGGTACAAAAGGGGTTAGTATTAAGGTAGTTGGAAAGGTTATTACTAGTCAAGCAGAAGGACAATGTATTGAATTTCAAGCACATAATATTCAAGTTTACGGAACTGTAGACCCCAAAACTTATCCCATTAGTAAGAAAAAACACGGTCTGGATTATATTAGACAATTTGAACATATGCGTATTCGTACTCAAGTAATGTCAGCGGTTGCTAGAGTGCGTAATGTTTTATCCCAAGCAACTCACTCTTATTTTCAGTCCCTGGATTGTAAATACGTTCATACCCCTATTTTAACAACTAATGATTGTGAAGGTGCTGGTGAATGTTTTACCGTTACTACTCAATATCCTGAAAATGAAGCACCAGTACGAATGTATCATCGTAAAGAACTATTTAAGGAACCAGCATTTCTAACTGTTTCCGGACAACTACACGTTGAAAGTTATGCCTGTGCTCTTAGCAATGTCTATACTTTTGGTCCTACATTTCGTGCGGAAAATAGCAATACTTCTAGGCATCTTTGTGAGTTTTGGATGATTGAACCAGAATTTTGTTTTATTGAAGCAAGTGAATTATTTTCTATTAGTGAAGATTATGTAAAATATTGTATTACTGAGGTAATGTCTTCATGTGAAGAGGAACTTAAATTTCTATCTCGTTTGGATAATGACCTTCTTACTAGACTTACTATTATTAAAGATGAACCATTCCAACGTCTAACTTATAGTCAGGCAATTGAAGTCTTACAAAAAGAAGAAACTAGTAATCCAGAATGTAAGTTTGAAGAAAAGGTAGAATGGGGTATTGACCTAGGAAGCGAACACGAACGTTATCTAACAGATAAAATGTATAAGAAACCAGTTATTTTAACACATTATCCTAAAACTATTAAATCATTCTATATGAAAGAAAATAAAGATGATTCACGAGTAGTGGATTGTATGGATGTATTAGTTCCTGGAATTGGAGAATTAATTGGAGGAAGTATGCGTGAAGATGATTATGAAAAACTATCTACAATTGTAAAAGAAAAAGGCATTCAAGGTCTGGATTGGTATTTAGACCTGCGGAAATACGGAAGTGTCCCACACGGTGGTTTTGGTCTAGGGTTTGAACGTCTAGTTCAATTAGCAACAGGAATGAAGAATATTAGAGATGTAATTCCATTCCCCCGTTACCCTAAACATTGTAAGTATTAGTTATTAACCAAAAAAAAAATAATTAATTGAATAATTAATTAAATAGTTATTAATGACAAAAATAATAAATAATTAATGACAAAAATAATAAATAATTAATGACAAAAATATTAAATAATTAATGACAAAAATATTAAATAATTAATGATAAAAATAATAAATAATTAATGACAAAAATATTAAATAATAAAAAAAGCGTTTAATTTTTAATTTTTAAGTTAAAGTTTATTTTTTATTAAAACATTAAATACCTTTAAAATACAATATTGCGATGGAACAAAGTATTTCTAGTAAAGAATTAAAAATTAGTAGCGATTATTTTTCTTCTCAAAAAATATTGCCACCAGAATTATATGATGCCCATGTACCTATTGAATTAAAAAGTGAAAGACCATTAAATGGGAAACAATATTTATTAGCAATACCAATTACTAAATTTTTTAGTAATTTGAGAAATTTATATTTATTAATCCATATTTTAAATGGTGATAGTGTAATTAGTCTTAGACTAATTGAATATTTTGTGGTTAATTATGTCTTAGATAATAATACTTATTTTAATATTAATCAATACAATAAGAACCGACACTATGCTGTTAAAAATTTATTTACTAAGAAAAAACAACCTTCTTTAGATGAAGAAATTAGAGAAGATATTTTATCCAGACAAAATTCTAGTGAAACACAATTAGAAGAAGTTAAATTAAATAATTTTGACGATTTATTTATGATACACGATAATTACAAATGCCAATTAAAAGCCTGTAATAAAAAGAATTTTGACCCATTTTGTCGTTGGACTAGAATTCGTCTTTATTATTCTTCTCAAAATTATTTCTATACTACCATTGCTCAACTTAATTTCTTTAAATGGATGATTGAAAATTTTATTGTGGATTATATTTTGGATAATTTACCAACTATAGAAAAAACTATGATTGCTTATGAAAAGAAAATTAAAAATGATAAACTTTTAAGAAATAAGAAACAGGATGCTGATTTATTAGAAGTTAGTGAAAACTTTAATGACCTAACAATAACAGACTTGGACACTAAAAAAACAGATACGGAAAGACTTTTAGAATTGGATTCATCTTTATTATCTCAAGGTAATGAATTAGGTGACAATATTAATTCTAGTCTTAATAGTAATTCCAAATTAAAAAATTGTAAAACAAAAAAGAAGGAATTACATAATATACATTTTGAAAAGAAAACCAAATTAAAAGGTAGGAAAAAGAAAGAATTCACCAAAACTAATAGATCTATTTTAAGATATAATTGTTCTAAAGTAGTTAGTTTTGATTAAAAAATATTTATTTTCACTATCATTTATTTTAATTATTTAATATTTTTTAATAATTTTAATACAATCTACGAAAAATGATTGTAATTGTGATATTGGTTTATCCAAATATATACATTCATATTGAAGATTGGTAATTAATTTAGTTAATTCTATCCGTTGATTAATATTTAAATTTCTAATACAATCATATTCCGAATATTTTAAAAATTTGGAAATAATAAGATTAAAATAAAATACTAATTCATTAATAATATTGGGAATAGAGAGTAGGGAAAATGAATATTGATAGTAATCTATAACAGGATTAATAGTTTTAGCATTACTAAACTTTTGAAATAAATTATTACTCAACTTAAATAAGGGTATTTCATTTATCACATATAGATAAGTATAGTGTTCAACATTAGATAGTAATAGTTTTTTATTATCAATTTTACTATTACTATTATTACTGTTATCACTATTATTACAATTATTACTA
>Ga0181598_1001443_pt1 | contig 23111 bp, 10 predicted proteins | sample 041ome_4_FD_153295 | JGI IMG/M metagenome (GOLD analysis project Ga0181598, IMG submission 153295) | Coastal salt marsh microbial communities from the Groves Creek Marsh, Skidaway Island, Georgia - 041404US metaG (spades assembly) | ecosystem: Environmental > Aquatic > Marine > Intertidal zone >... | reverse complement strand
ACGGCGACGACGATGGCGCGCGCGACGGCGACGACGCGCGTCGCGGGACGCGCGCGCGCGACGACGCCGCGGCGCGCGACGGCGCGACGCGCGACGACGCGCGCGACGGCGGACGCGAACGACGCGCGCGCGACGACGCGACTCGCGGGCGCGGCGCTCGCGTGCGCGCTCGCGCTCGCGGGACCGGCGCGCGCGGAGATGCGACTGCCGCCGATCGACACCGATCCGAATCGGTGCGAGCGCGCGTTCGTGGGGAACACGATCGGACAGGCGAACGCGGTGAGCGACAGAGTGCTGGACCTGCGAAAGTGCGACTTGGCGAAGACGGACATGTCGACGAAGACGCTGTCGGGGGCGTTGATGGTGAATACGAACGCGAAGGACGCGAACATGCGAGAGACGGTGATGAGTAAGGTGTATGCGCCGGATGCGAACTTTTCTGGGGTGGATTTTACGAACGCGGTGATCGACCGCGCGACGTTCGACGGGAGCGACATGATCGGGACGAACTTCACGAACGCCGTCATCACGGGGGTGAGCTTTGAAAACGTCGATCTCACGAACGCTGATTTCACCGACGCGCTCGTGGGAAAGGAAGACGTGAAGCGATTGTGCGAAAACCCCACGGTGGTGGATGAAACGCGCATGCAGGTCGGCTGCAGAAACTAGTGAGGTCGAACGGATGAGCGCGCGCGTCTTTTGTAAGTCTGGCTTCAATTTTTCATTAAAACGGGCGACTATCTATATAATGCTGCGCGCCGCGTCGTAATTACAGGGTTTCGTAGAGTGTTTACCATCCCGATCGGCGACCGGCGGCCTTTTCGCGCTCGCGCGCGGCGCGGGCGATTTCCTTAGCTTCGGCGGTGGACATGCGCTTGCGCGTGGCGCGTTCCGGAAGCTTGACACCGTTGGCGCGTTGGAACTGAAGCACCTTGTTCATGAGCGCCATGCGGTCGGAGCCGGAGTATCGGTCGACTTCCTTACCATCGGCGTAGAAAACGAAAGTCGGAACTTCGGTGACTTTCATGGACTTCATCAACGCCGCGGCGTCTTCGCTCGCGTCGCCGATGAGGCGTGCCCAGCGCGTCGCGCCGGCGGTGTTCTTGGCCAAAGAAATGATCGCCGGGAAGATGTGCATGCATCCCGCCGGGGCGTTCTTTTCGATGGAAACATCAACGACGGCGAGCTGCTTTTCGCACGGCACGGAAATCGGCGCGACCAAGCCCGCGACCTCTTGTTCCGGCGCGCAGGAAGCGAGGAACCCTTCCAAATCCGCCGCGCTCTGCACTTCTTGAATGTACTCGGTCGTCTTCATACCACCCGCACCGGTGTTCCCGTAGTACAACACACCCTCGGCGATCTTTTCGTGCGATCCAGCGCCCGCACCGACGTGTTCCCACATCAATTCACCGTGCTTGTAGTACTGGTACGTCGGGAACTGGTGCACGCCGAGCTCCTTGGCGAGCGCTCGCGCGTCCTCGTGTCCGACGACGTCGAGCTTCAAGAACGTCACATCTTCCGCCTCGCGAGCGATGCGCGCCAAAGACGCGCTCAATTGCTTACACGACGCCATCTTCGCATCGGATCCACTCCACGCGCTCTCGCCCGCGTAGCACTCCTCGTCGCTCTCGATCGCGAGCATGACGAGATCATCCCCCGCGAGCGCCAACGCGGCGTCCAACTCCGCGCTGTTCGAGATTTCTTTCGTTCTTTCGAGCACTCGCGCGGTCTCGCTCGCGCGTCGTTCGGCCCCCGCGTCCGCCATCGCCCGCACGACCCGCGCCGCGCGCGTTCGCCCCCCCGCGGACGTCGATCGTCGCGTCGATCGCAGCGTCACCGCCGCGGTCGTCCCTCGGGTTTGAATCATCGCCTTCGCGAACATCGTGCGCGTCGAGATCGGTCGTGTGCGGTCGCGAAACGACGGACTAAATTCTTTCGAACGTTTCGAGCGCGCGTCGGCGGTCGAGCGTGCGTCGCGCGCGTCGGTGTGCGCGCGATGCCGCGCGATCGCGAGCCCCCGTGCGCGCCACGTGGCGCGGTGAGACTGAAAACACGGATCATTCGACATCGCGCGCGCGCGCGCGCGCGTCGACGTCGCTCGCCGACGCGGACGTCCGCGCGACCGCGCGACGCGCGCGACGATCGCGCGCGATGCGCGCCGCGCGCCGCGACGGTCTCGCGACGGCGCGCGCGACGCGCGCGACGGGACGCGCGAGAGACGGGCGCGGACGTCGACGCGCGACGACGACGCGCGCGGGGACGACGCGCGACGGCGCGCGCGAGGGAGGGGAGGCGGACGTCGTGGTGATCGGGAGCGGGATCGGAGGGCTCACCGCGGCGGCGATGCTGGCGTATTACGGGAAGAAGGTGCGAGAGGGTGGGCGAACGCGCGAGACGCGCGAGACGCGCGAGACGCGCGAGACGCGCGACTGACGACGGCGACACGCGATCGGAACGAACGATCAGGTGATCGTGGTGGAATCGCATTACGCCGTGGGTGGTGCCGCGCACGGGTTCGCGCGGAAGACGGCGCGAGGGGAATTTAAGTTCGACACCGGGCCGAGCTTTTTCGCCGGTTTGACGAAGCCGAACGCGTTGAATCCGCTGGCGAGCGTGTTTCGCTTGCTCGGGGAGGAGTTGGAGACGGTGTCGTACGACCCACTGGGGACGTTTCACATAGAACCTGACGCTCCGGGTCTTCGCAGGCACGCGGATCTGGCCAAGCTCGTGTCGGAGGTGAAGCGGTTTTCGCCGCGAGGCGCCGAAGAGCTCGAACGGGCGGTGCCGAAGATTCGGACGATGTACGCCTCGCTCAGCGGTCTGCCGACCACGGCGCTTCGCGCGGATTGGAAGGTGGCTCTCATGATCTTGAGTCGATACATGAAAGCCATGGCGGGCCTGGGTCCGTACTCGGGCGTCCTGCCGCAGCCGACGGTGAAACTTTTAGATTTTCTGGATATTAAAGATCCTTGGATGCGCTACTTGGCCGATTTAGAGTGTTTTTTGTTGAGCGGCGTGGACGCGAGCGGTACGGTGAGCGCTGAGTTTGCCGCCGTGTTCGGGGCGAGTGATAGTTTGGGCGTGAGCGAGTTTCCTCGCGGCGGCGCGGAGGAAATCGCCAAGGCGCTGCAGCGAGGCTTGGAAAAGTACGGCGGCGAGGTTCGTCTGAAGACGCACGTGGATGAGATCATCGTAGAAAACGGCACTGCGGTGGGCGTCAAGTTAGCGAACGGTAAGGGAGAAGTTCGTGCTCCGATCGTGCTCTCGAACGCGAGCGTGTGGGACACGTACGGAACTCTCCTTCCGAAAGGCGCCGCGCCGGCGACCGAGACGCGTGAAGCGATGGAGACGCCTTACAGCGAGTCGTTTATGCACCTCCATCTCGGCATCGAGGGCGAGGGCTTAGACTTCACCCACACCGGTGGTCATCACGTCGTGGTGTTGGACAAGAGTAAACCGATCTCGCAACCCGGGAACGTGTGCATGATTTCAATCGCGAGCGTCTGGGAGCCCGACATGGCGCCGGCTGGGTGCCACTGCGTGCACGCGTACACCATGGAACCTTTCGAAGGCTGGGAAGAGCTCAAGGCGAACGACAAACAGGCGTACGAAAAGCGCAAGAAGGAGGCTTCGGATAAGTTATACGTCGCTCTCGAGCGCGTGATCCCCGACGTACGCGATCGCGTGCTCCTCGAACTCGTCGCCTCGCCGGCGACGCACAAATCTTGGCTCCGTCGTCACAAAGGCACGTACGGCGCCGCCATTCGCGCCCCCGCGATGTTCCCCGGTCCCACCGTCGCCGGCATCAAGAACCTCTACCGCGTCGGCGATTCCGTCGCCCCCGGCGTCGGCGTCCCCGCCGCCGCCGGTTCCGGCGTCATTTGCGCCAACACCCTCGCGTCCCTCGACGACCACTTCGCCTGTCAGGACCGAATGGATGCCTTAAACGCGCGATGATGTCATCAAATCCACGCCCTCGCGCCCTCGCGCGCCCTCGCGCCGTTTCCCGCGTCCCGCGTCCCGCGTCCCGCGCGTCTCCGCGCGTCCGCCCGCCCCGCCAGCTGGCGTCGAGATCTCCGTTTTCGACGCGCGACGCGATGGCCACTCTGCAGTATTTAAGCTACATCTACACCCATCAACCACCCCCAACGAGGTCTCGCGCATAAAAAGCGCGCGAAAAAGCGATCTTTTCCCCGCCGCGTTCGAACGCGGCGGCGTCCGACCGCCGACCGGCCGCACATCGCGCCGATGGCGTCGACGCCCGCGGTGCGCGTCGCGCGCGCCGCGATCGTCGATCGCGCGACGATGGCGTCGACGTCGACGTCGACGTCGACGACGCGCGCGGCGCGCGCGCGACGCGGGACGACGGCGCGCGCGGCGCGCGACCGACGCGCGACGACGCATCCGCACGACGATCATCATCGCGCGCGAGAATCGGCGCACGCGCACGCGCGGGAGAAGCGCGAGGACGAACGCGCGACGCTGGTCGCGCGATCGATGGCGCGGGACGACGAACGGGCGGTCGGCGCGGTGCGGTGGGCGCGCGCGCGGTCGAGGAAGGGGCGATGGCGATTGGACGAGGACGGGATCGCGGGACGCGCGAGGTTGTTGGGCGAACGCTCGAGCGGACGAGGACGAACGACGGAACCGAGGGCGAGCGGAGGGCAGTTCGCGCCGCCGGGAGATGTGGTGACGAAAAGCGTCGAGACGCTGGACGTCGATGGGGAGGTGATGGGAGACGCGAACGTGATGGAGGCGATGACGGCGACGGCGACGGCGAGATACGCGGAGACGCTGTTGAGGCAGAATCGAAGTCACGCCATCGAGAGCACGTTTTTGGATGATTTCGTGGACGTGACGTGCGATATCGACGATGCAGAATGCGCGGAGAAGCAGTACACGAAGCGCGAGGAGCTTTGGAGGGCGTGGAATAAGGCGAACGATGGGGTGAGTAAACGAACGCGAGGGTTGGTTTTGTTCGCGTTTCTCATGGCGGGTTTCGGGGCGAACATCACGTTGATTAAAATCGCGCAACAGGAGATGTCCACCGACTTGTTCGCCGCCTTGAGATTCACCGCGGGGTCGTTGGTGTTCGCACCGTTCTTAAAGTCCGCGCTCAAGGACGATCGAATCGTTCGAGGCGGGTTCGAACTCGGGTTGTGGGTGTCGCTGGGATATTATTTGCAAAACATCGGCGTCGAGCTCACGGACGCGGCTAGAGCGAGTTTCATCAGCTCTTTCACCATCATCGCCGTCCCAATCATCGCTGGGTTATCTGGTCGGTCGGTTCGCTCGCAAACGTGGATCGCGACCGCGATCGCGGTCGCGGGTTTGGCCATGATGGAGGACCTCGTCTCCGTCCCCGGCCTCGTCGACGCGACGACGGCTACAGCCGTCGCCGACGTCGTCGCGGGCGACGCCCCGGCCTCGCTTCGTGGCGACCTGTACACTTTAGGGTCGGCGTTTATCTTCGGTGTACACATTTTCCGCACTGATTGCATCTTCAACGGGGTGTATTTGAAGCACAAAGAGTCCATGGGTTTGGTGTGCATTCAGATGCTCACCGTCGTCACCGTCTTCTTCGGGTTGTTGGCTCGAGACTACCTCAACTGCGATTGCGACTTGGGAGCCATCTTAGGCGTGAATTCCATCGCAGAGATCCCTTGGGGTTTGATCGGTTTCGTCGGCGTCGTCACCACCGCCGGTTGTGTTTACCTCGAGACCGTCGCTCTGACGTTGCTCGCGAGTCAAGAGGCGACTCTCATGTATTCCACCGAACCCGTGTGGGGCGCGCTATTCGCGTACATGCTTCTCGGTGAGACCCTGTCGCCATCCGCCGCCGCGGGCGCGGGATTAATATTAGCCAGCACGCTCGTGGGATCTATCTCCTCGGGCGGTTCTGGAGGCGGAGACGAAGGCGCGGAGTCGCCGGAGTCGCCGCGAGCAGACGCTCGATGAAGACGCCGAGATTTCTCGGCGCTGCCCCGCCGCGCCGCTTAGCGCACGCTCATTAGTCAAGAAAACGAGCGCGGCGAGGGCACATTTTTGTTCAATAGACGAGTTGGAAACATTTTTGTCACCATATTAATAGCGCCTCGTCGTTCGCGCTCGCCTCCGCGCGGCGTCGCCCTCGTCGCGTCGCCTCGTCCCGACGCACTCGTCGACGCGCCGATCGACCGACCTCTCTCGCCGAGCCCGCTCGATCGATCGCGCGAACTCGCTCGCGATGGCGTCCAAGCGCGATCAGTTCTTGAACGCCTGTCGCAACTCCAAGCTCGACACCGTGCGCTGGGGCCTCGGCGCCGGTGGACAAACCCCCGGCACGCGCGACGACGACGGCGTCACCGCCATCATGCTCTGCGCGCTCGCGAACAAGCACAAGGCGCTGCAGATGCTGCTCGATAACTGCCGACGGAGCCGGATGAAAGAACCGATCGATTTCGTGGACGGAGAGGGCGAGGGACGGACGGCGCTGATGATGGCGGCGGCGCGGGGACACGCGGAGTCGTGCGACGAGTTGCTGTACGCGGGAGCGAATTATAAGCTGAAGTGCGCGAAAGGGAAAACGGCGGCGGATTACGCGAGAAAGGGTGGACACGACGCGCTGGCGCGAAAAATCGATCGCGGTGGGGACTCGAGCGAGGAGGAGGAGGAATCGGAGGAGGAGGGCGAGGACGACGCCGCGTTTGAGGGCGAGACGTCGACGCAGCGGAGTAAGCGGAAAAAGAAGGAGATGGAGGCGTTGGAGCGACGAGGAGAGAAACCGAGCGCGAAGGTTAAGAATGCAGGGGACGATGAGGAAGAGATACCGGCGGGGAAAGCGCCGGAAGCTCGATGGCCGGAGACGGCGAAGGCGAAGGAAACCGAAGCGAAGGAGTTGGCCATCGAACGAAACAAGGGCGATACCGAGGTCGACCCGGCGTTGTTCTACATCAAGAGCGTCAATAACTTGAAGCTCAAACTCGGCGATTCGTTGACTAAGCTTTCGCCGGACATCAGTCGAATGACTGGCTTGCTCACGCTCATCATCAGCGGCAACGGTTTGGTCGAGCTGCCCGAAAGCATCGGCAAGTTGAAAAACTTGAAGGTCCTTGAGGCTGAAAATAACGATCTCGTGAGTTTACCGGCGAGCTTGGCGCAGTGCAAGAACTTGGAGATTTTGCGCGTGTCTGGTAACAAGATCAAATCGCTCGCTCCGCTCAATGACGCGAACAACTTGGTCACGCTCGTCGTCGACAACAACAAGCTTACCACGCTGGACGACTTCACCATCGAGGCAAAGGAGCGTTTGGTGACGCTTTCCGCGCGCATGAATAAAATTACTGACGCGCCGCCGGATCTTCATCAGTGCACTCTTTTAGCGGAGATTTTTTTGAAGTCGAACAAGATCGAAGAGCTTCCGGGAGAGTGGGGAGAGCTCAAGGAGAAAAAGGTGCGAGCGATCGAATTGGACGACAATCCCATCGCTGATCCCAAGGTGAAGAAGATGATGGGCAAGAGCGCGAATTTCGTCAAAGAACTCTTGACGTATCTCAGAAAGAACGGTAAGAAGAGCGCAGGCAAGAAGAAGAAAAAGCCTGTCAAGGTCGATTCGGAAGACGAAGCGAGCGATGATGAGCCCGCTGCGCCTGCTGCTGCGCCGGAATCGAACGAGGCGAAGGCGTCCGCGACGAAGGAAGAAGCTGAGGACGAAAGCGAGACCGAGGAAGAGCTCGAGGCGCGCATGGCGAAGATGAACAAGAAAGAGCGTGAAAAGTTCAAGCGAAAGCTTGCGGAAGAACGTCAAGCGAAGGCGGCAAAAGAAGCTGAGCAAAAGAGAAAGGCGGCTGACGCCGCTGCGGCGGCGCGTCTTCAGGCCGCAAAAACGATGCACGACGATACGCCGGACGATGACGACGAGAGCGACATCGACAGCGATGACGAAATGGCGTTACTTGCACGTAAGAAGAAGAAAGCAGGCAAAGGAGGTGGAGGCTTTCTGTACGCTATGACGGATGAGCAAAGAGCGGAGGCGGAGAAGGCTGAAGCCGAACGCTTGCTCGCGATCGAGCTCAAGAAGCAAGCGGAGGAAGACGCGAAGAAAGCGGCGGAGCAAAAAGCAGCTCTCGAACTTGCCGCGAAGGTAAGCGGTGTGAAACTCACGGGCGATGGCGTATACGGATGGGAGTATACAGGCGGGCAATTTAAATCCACCAAAGTCCCGGCGCTTCCAAAGGGCGCCAAAGGCCCGTGCGTTGAACTTGAGATCCCCAAAATCATAGTCGGTAAAATCATCGGTCAAAAAGGCACCACCATCAAGGGCGTGCAAGACCGGAGCAAGGCGATGGTTTCAATCGACGAGACCAAAGGCGGTTCGGGAAACTCACTCCTGCGCGTTCGAGGCGACGAGAACGCGATGGAATCGGCGCGCATGTTAATCAACAACGCGCTCGCGGGCAAGCGATAGACTCCTCGTTTTAATTTGAAGTAGCCACAGCGACAATCTTTCTCGATAATTCAGTCCCTAGCGCCCTCCTTGGAACGACCCGAGATCGCGGCATCGTCGGCGTCTCGTCCTCACCGTCGGTTACGCCGCGCTCGCGCCTCACTCGCCGCCATGGTCTCGACCAGAGACGAGTCCGCGCGCGTCCGTCTCACCGCGCGTCAAGAGGCGCTCGTGCGTGCGCTCGTGAGTGACACCGACGTACACAATCGCGCGAATGACGTCGCGAAAACGCGCGTGACGGCGACGCAGACGCGCAAAACGTACGACGGTTTGCTCAGCCAGGGATTCCGAGTCGGCGACGTCGAGGACGCTTTACGCGCCGTATGCGGCGATACGGCGGGTGTGTTCGCCGAGGACGACGTTTTAGACTGGTTGTGTTTGAACGTCGCGAACGCGCGGTTACCGCGACGGTTTCAAACGGTCGAACGTTCGGAGTTTCGTTTGGACGCAGACGGCGCGGTGGAGGCGACGGCGGCGAGTGGCGAGACGGCGCCAAGGCGCGTCATCGAGGCGGTGGATGCGACGATGAAGAAGGTGGTGAGTAAACGAAACGAATCGAACATGGATGATACGGTGGTGGATAAGGCGTGGATCGCGGCACGGTATTCGGCGTATGAAGATAGCGATGACGACGACGATAGCGACGACGGTTATGACTCGCTCGAGGATTTTGGACTGAGCGACGAAGAGGCGGCGGCGAAGCGAATGATGTGGACGCAGCGTAGAGAGTTCGCGAAGGATCCTGGAAAATTGATCGCAAAGTTTGCGGAAGAGATCGCCGCGTTGAAGACGCGGGCGAGCGAGGCAAAGAAGGGAAAGAATAAGAAGGAGCAGAAGGACGTCGCCGAAGCGATTCGGAGATTAAAAGCCACGGCGAACGAGCTCGGTATGAATGATGATGACATCGATCCACCGAGAGTAGCTTCCGTAGAAGAGCTGGTGGAGATAGCGGCGAACGCTGATGCATCGCGGGACAAATCAGAAGTGAGTGCGACTGGAAACGCCGACACGTCGCCGACGAAGATATGCGCAAAAAATGAAGCCGAATCAAAGCCGAGCGCAAAGGAAGATTCGGACGACGAAGAATTTGATTTCGACGTGTTCAGCGATGGTGCGAATGATGTCATTGGTTCAGGAGAAGATGATCCCATAGAACTTATCACAAAGATGTTTAAGCACGAATTGTTGTTCAGTGACGGTAAGAGAGTGGCGTCGACTGCGAATGCGCAAACAAGCGCGATCAAATCCAAGTCTGCCAAGGATAGCAAAGTGGAAGAGATGACACCCAAAAATATGCTCGCACAGTTGGCGAAGCGTGAAGGATGGCTCGTACCACGATTCGAACGGGACAAGAGCGCCGAAGGCATCCGATACGTCGTTTCTGTCGAACGTTCAACCGGGCCAAAGTACAAACGCAAGCCGACGCTTGTGTGTTCTACGCACGACGAGGACGAACCTACAGCTGGCGGTTGGTTGAACATTAACGACGCGCAAAATGGTGCGGCTACGCGTGCGTTGTTTGAAGCGTCATTTAGCAAGGAAAACCAAATCGTGCCGTTGGAATTGTCCGAGACGTATCGCGATTTGTGGGTTCGGTGGGCCATCGCGTTCATGAATTCAGACGTCGCGGATGTCGGTGAGAACGCGAGAGACGATTTTATAGATGCGCTCATTAAGACAATAGGCACCGATGGCTTGAACGTGCCCGATGCTAGTAACGGGGGTACATATGTAGATGAATTGACGGCAAAAGCTCGCGAGTTAAAACTTAAAGAAGAGAATGATCGTTTGCGCACGGCCAGGGCAAACATGAACAAGCATGCGGAGGTGAGTCGACGACTGAAAGAGCACCTCGAGGCGACAAAGCAGGATCCGCAGTGGAAGAAACTGTTTGCGAAGCGCTCGACGCTCCCTATTTGTGCGCTGGCTGACGAGCTTCTCGATCGGCTTCGTTCTCACGATGCTGTCGTCGTATGTGGCGAGACAGGTTGCGGTAAGACGACTCAGGTACCACAATTTCTTCTCGACGACGCCATTGAACGAGAGCAGGGCGGTGCTTGCAATATCGTGTGCACGCAACCACGTCGTGTTGCGGCTACAAGTATCGCCGAGCGCGTATCTGCCGAACGATGCGAAAAAAACGGCGTCGGGGGTAATGGTTCGCTTGTCGGGCACCACGTCCGATTGGATGCGAAAATAACCAGCGCGACACGTCTCACTTTTTGCACCACTGGTATTCTGTTGCGGAGGTTGCAAGGCGATAGAATGCTTACCGATGTCACGCATGTCGTCGTCGATGAAGTCCACGAGCGCTCTCTAGACGGTGACTTCTTGTTGACGCTTCTCAGAGATCTTCCAAGACGTCGCCGCGAAGCTGGTTTGCCTCCTGTGAAACTCGTGCTCATGTCTGCCACTTTGAACGCAGCTTTATTCAGCGAGTATCTCGGTGGCTCGCCGGTTATATCAGCGCCCGGGCGCTCGTTCCCCGTAGATACGATTCATCTGGAACATATTTATGACACATTGGATTATGTCATCGACCCGGATAATCGTTCATGTCGACGACCAAAGGGCAAAGCCGAAGATGCGATGAAAGCCATCAAGGCGGGCGGCGGGGGCGATAGGCGGCGCCAGAACGAGCTCTTGGGGTCTTGGGGCGAAGACGCGGCGTCGGAGTTCGGTGGTGAAGAGAACCCAGAAAATCCAGATTATGACTCGAGCAAGTACGAGTATTGCAAACGGAATACACGATTGTCGCTGTCTCGCCTGGATGAGTCCGTCATCGATTACGACTTGATCGAAGAGCTTCTCGCGTACGTCGACGACGTCACCGACGATGGGGCAGTTTTGGTATTCTTACCCGGTATCGGCGAGGTGACAGGGCTTTTGGATCGTCTCGCCAGCTCACCGCGATTTAAAGATGCGGTGCTCACGCCATTACACTCCGCGTTGACGAACGCCGAGCAGCGCGAGGCGTTCAGGGTGCCGAAACCCGGCGTGCGCAAAATTGTGGTGGCTACGAATGTGGCAGAAACGTCGGTGACGATCGAAGACATCGTCGTCGTCATCGATTCCGGTCGCGTGAAGGAGCGACAGTGGGATCCTCGACGAGGTATGGCTTCGCTTGAGGAGGGATGGGTCAGCCGCGCAGCGGCGAAACAGCGCGCCGGTCGCGCCGGTCGAGTTCGAGCGGGAACATGCTATGCGCTCTTCACCTCGCATCGCGCAAACGGCGCAATGCGGCCATTCCAAGTTCCTGAAATGCACCGCGCGCCGCTCACGGAAGTCGTACTGCAGATCGCAAGTCTCGATTTGCACAGCGACGCCGCAGTGGTTCTCGGGAACGCACCCGAGCCTCCAAAAGAGGAAGCTGTTGCCGCGGCGAAGAAGACGCTCACCGAGATTGGCGCTTTCGACGAGCTAGGTCGACTTACTGCCTTAGGTCGCCACCTCGCTGCACTGCCAGTAGATGCGAGGGTTGCGAAAATGCTATTATTCGGAGTGATTCTACGGTGTCTCTCTCCGATTCTAACCATAGCCGCAACGTTGAGCTACAAGTCGCCCTTTCAATCGTCCAAGGCGTCGAACAGTCAAGTCGAGGCGGCGATGCGTGCGTTCGCGCAACCAGCCGCGGTGTCCTTGGCCGCCGGGCAGCAAAGCGATCACCTAGTGGTCGTCGCCGCTTACGACGGCTATATCGAAGCATCGAAAGAAAGTCGCAACGCCGGACGAAGATTTGCGCAGAAAAATGCGCTCGACGTGGACACGATGAGACAGATTTCAGAAATGCGCACGCAGTACGCCGCGCTTCTCGCGGACATGGGCGTCATTCGAGTCCCCGCCGGTTACTCACTTCGAGGTAGAAACACAAATTGGTTGGATGATCCTAAAGCGGTACGTTTACACTTGACTTCACGATTTCTCGTACTCGGAGATGGGTGCTTCACTCGAAGCGCCCCGGGCGTGTGCGCATGCAGCCACCTGCGCGCGCGTAAAGTTATTTCCGTACATCGACGATGAGGCTTTTCGATGACGCGTATAGAAATACGCGCACATCCCAGCAGCTTCGCGACATTTAAGTTTCATAGCTCGTCTCGTTGGATGATTATCCCTGACATTTCGCATTTTTATTCGCACGCAGGCTTGGAACAAAGACGCGCGCCGCGTACAAATGATCAAGGCTGTGCTCACGGCGGGCCTGTACGCAAACGTCGCCGTCGGCGATGAGGCATCGGATCAAGACTACGCGCAGTACACGTGGAAGGACGCAACGTCAGAGGTGCGCGTGCACCCGTCGAGCGTGAACAAAGGGATCGGAATCGACCGCAAGCCCGCGTATCCGTTCATGGTGTATCACGAAAAGATGCGAACGGCACGCGTGTACTTGCGAGACTGTACTGTCGTCGCACCCGAGGCGTTATTACTTTTCGGTGGAAACCTCGAGGTGCAGCACGCGAACGCACGCGTGATCATGGATAACTGGATCAAGTTCAAGTGTGACGCACCGGTGGCGGTGTTATTCAAGTACCTTCGCCTCGCGCTCGACGAAGATTTCGCCAAACGAATCCGAAACGCGGGCAAGTCGTCCTGGAGCGACGACGACGACCAAATCATAGTCACAATCAGACGAATCCTCGACGACGTGCAATAGCGTTGTGATTCATTCGTTATTACTAGCTAGAAAAGACGATGAATTCCCGTCAGACTATCGCTTCCTCGACGAGCGCTTTTTCCCGCGCGAGCTCGACGAGCTCGACGAAGAATCGCTCCCACTCGACGACGACGAGCTCGATGAATACGACGACGAACTCGTCGAGCTACCACTAGTACTACCGCTACTCGACGAACTCGACGACGACCCCGACGAAGAGCTCGAGCTCCTCGACCGCCGCCTCTTCCGCCGCTTCTTCTTCTCCCCCAACGCCGCCCTCAACCGCCGCTCGTCCACGCCCGCGCCGTCCGGCACGTCATCGAACTGCTCCTCCGCGAACTTCTGCCTCTTCGCGGGATCGCGCATCCGCTCCGTCGCGCTCGCGCGGCGCACGTACGTCCCCTCGCAGCCGCACTCGTACGTCCACACGCCCGTCCGCAGACACCTCTGGCACCTCGCCCTCGCGCGCGCGTCCGCGTCTCTCGCGCGCTTGTCCTTATCCAGGATGAACACCATCGCGCCGCGCCGCGCCGCGCGTCGTCGACGAGCGACGACGTCGAGGCGTCGCTTCGCGTCACTTCGCGTCGCGCAGTGCGACCGACGCGTCGGCCGCATGGCGGATTTACGCCGAGTGCGCGGCGCGAACACGCAGGAACAGCTCGAGGCGCTCGAACGCGCGTTCATCGAGTCGCGCGACGCGCCGTGCGCGAGCGTGCGGCGCGTCGGGGACGGCGCGCGAGGGAATCCCGAGACGGTTGCGACGGATGATGTCGAACGCGGCGACGACGCATCGACCGCGCGCGAGGACGCGGACGACGACGAGGACGCCCCGCGAGCGCGGTCGACGATGATGGATGTCATGGGGGACGTCGTCGAGCGCGAGACGAGCGCGAGCGTCGGGATTGACGCGGCGACGACGGCGGCGAGACGCGCGGCGAGCGCGGCGACTGGGTTTCCAGAGGCGAAGCATCGAAGCGAGACGAATTTCGGGCGTAAGTCGAGGTACGCGGCGCGTAAGGCGGCGATGCGAGATAAAGGAAAGAGTGATGGCGACGATGCGGGCGAAGGGAAGGCGCGGGAGGCGGAAAAAGCGCCGGTGAGGCTCCCGCGCGTGGACCCGGAGAAGGAGGACGCGAGCATACAGGAGGAGAACGATCACATCTTGGCGGCGATGTCGCCGGCGGCGGTGAAAGAGGCACAAGAAGAATTGGCTGGGAGGCTGAATCCGAAGACGTTGGAGTTTTTGCGGAATCGTGGGGCGAATAAAGCACGGGTCGGTGCGTCAACGGCGTCGCCGTCAGCGCCGACAGCGCCGGCGCCGAAACGCGCTCGGGATCGCAGCGATGTTGCCGCCGAGGCCTCAGCTCGGACGAAGAAAGTAACTACAGTTGGCGTTGAGCACGTGCGTTTCGCGCTCGACGGGTCGCCGCTTTTGGATGCGACCGTCGACGTCGCGACGGGTTCCGCGCCCGCGCCGTTACCAACGGAGCGCGATCCGTTGCGCGCGGGCGAGGGTAGCGATATCGGTTACACGTTCCAAGAAGCGTGCGCGCTCACGCGAAGTAGCGTTGCGAGTCAACGTACCATCGGTTTACAAATCATCGGTAAGATTTTGAAGCTCGCGCGGCGCTGGAGTTTCGAATCCGTGGATCCATTGCCATACGACGCCGACGAAGACGCGATGGGCGAGTCGGACGTCGCGCCTCGTCTGCCGAACGGCGTGACGTGGGCCAGTGTTTGGGTGTACGCCACCGTTGATTGCGCTGTAATCACGTTGCTTCGGCGTGCGCTGGATGACACCCAAACCCAAGCGACGGTGGCTGCTCTGTCGGCGATTCGTTCGCTGTGCGGAGGCATCGGCGTGGGCGGCGTTGATGGTTTGGAGGTTCGGCTTGTCGACATGCTGGAGAGCAGCGCGCCGTGCGATCCGAGTGACCTTTCCTATACGTCACCTCTATGGAGGTCCGAGCCCGAAAACGCGCCGTGCGGCGGTTCAGGATTTGAACCAATTGCGTGGGAGCATGCGGTTGAGGAAATTCGACTCGCTGAAGATTCCACCGTCGAGCTTGCGGACGAACCAGATCAAGTCGAAGAAGGACTGAACAAACAAATGATGGAAAGAAGACAAGCGACCGAACAAGCCGCAGATCCGATCGCGGCGTTGTTACGCATGGGAATCTTGCAACGGCTTCGTTATTTGCTCGAAGTTGAGCGCACTCCCCAGGCAGAGGTGTTCACGCACGAATTGCTCGAGGCTTTCACGCGCCATAGCAAGGCCGCGGCCAACGCGGTGGCGAAGTGTCCGCGTCTTGTTTCAATTGTGATCGCGCGAGTGAAAGATTCGTGTGGCGGTGGGAGCCGTGGCTCTCCCACGGAACCAGCAACTGTCGGCATCGCGCATGCGGTTTGTGTGCTACGATTGATTTCACAAACTGATGCCGACGTGACGAAGGAGTTGGTGAAGGAAGGCGCGCTCAAGAGCGCGATCCAAGCGGCCGTCACGTTCGGTGGTGTTAGCATCGGCGTGGAAAACGAGCAAAGGCCGCGACCTCGCGGATACGCCGCGATGCTCTGGCGTGAGACGCTTCGATTATGGGCTGGTATCTCGGCGTGGGGACTAGATACCCCGGCGTTTGATGCTATTCACCCGTTGATTGCGCCGTGGATGGAGACTAACAACGACGCCGAAGAATCGCTCGCGATGGATATTTTCGCACTACTCACGACGTTGTCGAAGTCACTCCCACTTGAAGGCGCTGCTGAAGACGCCGGGCCGCCGGCTGAGCTTGAAATCATCGACACAGACAAGACATTGTCTTGGCGTTGCGCCACGATGGCGGCCAAGTGCGCAGAGTCTTGGATCGCTTCCGGGGACTACGACACGTTTGCACTGTATACCGTCGTAAACGCTGGTAGATTCCTTGCCGCGCTCGTTGTTCGCTCCCCGAACGACGCTCAACCGATGTTATCACGAGTTTTGGGTTCGCCAAATGACTCTTTCGGCGCAATGTCCGTCGACGGTATTCTCGGCGCTGCACTGTCGGCTTTGGATTCGCTCGTTTACGCATGTTCCAGCACATCCGTATTTAGTAAAAGAAACATCGAGTTATCGGCATGGGGATCAGTGCTACAAACGATTTTACTTCTCACAATCGTCTCTCCGGATGTCTGGAATCAGTCCTCCGTCACGACGTTGGCGTCGCAAATCATTCGCAAGTTTGGTGGTAAGCGTCGTGGAGTTTCTTCGTCAAGAACGAGCTTCGCTTCCGCAAGAGGGAGCATGGATTGTCCTTCGCGTTTATCGCGCGGCTCCATAGATCAGCGAGTGAGCGATGGAGGACTCCCCACGGGCGACTTTTCTTCAGACGACGATCCCACTGTTTGGATGGGTGAGCATCCCATAGTCGCGACGTCAAAGTTGGCATTGCAGCGAGCGCTTATCATCGCTATGGAGATCTTAGACAAAGCATTTACAAGTGATGCGGCGCCGTCGATAGGAAGATCACCTCTGGGAAGCCCACCTCGACGAATGAAGCGTGATTTGCAAGAAGACGCGGCGGCGACGGTGGATGCGACGTTGGGTCTCATCTCCATGTTACCTCCGGGCGCTGGTGTCGCGGCATCCCAAGCCATCAGTTCAGGTATTTACTCGACGCGAGTTCTTGAACCGCTGCTTTCTCTGACGAAGAACGCTCTCGGCGACGCCGTGTCCGTGATACAAGATTCGAACGAGGAGGAAAGGGGTAGGCTTGCGATTCGTGAAACAGGCGTCAACCTCGTCGCAGCATCCGTAAGCCTCGTGCCTACAGCCGAAATCGTCAGGGAAGCGTTGCTCGGAGGGTTCGCTATGGAGTTGACGACGTCGTCCGAGGCAAAGTCGATATCAACGCCTGGTCCGTGCGTCGCCGTGGGTTCTTTGCTTCCGGGACACCCGCTGTGGTACTTGGCGCCGTGTTCGCCACGAACGACGATTCAAGGCTGGGGAACGGCAGGTATCGCGTGCACCTTGTCGCTCTTAATGGGAATGGAACTTGGAAAGGTACCGCGAGTTCGCGCAATACGCCCTGCGTTGAAGATGAGCGCTATCGGTGCGATTTATACGATGGGACCGAACGTTTGGAGAGACCCCGCGGTGTCCGCGCCGCTCGGCCTTCTCACCGATTTGTATTGGCGTCGCATGGTAAAGAATTACATTCAGGCGTATCATCAAGGCGTTCGAGGGTACAGCATGGATCTGGGATCATTCTCAGCTGGCGAAGGCGGACTGAACGACCCTCTTCAACAAGCTCAAGGTACCGGAGATGCGGCTGCCGCTGCGGCTATGGTAAATGCGTTCGCCAGCGAAAGCTTCGGCGACGCGCTCTTTGCGAGACACGTTGCAATGTGGCTCCGAGTGCGCGTCTCCCCAAAGGCTCGCGCCGCGGCATGGATTGCGCTTAGCGATGGTGTCGCGCTTCATCTTTTACCGAGCGCGAAAGCCATGGTACCGCCGGCGGCGGCGTACGTATTCTTTCCTCCCGGCGGTGAACCGGATCCGACGATGCGCGAAATTTACATCAAGAGCATCGAATCGGGCGCCCTCGACAAAGCGCTCAGCGGTTGGGCCGGGGACGACTATCCCACGCCAGGACGGGAGTCACCACCAATTACAGCTGCTTTGGCGATTCATGCGCTTGCACACGTCATTCTGTCACCCGGAGCCGGCGCTGAGACTGCAGTGTCGACGTTGCGTCGAATCTTGCACCGACCCAACACGTCCGTCGTCCTCAGAGCCTTGATTCACACGCCGCTGACGATTAAACGTCGTCCTTCGTTTGCGTGTGCGTCCGTCGGTGCGCACAAAACGCCGTTCGGTAACGGCTTCGTGTACGGCAAACGCGGTCAAGATATTGATATCCCGCCGCGAAGAACGCTGTTGCTTGACGTGTGCGGCCAAGATGCGCCGCTCATCGCGCAAGTCGAACACGCGCTCGTCCAGGCAGGGCTTTTACAACCTGACGCGATTTCGGAGCTCTCGAAAAAGTTGTCGTCGTCGGCGCAAATTCAGGAACAAAGCGCGTTTTACAAATAGAGAAATGTACTCGAGATTCGTAATCAGAAGTTGTCCTTTGCGCTACGCACCGCCCCGAACACGGCGGCGAGATCGCTCGAGCCTAGCATGTTCACACCGTTTTGCACGCCGGCGCTATCCGGTCGGCAAAACGGATTCGTCAGACGCTCCAATCCAATCGTCGTCGGTACCGTCGGCTCCCCTTTCGCCCGGAGCGCGTCGATTTCCCGAGCGCGAGCGCGCAGCGCTTCGTTCGTCGGATCGACGCTCAGCGCAAACTTCGCGTTGCTCTGCGTGTATTCGTGCGCGCAGTAAACCTGCGTATCGTCCGACATCGCCAATAGCTTCTGCATCGACGCCCACATCATCGCCGGCGTACCCTCGAACAACCTCCCGCATCCCAGCGCGAACATCGTGTCCCCCACGAAGACCTTCTTCTCCTCCTCAAAGTGATACACCACGTGTCCCAGCGTGTGTCCCGGCGTCTCTCGCACCGTCGCCCTGACGTCACCGATCTCCACCACGTCCCCCTCCTCCACCGCGACGTCGACGTCTCCGATTTTCTCCGCCTCGCGGCGCGGCGCCACGACGACGACGCGCGCGTCCGGAAACCGCGCCCGCACCCCCCCGTTCGCCCCGACGTGGTCCCGGTGATGATGCGTGTTCAGAATCATCGACGGCGATTCCCATCCCGCGCTCGACAGCGCGCGCGCGATCGCGCCCTCGTCCGGCGCGTCGACGAGCGCGACGGTTTTCGTTTTCCGACACCGCACCGCGAATCCGTAATTGTCGCCGAGCGCGGGGAACTGCAGGACGTCCATCGCGCGGCGCGCGCGCGGCGTCGACGACGTTGACGCCGACGCCGACGCGGTCGCGACGCGGGCGCGGGCGGGCAGGCGTCGCGCCGCGCGCATCAGTGGCGCGCATGAGTGGCGCGCGTGCGTGGCATAATCGCGCGCGTCCATGCGCGCGTCGTACGGCGCCGCGCCCGTCGGCGACGACGCGGAAATCGACGACGCGTCCGACGCCCTCCTCGCGCGCGGCGCCGGTCGACGCGTCACGCGCGGCGTCGCGCTCGCCTTCGCCGCGGGATGCCTCGTCGGATGCCTCGCGCGCGGCGGACGCGGTGACCTCTCGCCGCTGTTCCTCGCGACGGCGCCGGCGACGCGCGCGCGCGCGGACGCGGCGACGCTGGGCGCGTTCAACCTGCCGGCGATCTCGTGCCCGGCGTCGAAGGTGATGTTCAAGACGTCGCTGCACGACGTGTACGGCTCGCAGGTTAGAGTGCAACTGCCGGAGGTGAAGAAGTGCGTGAGGGGTTTGGGGTGCGTGAGAGTCGGAGGAAACTCGGTGAACGTGGATATGCCGAACGCGAATATTGACGTGCCCATCAACCTGCCGGCGATCGATGGATATTCGTACTGCGGCGTGAAGGGGGTCGTCGACGCGCTGTCGAGCCCGACGGCGTCGATCGAAACGGTGAAGACGGCGGCGTGCGAGTTGATCGGTTCGAACTCCAAGGTTTGCGACGCGCTCGACGACGTCGTCGACGCGGTGCTCGCGCTGCCGGACATCGCCCGAGGCTTGCCGGACAAACTGAAGGGGCTGCTCGGGATGGTGTGGGATCCTTGGTTGAACCTGAGCGCAGACTCACTCTTGAGCATGATTCAAGGGGCTCTCGACGACGTCATGGGTGGATCTTCAGCCGCCACTCTCGGCTCTGCGCGGGGAAAAGACGGCGCTGACCGGGCCGCGTTCCTCGCGCATCTTCGAGAAAACTTACGCAGAGCGTTTGCCGGCGAGGAGCTCATCGAAAACTCGAGAGTTGAGGAAATACATTCTGACACCGCCGCGCTCGGACGTGTGTTTGGATTTTGTCACGAGATTCCGACACAGCTTTGGTCGGACGTTGAAAGTCCATCCCCTCCCATGCCGTGGCCGGACAAGTTCGCGTCCGATAATCCGTACTCGCCGAACAATTTGAATATCCGTACCCCCAAATTCACGATTGCGCTGTGTCAAACGCTCGACAAGTTTGACATCCCGCCTAGCGTCGCTGTGAAGGTGATTCAAGCGTTCTTGGGAATGTTTGATGCTATGTTCGACGCCGTATACGAAGCCTCCGGTGTCAAGGGAGTCGTTCAGCAGATTGAAAATTTTGGTGAGCAAATTACTGGAAGAAAACTTCTCAGCGACGATCAGCACGCCCTTTTGACCGAGCTCAAGCAAGATTTATCTTCGAAGGAACGCGTCTTCTATGAAGAGCTCATCGTTCTGCACGATATTTTCAACTCTGGCGACGGATTCAAATCAAAGATGACGAGCCAACTGGGTGTGGCATCCGCGCGAGCGCGCGGCGAGGCTGCGCTGGGTGGCGATACGTTTGAAGAAGTTTTCAACGATTTCCGCACCGATCTCATCGCGGCGTTAAACGACATGAAGGATGTGAGAATCCAAGCTTCGACCACGCTCAAGTACAGTTTCTCCCTCGGCATCGAGGTAGCCCAGCTTTCGTTTCGTGAAGGAGAACTACTTAGCGAGTTTTTCGAGCGTGACGACGCTCTCACTGGAACTAAAGTTACTGCAATCGCTCCTGGTTTGTTCATCGCCATGGACTACGAAGCAGACTTTCGTCTTCCCTACTACTTTCGAGCCGAAGTCGCAGGAACTTACGATTTCCAAGTGGACGTTGAATTTCCAATCACGGTGTCGTTCGGGGCCGGACAAGGGCAGAATTTTGTCAGATTCGGCGAGCCTCGGGTGTCGTCAACCAGCTCTCTTGATGCGCGAGGTGTTGCTGGCTTGCAAGTCGGCGCTGTGGCGTCACTTGACCATGCGTGGGTGGCACTTTGCGCTGGTGTCGTTTGCGCGGGGCCTGAAATTGCAGCGCAACAAGACGTCTACACTGGTTTCGACGCGTTTTTCCAGATCGAACAATCAGGCGCAACTTGTCACGCAGGGCCCGAATCGCTTACCGCGATGTGGACAAACTGGGATTACGCGTCAAACACGAAGAATCAGTGTCAACGCAGCGCACTGGGCGCAGGCGCGTACGTGCAGATCCCGAAGACGGTCGTCGGAGCCACGGTCGTTCTCAAACCGCTTCCGACTGAAAATGAGCCGCCCCTAGGGATGGATCCAGTGATAACTCTCTTCGACTTTGAACCACTTATCGGCGAGGCATATAGCAGCGACGGGTACTTTCTCGAGAAAGAGCTCTTCCACGCCTGCTCAGCGCCTCAAAGTACAACCAAGCCGTCGTGCAGTCCAGCGTGCCAGTTCACAACGCCGGAGCCGATTTCTGTTCCATCGGCCTCTCAGAGCTTGGTGCAAGAGTTTAAGTTATCATTTTCTGGACTCAACAGCGACCGGAAAGATCCCGTTGGCGACATCTTCTCTCGTACGGCGACGTTCCACTTGAAGAATGATTGGGTCGATACCGGCGTGATCGGTATCGACCTCGTACATGGTTCATATGTCGTAGAGATTTACAACGTCAACACACACTCGAATGGCGGTGGCAACTGGATCGAATTTTATACGGGTTTGATGAGTTGGTACGCTCAAAATACGAACGGCAATCAAGCGAGTGAAATAGAGCTTCACGCATCCGGACACGCGTCAAATGGTCAACGAGTCCGTCTTCGAACGCTCGAAAGTTGGACATCAGACCAAGGTCTTTTGCGATTACAAGCGAAGGTGGATGGAGGGACGACAAAAGATATCGCTCAGTACATTTTTAAGTTCCGCCGCGTTATGCCCAATCCTCAGAGGACACATCCAAGCGGCGGCATTCCTCCGAAGAACGAAATGGACGATTTGTCGCATTTTCCGGTCAGCGTATCAACCGTCCCCAACGAGTGGGTGGACACGGGTATACACGGTGATCATCTGTCCACGGGCTCTTATTTCGTTCAGATCGCGCACGTATCCACTCACGGGAACGGCGGAAATTTGTGGCACGTGTCTTACGTCGGTTTGATGTCTTGGTACGGTTCTGGAACGAACTCGGATGACGCCAACGAGATCCAACTACATGCATCGGGCCACGCGCAAAATAACAAGTATATAAAGCTTCGAACGAAGCGATCGTGGCGCACAGCTGGCACGAACCTCAGATTGCAGCTCCTCACGAACGAAGATCTTGACTCACGGCAGACGTTTCACATCTGGTTCCGTCGCGTGTTTCCCGCGCAGGCGTCGTCGAGCATGCATATTCCGGCAAACATTATCGGAACAGCCGTCGACAGAGTGAAACTGCTCGAGGTAGATCTCACACTTACCACGTCCTGGCAAAATATCTGGGGTTTGAATCACGCTTTGGACATGGCGGACGATTCTGGCGGGAGCTTTGTTGTACAAATTCTGCCCACGACCACAAACGACTCGTGCGGCGGCGGGCTCTGGTCTGAACTTGCGACCGGCATCATCTCCTGGTACGACGGACAAACAAACGACAATAACGCAAACGTTGTTCGTCTCCATCAAGCTGGTCACGCGAGCAACGGCAACTTTTTCGAGCTACGAACAATTCGAACGGGGAGAACAGCCAACATGGACATGTTTTTCCAAATCCGGTTGACGAAGACGTCCTCGACGTGCGCCACCAGTCTGAAATTCGCGTTCCGGCGTCTCGTGTAGCGCAGTATCAATCGCATTTTTTGTAATATCCTTTACCGTAAGTTCCAACGTAATGGGTACGTTTCATCAGTTTTCTCGCCTTCCTTCGCGAGCGCAAACGCTCTAACGCGCCGACGATGCAATTCGATTGATTCGTACCCACCACACCTTGAGACGCCGCGCCTCGGTTTGACGAGTCAACATGCCGCGCGTGTCGAAGAAACAAGCCGATGAGATGGACGTCGAGGTGCGCGACGGCGCGGCGACGCGCGCGCGGGACGCGCGCGAGAGAATTGCGATTCGCA
>Ga0181598_1001434_pt1 | contig 23161 bp, 13 predicted proteins | sample 041ome_4_FD_153295 | JGI IMG/M metagenome (GOLD analysis project Ga0181598, IMG submission 153295) | Coastal salt marsh microbial communities from the Groves Creek Marsh, Skidaway Island, Georgia - 041404US metaG (spades assembly) | ecosystem: Environmental > Aquatic > Marine > Intertidal zone >... | reverse complement strand
GCGCGCGACGACGATGCGTGCGGTGGACCATCACGCGCACGCGCGGCGCCTCGCGCGCGCGACGACGACGACATCGACGACGACATCGACGACATCGACGACATCGACATCGATGTCGATGCGACGCGATCGCGTGGTCGGCGCATTGGGTGAGGACGATGACGGGGCATACGTCGTCGTGCGTGGGGGTGAGGGCGCGCGATGGCGATGGAGACGGCGACGACGTGGGGTTGTTGTGATGACGCGCGCGTCGTCGGTGTCGTCGCGAAAGATGGGTGGGCGAGGACCGGAGCCGTCGTCGGAGGATTACGACGACGACGACGATGACGAACGAGGACGACGCGCGGGGATTCGGCGGGCGACGCGGGTGTCGGTACGATCGAGCGGACGACAGTTTATACCGTCTGATGTGCTGGAGACGTTACCGGAAGGGATGATGAAGAATGATGCGGATGTGATTGAGAGTTCGTTTTTGGATGATTTCGTGGAGGATGTCGCGGAGGGCGCCGGGGCGGCGGAGACGCGCGGGCGGAGACGCGCGCTGGAGCGGGCGTATGAGACGTGGACGCGAGAGATTGACTCGATGGGGGTGAGTAAACGCGCGCGTGGGTTGATTTTGTTCGCTGTGATTATGTGTTTTTATGGAGCGAATATTACATTGGTTAAGGTTGCGCAGCAGAGCATGTCGACGGATGTGTTCGCGTGGTTGAGATTTGGCGTCGGGGCGTTGGTGTTTTCTCCGTTTTTAAAGTACGCCGCGCGGGACGAACGGGTGATTCGCGGTGGACTTGAACTAGGGTTGTGGTGTTCGCTCGGGTATTACTTGCAAAACATCGGGTTGCAATACACCGATGCCGCTCGCGCGAGTTTTATTAGTTCGTTTACGATTATCACCGTGCCCATGCTGGCGGGGCTGGCGGGACGCGAGGTCAAGTCGGCGACGTGGGGCGCGACGGGCATCGCCGTCGCGGGGTTGGCGATGATGGAGAATCTCATTCCAATCCCTGGTGTGGTTGACACGGTGGCGGCGACGAACGCGCAAGGAGATTTAATTGACGGCGTGAGCGACTTCATCGACGTCGTCGTCGACGCGGATGTGGACGTCGTCGCCGGCACGGCGGCGTCGATGGCGGATGGTGTCGCGTCCGTCGCTCTCGACGTCGCCAGCGGGCAAAGTGGTACAATCGTCGGCGATCTATGCACGCTTGGATCGGCATTGTTGTTCGGTACACATATTTTCCGCACCGATTGCATCTTCAACGGCGCTCCCCTGGCGCACAAAGAATCCATGGGATTGGTGTGCTTACAAATGCTCACCGTCGTCGCGTGCTTCAGCGGTTTGCTCGCGTACGACTACGTCGATAACGCCGGAGATATGCAAGCCGTGTTAGGTTTCAGCGACTGGTCCAGCGTGTCTTGGTCCAGCGTGTTTTTTATCGGCGCGATTTCCACCGCCGGGTGCATCTATCTCGAAACCGTCGCGGTGACGCTCATCGCGTCGCAAGAGGCGACGTTGATGTACTCCACCGAACCCATCTGGGGCGCAGTCTTTGCCTATTTTCTCCTCGGTGAAACGCTATCACCATCAGCGTCGATTGGAGCTGGATTGATATTACTCAGTACCCTCGTCGGCGCGCGAGCCGTCGGCGAAGAGAAATCCACCGCCAACGACTGACGCGTCGCGTCGACGTCGTCGTCCACATTTTTGTTTTTCTCAATTAGAAGCCGCGCGAGCGCGCGCATACGCACTACATAGCCCTTAGCACGCACACGGTACTTAGTACCACGCACACGTTTTTCCAGTGTAACGACACGCGTACGTCACGCGTACGTCACGCCTCCAGCCTCTCGTCGCGGAAAGCACCCACGCGCCGCGCCATCACCCTGAGCTCCCACACTTCCCCACCCCTCACCGCGCGCGCCAACGCCGCTCGCGCCCAACACCCATGGCGAGTAAACGCGATCAATTCCTCACCGCCTGTCGCAACGCCAAGCTCGACACCGTGCGCTGGGGCCTCGGCGCCGGCGGGCAAAACCCCGGCACGAGAGACGACGATGGGCACACCGCGATCATGCTCGCGGTGCTCGGCAACAAGCACAAGGCGGTGCAGATGCTGTTGGATAACTGCCGACGATCGCGAATGAAGGAACCGATGGATTTCGTGGATGGGCAAGGGGATGAGAAGACGGCGTTGATGATGGCGGCGGAGCGCGGGTACGCGGAGTCGTGCGAGGAGTTGTTGTACGCCGGGGCGAATTATAAAATGAAGTGCGCGAAAGGGCATACGGCGGCGGATTACGCGCGAAAAGGTGGATTTGATGCGTTGGCGAGACGGATTGATCGAGGTGGGGATTCGAGTGAAGAGGAAGAGGATGAGGAGGAGATGGAGGAGGAGGAGGGATTCGAAGGCGAGACGTCGACGCAGCGAAGCAAGCGTAAGAAGAAAGAAATGGAGGCGCTGGAGCGACGTGGGGAGAAGAGCGCGCCGGGTAAAGGTGGGGCGAAAAGTGATGGCGCGCACGAGCCAAAGAAAGCGGCGGAGAAAGCGCCCGAGGCGCGATGGCCTGAAACGGTCAAGGCGAAGGAGAGCGACGCCAAGGAGGTGAGCATCGAACGCGAAAAGGGCGATACCGAGGTTGACCCGGCGCTGTTTTTCGTTTCGAGCATTAACAACTTGAAGTTGAATCTCGGAAAGTCTTTCACGCAGCTCTCGCCAGATATCAGTCGTCTTTCTGGGCTGTTGACACTCATCATTAGCGGTAACGGTTTGACGTCGCTGCCGGAATCCATCGGTAAGCTTAAGCACTTGAAGACTCTCGAAGCAGAGCACAACAAGCTCACGTCGTTACCCGCGAGCTTGGCGGACTGCTCGAATTTGGAGATTTTGCGCGTTGGGCACAACCAAATTACAACGCTTGCACCGCTCGAAGAGGCGAACAATTTGGTCACGTTGGCCGTCGACCACAACAAATTGACGACGCTCGACGACTTTGGCATTGAAGCGAAAGAGCGCCTCGTGTCACTCTCGGCGAGCTACAACAAAATCACCGACGCGCCAGATACGATCAGTCAGTGCACGCTTTTGGCGGAGATTTACCTGCGCGCGAATAGAATTGAAGAGCTTCCGGGCGAGTGGGGAGAATTGAAGGAGAAGAAGGTGCGCGTGATTGAGTTGGAAGAGAATCCTCTCAAAGATCCCAAAGTGAAGAAGATGATGGGTAAAAGTGCGACGTTTGTGAAGGAACTTTTGACGTACCTTCGCAAGAATGGTAAGAAGAACGCGGGCAAGAAGAAATCCAAGCCAGCAAAGGCTGTGTCAGAGTCTGAAGAGAGCGACGACGACGAACCCGCACCGGCTCCTGCGCCAGCTCCGTCCAAGTCCAAGCCCGCGGCAAAAGCAGCGGTATCTGAGGATGAGCAATCGGAAACGGAAGAAGAACTCGAAGAGCGCATGGCGAAAATGAACAAGAAGGAACGCGAGAAGTTTAAACGCAAGCTCGCCGAGGAGCGCTTAGCGAAAGCAGCCAAGGAAGCAGAATCGAAGCGAAAGGCTGCCGATGCGGCGGCAGCGGCACGTATGCAGGCTGCTAAAACCATGCAAAGCGATGATGATGACGATAACGATGATGAGAGTGACATCGATAGCGATGATGAGCTCGCATTGCTCGCTCGGAAGAAGAAAAAGGCGGGCAAGGGTGGTGGCTTCCTTTACGCCATGACGGATGAGCAGCGCGCTGATGCTGAGAAGGCTGAGGCAGAACGTTTACTTAAGATTGAGTTGGCTAAGCAGGCTGAAGAAGATGCGAAGAAAGAAGCTGAGGAGAGAGCAGCACTTGAACTCGCGGCTCGCGTCAGCGGCGTCAAGCTCACTGGCGACGGTGTCTACGGCTGGGAGTACACTGGTGGACAATTCAAATCCACGCGCGTGCCCGCTCTACCGAAGGGTGCTAAAGGTCCATGTGTCGAGCTCGAGATTCCCAAAATCATCGTTGGTAAGCTCATCGGTGCCAAAGGTGCTACGATTAAAGGTGTGCAAGACCGAAGCAAAGCCATGGTTTCCATCGACGAAACCAAGGGCGGCTCTGGCAACTCTCTCTTGCGCGTTCGAGGCGATGAACCATCCATGGAATCTGCGCGAATGTTGATGAATAACGCGTTAGCCGGTAAGCGTTAATATTTGAAATAAACAGCACGTACCGTTAGGCCACACTCGCTCGTTCTTGAGTCGTTACGTCATTCACCGCCTCCCAAGCGAGCGCCGCTCGGCGTTCGTTGCGCGCGCGACGCAGCAGTCGCGACGTATTCTGTGGACACTCTCATCGCCGTGGCGAGTGCTCGTGGCGCGCAACGACGTGGAATCATGTTCAACGTCGGTAGTAAAAGCGCGCAAAAGTCAACCGATGACATGGCCCGCATTCGTCTCAGCGCGCGCTCCGAAGCGCTCGTGCGCGCGCTGCTGAAAACGGCGAACGTAGACGTCCCGAGTACGTCCTCAGCGGACACCAAGCTCAACCAAAACGGCATTCGCAAGGTGTACGATTCGTTGTTGAGCCAAGGTTTTAGAGTCGTCGACGTCGAAGAGGCGTTGCGCGCGACGGGCGAACGACTGAACAGCACCTTCGTCGAAGCCGACGCGCTCGATTGGCTGTGTTTTAATATACCCAACGCGCGTTTGCCGCGGCGTTTCCAGACGGCCGAACGTACAGAGTACAAGTTGGATGCAGACGCAACGGTGGAGGCAACGGTTGCCGCGGGCGGAGGCGTCGCCAAAGAACGCGTTATTCAAATGCCCGATGAGAGCATGCAGCGCGTAACGGCAAAGAAAGATGCAGACGAAAAGTTAGAGGATGCTGCGGTGGATAAGGCTTGGATTGCGCGATACGCAGATTATGAAGATAGCGATAGTGATAGCGGGAGCGACGACAGTTATGATTCCTTGGATGATTTCGGCTTGAGTGACGAAGAAGCCGCCGCGAAACGCTTGTTGTGGACGCGAAAGAAAGAATTTTCGAAAAATCCGGAGAATTTAATTGCGCAATTCGCCAGTGAATTAGTAGCGTTGAAAGCCAAAGCGAGCGAGGCGAAGAAAGGGAAGAATAAAAAGGAACAGAAAGCCGTAGCTGAAGCGATTCGCGTGTTAAAGCTCACCGCTAGCGAAATTGGAATGCGCGAGGATGACATCGAACCACCAAAGCTTGAAAAAGTGGATGAACAAGATGGTCAAGGTGATGTCTTTAAATCAGTAGACATGACGAGAGAGGCAGTCGAAGTAGACGAGACGCCTAGCTTGTGTGAGCAAGCTCGCGCAGAAATTCCCGAATCGGATGCGTCACAGACAAAGCTACCGGCCGACGATTCGGACGGAGAAGGCTTTGAATTCGATGTATTTGGCGATGGTACTGAAGATGTTATTGGTACCGGCGAAGAAGATCCAATGGAAGCGCTAACGAAACAGTTTAAGAATGACTTTCTTTTCAGTGATGGGAAGCGGCCGCAAGCTGCGAATGCGAAAGCGAAAGGCGGTAAGAACGCAAAAGTTCAAAGTGAACTAAAGGTGGAAGAAATGACCCCGAAGAACATGCTCATTCAATTATCGAAGCAAGAAGATTGGCACGTGCCGCGTTTTGAGCGCGATAAAGGCGCAGATGTGATCAGGTACATCGTCTCTGTCGAACGCTCGGCCGGACCGAAATATAAACGTAAGCCAACACTCTTGTGTTCCACGCTCACAGAAGATGAGCCCGAAGGTGGCTGGGCGACTATCAACGACGCTCAAAATGGTGCTGCGGCGAGGGCATTATTCGACGCCACTTTCAAGAAAGAAAATCAAATAATACCTTTGGAACTGTCAACAGAGTACCGCGATTTATGGCGGCGATGGGCAGTCGCTTACATTACGTCAGATGTGGCGGATGCGAGCGAAAACGCCCGAGATGGTTTCATCGACTCTTTCATGCATTCGATCGGCGCCGGCGCCGGCGATGAAGAAAAGTCGACGAATGACGACTTATTCACGGATGACATTGCAGAACAAGCGAGGGCGATTAAAGAAAAAATCGAACGCGAGAAACAGCTTGCGGCGAAAGCCGACGCAAGCAAGCACTCTGAAACCAGCAAGAAACTCAAGGCGCAGCTTGAAGCATCGAGAAATGATCCAAAATGGCGTCAGTTGTACGAAAAGCGATCGAATCTACCAATCGCACTGTTAAAAGATGAATTATTAGAGCGACTGAGATCGTACGACGCCATAGTTGTGTGCGGCGAAACTGGATGCGGCAAAACTACACAAGTGCCACAGTTTCTCCTGGATGACGCCATCGATCGCGAAGAAGGCGGCATATGTAACATTGTGTGTACACAACCTAGACGAGTTGCAGCAACGAGTATTGCTGAGCGTGTATCCGTTGAACGCTGCGAAAGGGGTGGTGTCGGTGGTTCTGGAAGTCTAGTCGGCCATCACGTGCGTTTGGATGCGAAAATCACAAATCAAACAAGGCTTACATTTTGTACAACTGGGATTCTCCTACGCCGTTTGCAAGGTGATCGCATGTTATCAGACGTCACGCACGTAGTCATTGATGAAGTACACGAGCGTTCTTTGGATGGCGACTTTTTATTGACACTTCTCAAGGATTTGCCGCGCAGGCGGCGAGACGCCGGTTTACGGCCGGTGAAGCTCGTGCTCATGTCTGCAACGTTGAACGCCGCATTATTCAGTGACTACCTTGGCGGATCACCAGTCATCACCGCCCCAGGGCGATCGTTTCCCGTTGAGACTATTCATTTAGAGCAAATATACGACACATTGGACTACGTCATCGATCCAGACAATCGCTCGTGTCGCAGGCCAAAGGGCAAAACCGAAGACGCGATGAAAGCCATCAAAGCTGGTGGCGGAGGCGACAGGCGGCGACAGAACGAGTTACTTGCATCATGGGGCGAGGACGCTGCGACCGAATTCGGAGGTGAAGAAAATCCTGAAAACCCAGACTTTGATCCGAGCAAGTATGAACATTGCTCGCGAAACACGCGCTTGTCGCTGTCGCGCTTGGACGAGTCTGTGATTGATTACGATCTTATCGAGGAACTTCTTGCATACGTTGACGATACCACAGAACATGGCGCAATTTTAGTATTTCTACCAGGTATCGGCGAAGTAACAGGATTGCTAGATCGTCTCGCGAGCTCGCCAAGATTCAAGGAAGCTGTGCTGACGCCGTTGCATTCGGCGCTCACTAACGCCGAGCAACGCGAAGCATTCAGAGTTCCTAAACCAGGTATCCGTAAAATCGTAGTCGCTACAAACGTCGCGGAGACCTCCGTGACGATTGAAGATATTGTTGTCGTCATAGACTCTGGTAGAGTTAAGGAACGACAATGGGATCCTCGTCGAGGCATGGCGTCACTCGAAGAAGGATGGGTGAGTCGCGCTGCGGGCAAACAACGCGCCGGGCGCGCCGGGCGCGTACGGGCGGGGACTTGCTATTCATTATTTACCTCCCACCGCGCGACGTGCATGATGCGCCCGTTTCAGGTGCCTGAAATGCACAGAGCTCCACTCACAGAGGTTGTCTTGCAGATTGCAAGTTTGGATTTGGACAACGATCCAGCGTTCGTGCTCGGCAACGCTCCTGAACCCCCGAAAGATGAAGCCATCGCCGCAGCTAAGAAAACGCTCACTGAAATCGGCGCATTCGACGAAAATGGTAGACTCACAGCCTTGGGGCGTCATCTTGCGGCGCTTCCAGTCGACGCGCGCGTGGCAAAAATGCTCTTATTTGGCGCGTTGTTACGTTGCCTCTCGCCAATTCTCACGATTGCAGCAACTCTAAGTTACAAATCCCCATTTCAGTCTTCAAAGGCGTCGAATAGTCAAGTCGAAGCTGCCATGCGTGCGTTCGCACAGCCAGTGTCGCATACTCTAGCCGCGGGTCAGCAAAGTGATCACCTCGTCATTGCCGCGGCGTACGACGGTTACATCGAAGCATGCAAGGAAAACAGAAACGCAGGTCGCCGGTTTGCACAAAAGAACGCCCTAGATGTGGACACTATACGTCAAATTAGTGAAATGCGCACGCAATACGCCTCACTTCTCGCAGATATGGGCGTGATTCGCATCCCCACGGGGTATTCGATTCGTGGGCGAAATACGGCTTGGCTGGATGATCCTAAAGCGGTGCGTGGCCTTGTATTGCATTTTGTTTCGCGCACGTAACTTGTTTTTTTTTACGTTTGAGACATTGGAGGTGGGCATTTGCCATAACACAGCAAGTGCTCAGGGCGTGCGCGCATGAAGCTACCTGCGCGTGGGTAAAGTTATCTCCATACAGCAAAGTGAGGCTTTTCCGGATGGCGTGACGAGCGCTGCGCGTCATCCCCAGCAGCTCTCCAATATTCTTTTGCGCCATTGAACTTTTGCTTTACTTTCGACTAACGCACCCGACTAACCATTTTCTTTGCATTTTCATAATACAGGCGTGGAATAAAGACTCTCGACGTCCAGCGATGATTAAGGCTGTCCTGACAGCTGGTTTGTACGCGAATGTCGCCGTCGGCGAAGAAGCGTCGGATCAAGACTACGCACACTACACGTGGAAAGATGCCACGTCCGAGGTTCGCGTGCACCCTTCGAGCGTTAATCGCGGTATTGGATCAGAGCGTAAACCTGCGTATCCGTTTTTAGTGTATCACGAGAAAGTGCGCACGGCGCGGGTATTTTTGCGCGATTCCACTGTCGTCGCCCCAGAGGCGCTGCTTCTATTCGGAGGCACGCTAGACGTGCAACACGCCAACGCTCGCGTGGTCATGGATAACTGGATTAAACTCAAGTGTGATGCACCGATTGCGGTGTTATTCAAGTACTTGCGCATCGCACTCGACGCCGATTTTGCGAGACGAATTCAACGCACCGGCGCGACTCGATGGAGCGACGGCTGCGAAGACGACGATGAAATCATCGTCACCATTCGTCGCATTCTCGACGATCAATGATGACAAATATACACAAATAGCAGAAACGTATGAATTGTTGAATATTGATTAGCAAACTAGAATTACTACCGCGCTGAACGTCGCCCAAGCGCTCCGCTATGAATGAGACACCAAACGTGACCGTGAATGCTTTTTCACTTTTTCACTCGACGACGACGACGGTCTCCTCGCGACGAGCTCGAGCTCGAGCTCGATGACGAATACGACCCCGATGACGAATACGACCCCGATGAAGAACTCGACGAGCTCGAACTCCCACTACTGCTCGACGACGAACTCGAACTTCCGCTACTTCTACTCGAGCTCGACGATGAACTCGAACTCGACGACGAACTCTCCCGCCTGCGCCCACGCTTCTTCTTCTTCACCACGCGCGCCAATCGAGCCTCCATTAACTCGCGCTCCCTCGCGCTCCCGGGCGCGGGATCATCCTTAAACTGCTCCTCGGCGTACTTTTGCCGCAGCGACGGCTTCTCCAACATCATCGTCGCGCTCGGTCGCGACACGTACCGTCCCTTGGCGTCGCACGCGCACTCAAAGCTCCACACCCCGCGTCGCAAACATCGTTGACACTGCGCTCGCGCCCGCGACGGGTCCGCGCGATCCTCCGCCGCGCGTTTATCGCGCTGCAAGATGAATGGCATCGCGTCACACTCTGCCGCAGCGTCGTCGCCCGATGGCCGACTTGCGCGCGATACGCGGCGCGAACACCGAAGAGCAGCTCGAAGCGCTGCAAGCGGCGTTTCTAGACGCGCGCGATGCGCCGGCGGCGAGCATGCGACGCGTCGGACGCCACGACGCGGCGCCGAGCGACGCGGCATCACCTGCAGCCACGCGCGCGACGACGGCGACGACGACGGCGACGGATGAGGTCATGTGCGAGGCGATCGAGGACGACGAGGACGACACCGGCGCTGCGTCCGCGCGCACGCCGGCGGTGCACGAAGTCATGCGCGACGTGTTCGGGGATATCGTCGAACGCGAGCCGCGCGCGGGCGCGGGTCGAGACGCGGATGCCGAGCGCGAAGCCGCGGCTCGCGCGGCGCACAGCGTCAACACGGGGTTTCCGGAAGTGAAGCATCGCAGTGAAACGAATTTTGGGAAGTCTCGGTTCGCGGCGCGTAAGGCGGCGGCGCGAGAGGCGGCGGCGCGGAAAGCAGAAGGCGACTTCGAGGGTTCTTCGGCTTCAGCTTCGGCTTCGGCGGCTCGAGGGTCGTTTGCGGTGGACACGGATAAGGAAGCGGCGAGTATTGAAGAAGAAAACTCGCGCATTTTAAAAGTTATGAGCGCCAAGGCGGTGAGGGAGGCGCAAGAAGAGCTCAGTGGGCGATTGAATGCAAAGACGTTGGAATTTTTGCGCAACCGCGGCGCGAGCAAATCGAGAGCGGCGTCGACGAAGAAAACCGACGAGAGACAGGCGACGTCGACGCCGTCGATGCCGGTAGCACCGAAGCGCGCTCGTGAACGTAGGGATGTCGCGGCAGAAGCGAGCGCGCGAACGAAAAAGATCACGACGGTTGGCGTCGAGCACATTCGATTTGGTTTGGACGGCGTCCCTTTGGTCGACGCCTCCATCGACGTCGCGACGTCGGCGCAAATTCAAGGCACACCAGCGCCGTTACCGACCGAGCGCGATCCTTTGCGCGCGGGAGAAGGTGCAGAAATCGGCTATACGTTCCAAGAAGCCGGCGCTTTGACGCGCAGTAGCGTGGCGAGTCAGCGTGTCATCGGATTGACGATTATCGGCCGCGTGCTCAAACTCGCCCGTCGCTGGAGCTACGCCCCCGTCGATCCGCTCCCCGTCATCGACGCGGCGGGTGACGACTCGCCACCAAGATTACCCAACACCATCACATGGGCGAGCGTGTGGGTGTACGCCACAGTGGATTGCGCCGTCATCACCCTCCTTCGCCGAGCGTTGGACGACGCGCACGCCCAGCCGATGAACGCCGCGCTCGCGGCTATTCAAGCCTTGGTCGGCGGCGTCGGCGTCGGCGGTGTCGATGGATTAGAAGCCTCGCTCGTGGATGCCTTAGAGAGCACGACGCCGATAGATTCCAGCGGTGTGTCGTACGCCGCGCCGCTGTGGCGTGCCGAGCCCGAAGACGCACCGTGCGGCGGGTCGGGTTTCGAACCCATCGCGTGGGAGCACGCTGTGGAGGAGATTTCGCTCGGCGACGACGCGCACGTTCAACTCGCCGAAGAACCCGACGAAGTCGAAGAAGGCTTAAACAAACAAATGTCCGAGAGACGACAGGCGACGGAGCAAGCGGCGGACCCGATTGCGGGGCTTTTACGCATGGGTATCTTGCAACGGTTACGGTACGCGCTCGAAATCGAGCGGGACGCCAGAGGGGAAATGTTCATTTACGACGCGCTCGCGGCGTTCGCGAGACACAGTAAAGCGTCGGTACACGCATTGGCGCGATGCCCGCGGCTCGTACCGACGCTCGTGGCGAGAGTTAAGGATTCGTGTACGGGTGGCGCGAGAGGTTCGCCGACTGAACCGATGGTGATTGGCGTCGCGCGCGCCGTAAAAGTTTTACGACTCATCGCACAGTCAAACCCAGATGCGGCGAAAGACATGAGCAGCGAAGGCGTTCTCAAGCACGTCATTCAAGCCGCGATTACGTTTGGTGGCGTGAGCACGAATGCAGACGGCTCGCAGAACGCGCGTCCGAAAGATTCAGCGGCGTTGCTTTGGCGAGAAGCGTTCAAATTGTGGGCCGCGACGTCGGCGAGCGGCGTCGACGCGCCCGCGTTTGACGCCATTCATCCGTTGGTTGCACCTTGGATGGAGAAGTCTTCAGACGTGCGCCGAGATCAACCTTTGCTGGCCATGGATATGTTTGCGTTGCTTACCACGCTGTCAACGTCACTGCCAGAAAAAGGTGACGCGGACGACGCGGGGCCGCCCGCGGCGATGGACATTGCCGACTCTAAAGAGACGTTGTCTTGGCGATGCGCGACGGCGGCTGCCAAATGTGCGGAAGAATGGCTCGCAGCCAAGGAACGAGATGTATGCACGTTGCATACAATGTCAAGTGCTGCTCGCTATCTGGTCGCTCTCGTGGCGCGATCGCCGAATAGTGCGACGCACATCGTCGCGCGCGTCTTGGGTTTATCTGGCGCCGACGCAGCGACGGGCGCCATGTCGCATAATGGTTTAATTGACCATGTGTTTTCCGCGTTGGATGATATCGTCACCGCGCGCGTTGGATCGACGACGTTTGAACAAGCTAATATCGATCTCGCGGCATGGGGTTCTGTGTTGCATAGTCTACTGTTACTTATGATTGTCACGCCGGGCGTGTGCAGCGACGACGCCGTCACCGCGTTGGCGGCGAGAATCATTCGACAATTTGACGGTAAATCTCTCACGACGGCCGAGTCGCGGTCGAGCGCAGACGAAGGACGTCGTTCGATCTCTCGACGTCTCAGTCTCGGTAATCGTAGCGACTTTAGCCCGCGTAATAGCGAAGGGCTGCTTGACGCGACAGCGATTGACGAACCCATGGGCGACCCGACGGTTTGGATGGGTCAACAACCGCTCATCGCCGCATCCCGTTTACCTTTACAACGAGCAGTGATCGTTGCTATGGAGATTCTCGACAAGGCGTTCACGAATGCGTCGGATTCCTCCTCCCCACTCTCGCCAGAGGCTGGGACAAAGAGAGAATTGCAACTCGACGCGAACGCCGCAGCGGATGCGACAATGTACCTGATGTCTTCGCTTCCTCCCGGCGCCGGAGTCATCGCATCGCAAGCCATGAGCTCTGGATTGTTTTCTGTGCGCGTACTTGAGCCACTGCTCAAGCTTACGAAGAACGCACTCCACGAAGCTGCGGCGATTTCAGTCGACGTGTCAGAGGACGACAGAGCGCGCATGGCCATTCTGGAGACGGGCGTGAATCTCACCGCGGCGTCGGTGAGTTTAATCGCCCCACCAGAAGTCGTGCGCGATGCGCTCCTGGGCGGATTTGCCATGGAATTCACGACGCCCGCTGAGGCTCGATCGATCGCAACTCCAGGCCCCACCGTAGCGGTCGGATCGTTGCTCCCGGCGCACAAGTTGTGGCTCCTGGCGCCCGCCTCCCCGCGCACAACCATTCAAGGATGGGGCGTCGCTGGCGTCGCGTGCGCGTTATCACTCCTGATGGGCATGGAGCTCGCGAAAGTTTCGCGCGTGCGAGCGCTTCCGCCGGCACAGAAAATGGCTGCCATAGGTGCAGTGTATCTGCAAGGCGCCAACGTGTGGAGAGACCCGGCGGTGAGCGCGCCGATGGGGTTGTTGACGGATTTGTACTGGCGACGCATGGTGCGCAAGAATATTCAACAGCACCACGCGAGCGGTGGGCGTGGATACAGTATGGACTTGACAAACTCTTCAGCAGGCGTTGGAGGATTAAACGATCCGTTGAACGTGGCCACGGGTGCGGGTGACGCGGCGGCGGCGGCGGCTTTGGTGAACGCGTTTACGAGCGATAGTTTCGGCGACGCGCTCTTCGCGAGACACGTCGCTATTTGGTTGCGCTCGCGCGTGTCACCCAAGGCTCGAGCGGCGACATGGATTGCGCTTTGTGAAGGTATTGCGCTGCATTTACTTCCGTGCACGAACGCCATGGTTCCACCCGCTGCGGCTTTTGTATTCTTTCCATCTGGCGGTGAACCAGACCCGACGATGCGCGAATTGTACATCAAAACAATCGAAGACGGTCTCCTAGACAAGGCGCTCAGTGGCTGGGCGGGCGATGAGTATCCCACGCCCGGTCGAAATGAGCCTCCGTTATCGGCGGCGCTCGCTATTCATGCACTTGCGCACGTCATTCTCTCCCCGAGTGTCGGCGAGAAGAAAGCCGTGGAGACGCTTCGTCGTATTTTGAGACGGCCTAACACCAAAGTTGTGCTTCGAGCGCTGCTACACACGCCGCTCACCATCAAACGGCGTCCATCGTTTGCTGCCGCTTCCGTTGGCACGCACAAAACGCCCTTTGGCAACGGTTTCGTGTACGGCAAGCGTGGGCAGGATATTGACATTCCGCCTCGCCGAACTCTTCTCCTCGACGTATGCGGCGACGACGAGGCGCTCATCCAAGAAGTTGAAAACGCGCTCATCGACGCAGGTCTCTTGGTGAAGACTCCTATGGATCTACTTACGGAGAAAATGAATGTCGAGGCGCACATCCAGCAGCAAAGCTCATTTTACGCGACGACAAAATAGGAAACGTACTGCATGACGCGACGCGACGAAACAAATGTGTAATTTTTTTGTATTGAACAACGACAACGAGAGCGGCAACGCCAAACTAAAAATTATCCTTGGCGCGACGCACGGCACCGAACACGGCTGCTAAATCAGTACATCCCGCCATCCCAACCCCTTCTTGCACGCCCGCCGCCATCGGCCGACAGAATGGATTCGTCGCGCGCTCCACGCCAACCATCGTCGGCACCGTCGGCTCGCCTCTCGCGCGCATTTCCGAAACCTCCCGCGCGCGCGCTTGTAGCGCCTCGTTCCCTCCATCCACGCTCAGCGCAAACTTCATGTTACTCGCTGTGTACTCGTGCGCGCAATACACCATCGTCGAATCCGGCATGGCTAAAATCTTCGAAATAGAGTCCCACATTTGCGCCGGCGTGCCTTCAAACAACCTCCCGCATCCACCCGCGAACAGCGTGTCCCCGACGAACACCTTTTCCTCCTCCTCGAAGTGATACACCACGTGCCCGAGCGTGTGCCCCGGCGTCTCGCGCACCACGCAACGCGCGTCCCCGACGCGCACCGCGTCGCCTTCGCGCACGCCGACGTCGACGAGTTCCGCCGGTATCTTACGACTTTCGACTTCGCGCGCCGGCGCGTACACGCGAAGTCCGGGAAACTTCCCGCGCAGCGCCGCGCACGCCCCCACGTGATCGCGGTGCCAGTGCGTGCAGAGCACGATCGAGGGTGTCCATCCTTTGGCAGCCAACGCGCGCGCGATGTCGTCGTAATCGGGCGCGTCGACGAGCGCCACGACGCCCGACGCGACGCAGCGCAGCGCGAATCCATAATTGTCATCGAGAGCGTTGAATTGGTGCACCTCCATGGCGCTCGCGACGCGCGGCGACGACGTTGACGGCGCGGATGCGGATGCAGATGCGGTCGAGGCGCGCGCAGCTCTCGCGACGCGCGACGACGGCGACGGCGACGGCGACGGCGACGGCGACGGCGACGGCGGCGCGGATGCGATCGACGCGCGCGCGGTGCGTGCGGTGCGCGCGCGCGAGGTTGACGACGACGAGGACGCGGCGGCGCGAAGAAGGGTTCGAGCGTGCGCTGACGTGGCTGCGCGCGCCATTGTGGCTCGCGATGACAACGATGACGACGTCGATGACGTCGATGACGGCGTCGTCGTCGCGCGCGGCGTTGCGAGGACGACGCGTGACGCGCCCCGCGCGATCGGCGGGCGCGTCGTGGACGACGACGACGTCGCGGTCGAGGCGCGCGCCGGTGCTTCGCGCGGATGGTGGGTGGTTGGATAAGCTCAATCCATTCAAAAAGAACGCGCCGGCGTCGACGTCGATCGAACGCGCGCCGACGCAGCGGGCGAAATCGGGGGAGTTGTTGAGTAAAGAAATGTCCGAAGAGCTCTTCGGGAAAGGGCTGATGGGGAAGTTGGCGAGCAAGGTGGTGAACGCGGCGGCGGGCGCCTTGAAGGAGCAGTTCGAGAGTGCGCGAGAGGTGACTGATGCGTGCTACGAGGACGCCGTGCGCGCGGTGAAATTGGATTCAGCCGTGCTCAATGCGTTCGGTGGGAGCGTGGAGTGTGGTCCTGTGATTTCGCAATCGAGTTCGTCCTCGAACGTCAACGGGACGAAGCAGACGCGCGTCGGAATCGCGTTTCAGTGTCGAGGCGCGAACGGCGTCGCTGGGATGATTCAAGCGCAGTCCGACGGCGCGACTACGACATGCGTGGCGAATCTTCAAGATGGTAGGCAATTCCAAGTCGGCTCGGCGAGTTCCGTGTACGGCGACGTCATCGACGTAGACGCGAGCGACGTCATCGACGTGTAATACTCGCGTCGTGAGCGTTCCATTTCGCGCGTTTCTAATACCAAAATAACGCGCCTGTACATCACCGCACTCATGCATATTCATCTACGTTTTATCTTTATCGCCGCGTGAACACGTCTCACGAAAAATGTCTCGCGCTGACTCGTGTTGAAGACAATTTTGGAAACGCCTCATTACTCGCCCGTGACTGTCGCAGTACACACAACCATGCCGCGCGCGACGAAGAAACAAGCCGACGAAATGGATGCCGAGATGGACACCGAGGTATGTGCGCGCACACGTTCGCGTTGATTCGCGTTGTTCGCGCGCGCCATGGGCGCACGCGTGCATAATAATAGATCGAACTGAATCGCACAATTGTGTCCGAGTTTTCGCGCCCGCACGCGCTTCAACGCTGATGCGCGTGCGCGACACGGCGCGCATTACGTGCGCATGGTACTGACACGTAATTTTCGCGTGCGCACAGGCTGAGGACCCGGAGATTGAAGCCATGCAACGGCGGTTAAAGGAGATGGAGGATGAGGCGGCGAAATTAAAGGATGAGCACGAAAAAGTGGACGACGCCATGGCTAGCGAAGAAGGTAAGAACACCGAAGAAGAGGCGGCGAAGAAGCAAGAAGCCGACGCTCGTTCGGTGTTCGTCGGTCAGGTTGATTATGCGTCGACGCCGGAAGATTTGGCAAACGCGTTTTCGGGTTGCGGCACAGTGAACCGCGTGACGATTTTGCAGGACAAGTTTGATAATCCGAAGGGTTTTGCGTACGTTGAGTTTTTGGAACCCGATGCGGTGTCAAACGCTATTTTACTCGACGGCACGGAGATTCGTGGTCGCAAGATTAAAGTGTCCGCGAAGCGCACAAACGTACCGGGCATGAAGGCTGGAGGACGAGGCGGTCGCGGCGGACGAGGCCGCGGTCGCGGCGGTCGCATGCCGATGATGATGATGATGATGCCATACTCCCCATACGGTCGCGGTGGTCGAGGTCGTGGACGCGGCGGTCGCGGTGGCCGTGGTGGCCGCGGTCGAGGTCGCGGCGACGATGGCGGAGCCGCGGAGTAGACGCTTTTCACCACGCGAAATTTTTAATAAACACACAAATCAAATGACAATATAAGCCTACTACAGTGCGCATGGCGCCCACACGCGCGCTCACCAATTTTCACCTTCACAAAAGATATCTTCAGGGACGAAGAATTTTATCCCGACGCCCTCAGCAAACTCTTTATCACCGACGCCGTGGTCGCTCGCGCGCCCGGCGGCGTCGCCCACGAAAAAACAACGCTCCAAATCCGGCACAACGTCCCCATTATGCACGCGAACCATGCGCGTCCACATACCGATTCCACCTTTTCTATATTCATGCGGATCATTCTCTTTCCCGGGCTTGTTACTCTGCGTCGCGCAAAACGCTTGAAACGGAACATCCAACTCGCGCGTCAAATTCGCCAACCGAAGTTTAATATCGCGCGCCTTTGCCCCATCCAACGCCCCTTTCACCGACCCTTGATTGCTAAATATACAAATCTTATAGCCATCATCATTCAATTTCTTCATCACTCGCGTCACGTGCGCGTTTAACAGCACGAAATCATCCGCTTTCGCCATGAACGCCTTGCGCCCGCTCTTCGTCCTTTGCACCGTTTCATCCAAATCAAACCCAGCAATCTTCGCGCTCGGCGCACACCGCGCGTCGTCGTGAATCAGCAGCGAGTTATCAACGCCGTAAAACACATCCTTACTCGTCGTCGTCGCGCGTTTCGCGTCCCGTTCCGCGCCGTCGTCCCCCGCACTGGCGCGCGACGTCGTCGGTCGCTTGGTCACGGTGATAAACTTGTCCATCGTCGCGCGTCGCCCGCGCGCCGCCGTCCACGCCGCGCGCGCAAACCGCGCCGCTGCCGCCGCCGCCGTCGTCGTCCTCCTCCTCCTCGTCGTCGTCGCGCGCCGACCGCGAACGGCGAGCGCGGACGCGACTGCGGCGCCGACCCGCGCCGAAATGTTGCGCGTCGTTGCGACGCGGCGTCACGCTGTGCCGTCAAACACTGACGCGCGCGACGATCGAATCCATGATCGCGACGCGCGACCGCGCGTGCGACGCGTCGTCGGCGGCGGCGGCGGCGCCCGCGTCTTCGGCGCGCGGGCGAACGGGACGTCGCGCGACGACCTCGTCGTCGTGGGCCGCGTTGGCCGCGGCCTCGGCGTTGGCGTTGGCGTCCGTGCGCGCGGGCGTCGCGCGCGCGGAGGCGGTGGATTGGGTGCGTGCGGCGATGCGATCGCACGGCGCGGGCGTCGCGGCGTTGCGGCGTCGCGGCGCGCGCTGGGTGGCGCGCGCGCGGACCCGAGAGGGGGGCGATTGTCGACGTCGCGCGCGCGAATCGCGTTCGCGTAACGACGCGACGGCGAGACTGACGACGATCACGGGTTTGTTTTCGCGCGACAGCCGATTGAAGTCAGCGCACACGGTACAGCATCCCAAGTGTGCCGCATTAAGCACACGGGCGGAGATATTTCCATCGGCGCGAAGGACGCGACGAAAAACGTGACGTTTACCGGGGGCAAAGAGTTGTATTTAAAAGTGAACGACGATGTATATTTTGATGATAGCGCCACGAACCCGACGTTAGCGGGTACGATTGATCGCATACAAGCGCTGCAATTCGCGATAAACGAAAACGGATGGGACGCTGATGGGAACACATGGGAAAGCGTGAAGGATGCGGTGGAGACGAGCCGCGCCAGCGCGGCGACGTCATTAGCGACGTGTTACAGCGACTTGGCCGCCATCTACGCGCGCATTGACGCGTTGAAAACAAAAATATCGACGATTCAAGATGGTATTGATTGTGCTAGTCCCGCCCAGGTGGACATCGGTGGCGTGAAATACATGCGTTACGACGTTCCGTTGTGGGACGGCGCCGCGAACAGCGGCGCCGGGCAGTGGTCGTGCGCGAACGACGACGTTCCAATTCCAGTGTAAAATCCCTCATCACGCGACGACAGACGAAAAAGAAAACAAAGGAAGAATCGCAAAATACATGTAATTTATATGCAACTCGTGTTTCACCCTACGCGTTCCGCGCGCGCCGTCGTTCCGCGCACCAGATACTCGCCACGTGGCACCAACGACCCAACACCACCGCGACCGCCCGACCGCGCGCCGTCACACCCTCACGCGCTCGCGCGACGTCGCCCGCGTCGATTTCACCCGCCGCACGCGCGCGCGAATATCGTCGCTATTTATTTAACCCGTCGCACCGCTCGACGTCGTCACCGGCGCATCGCGTGACGCCCGCCCGGTGCGACAATTCGTCGAGTCGTTGACACCGAGCCGCGGGATGCGTCCACGCGCCCCGGCGTCGCACGCGACCGCGGAATCCCCCGTGCGCGGCGCGCGATCTATGCACGGAGTGATACTCGTCGCGTTGACGTGCGCGTTCGTCGCGAATGCCCGAGCGGTGCGCGCGCAGTGCGTGGTGAATGAGTTTGAGTGGCCATTCTTCTTGGGCCACGGCGAGTACTACAACGAGAGCCCGAGCGTGGCGACGGAGACGACGTACTTTTTAGGATGGGATTCATACGCGCATTGGGATGGCGGGACGCAGTTGGCGACGAATTACAAGTACTCGTCGACGGCGGCGTGTTTGCCTCCGCCGCCTCCGGCGCCGCCGCCTCCGCCTCCGCCTCCGCCGGCGCAGGCGGCGTTCAAGGCGGACTTGCAGTTTAGTGGGTACACCAAGGCTGAGATGGAGTCGAGTGTTTCGACGCAAACAAAGTTGAAGAATGGCATCGCGGCGTTCTTGAATGTGACACCGGATGAGATCACGATTGATGGGTTTGAAGAGCTTACGACGCGTCGGCGTAACTTGCTCGCGACGTTCGTGAAGGTGTTGTTTTCAGTCAATGCGCCGACGTTTGCGGTGGCGACGACATTGGCGCAGACTATGAATGGAATGAGTACAAATTCAGCGGCGTTGCTGACGACGATGAAGACGTATGGGTTGCCGAAAACGACGGCGTTGACGGTGACGCCGCTGCCAGCAAACTTGGGGCTGCTCGCGCCTCCTCCATCGCCGCCGCCGCCTCCACCGTCGCCACCGCCAGAGTGCGGGAACGGTGTTCTTGTCGATGGTGAAGATGGATGCGATCAAGGCTGGAACGAAGCAGATTTGCCGCCGGTATGGGGTTGCGTTGATAAGTGCACACAGCGTGACGGTTGGGTGTGTTCGGGTAAGGTTGCAAATGGAATTGAGTACGGCGCGTTCGACGCAAACGCCGCTGCTGCAATGTGTAATTGCTCTAATCCCGCCGGCACTTATGCTTTAAGTTATGGTGTGACTCAAGAAGAAGCGTGTGCGATGGTTGATGTAGGCGCTGGCCTACAGTTTCCCACGTGTCTGTATCCCGCACGATGTCTCGCTAACGGTGCTGGGTGTGCCGAAGGCGCGGAGGGAGTCAACTGCAAGTTTTGCCAAATTGGCTACTACAAGAGTGGCGACATATGTGCCAAGTGTGGTGATAATACCATGATGAACATCATTCTAGCGATTGTGTGTATATCCTTCTTTGGCGTTGTCGGTTTCAAGACTGCTGACAAGTTGGGCAACACGTCGATTTCCATCATAAAGAATATGATGAACTCGCTGCAGTTTTTCTCAATTTCACTCAGCGTCGACATGGAGTGGCCTCGCGCTATCGTTGAACTCGGTGAATGGTTTAAGGCGTTCAACTTTAACATCGAATTTGTCGCCCCGGAATGCGTAGCCGCGGGTGGTATCAGTTGGGCGACGTTATTCTGGACGGGTACCGTGGTTGTCCCAGGCGGCGTCTCCATCTTTCTGTATGTCCTGGATAAATACAAGCAGTACGTGTACGACAAAACCTTGCGCAACATTCACAGTGAAGTCTCAGATGACGGCGAAACTACTAACTACTGGATCGAAAAGAGGAGTATCTTCGGTACCAAGTATCGCGCATACAGTGATACGAGTGGCGAAAAGATTGTGATCAATTTGCAAAAGCAATATCGTTCGCGCGCGGCGCTGAAAGCATTTGGCGTGCTCTGCATGACAGTGATGTATCTCCCGGTCGTTCGAGTTTCCTTACAAGCGTACGACTGCACTGAAACGAGCGAGGGATTTATTCTCACGTACGATCCGAAAATCTTTTGCACAGACTCGTCGCACATCATCGCTCAGGCGGCGGCGGCGTTTTTCCTCGGCGCCGTGGGCATCGGTCTTCCGTTTGTCGTGATTTATCGAGTGCGCAAGATTCGACTACAAGGCAAACTCGATGACGCACAAACAATCGACACTTATGGTGCTTTGTATGATGTTTACCGTCGGCCAGACCTCACGGCGACAGATAAGTTGGAAATTGCAGTTACGGCGAAAAAACTAGCCAAGCAGCATTCAGAAGCGAAAGAACGCGAAGAGGAAGCCAAGGATAGCTTGGAGCCTTCACGAACATTGGAAAAGTCACCATCGCGTTTATCACGCGTCGCCTCGATGGCTCGGTCGAGCAGTAAAATTTCAACTCTCAGTCGAGATGGCTCAAAACTTTCTCGCTCTAAGTCTATACGAAGCGATGACGACGAAGGCGGGGATGAAGAGGTCGTAGTGATTGACAAAGAAACAAAGGAGTTCATCGAAGAAATTGAGCGCGAGGAACGCGAGGCGAAAGAGGAGGACGAAGCTGAAGCTGCGGCTGCAGCCGAAGCCGAAGCTGCCCAAGCGGAGAATGGCAACGCTGCTGAAAATACGTCGAATACGCGCTCGCTGTCCCGAGGCGTGAGCGCCAGAAGCTTCAACATGCGAAAATCTTTCGCCGCAGTATCGACCTTCAAACGTTCAGCATCTGCGCGCGCGCGAGATGCGGCTTCAAAAATGCCCTGGCGTGATCGTTTCGCGCTATACTATTTATCCCTCGAGATGTTCCAAAAGCTCGGTGCTGTGCTCGGTGGTTCTCCCTCGATCACCGAGTCGTTGGCGGCGTATGGCTTGACGTTTGTCTTTGGCTTTACCGGAATCTTTGTCGCCTGGGCGCAACCGTGGCGCATTATGTCGCTCGGTTTTGGCAAACTCAGAATCACGAACACGCTCAACAGAGTCGAGTCAGTGGCTATGATTCTTCAGGCTTTGGTGACGGTAATGCCAGTTGTCTTTGAAAATTACTCCACGGTGATCACGACGTTTGTCATGGGGGTCGTGTTCTTCTTGTTGTCGATTCGCATCTTCATGTTCATTTCCGAACGCTTGGGTGTGAAACGCGACAAGAGAATGGATCTCGTCAATAAACCTGAAGAAGCCATGGCATTCTATCACGATACGTTGATTAAATTTGCCAAATACGGCAGCGTCGTGCGCATGTATTCACAAAAGTACGATTTCGGCGTGCAACGACGCAAGGTTCGAGCGCGCATGGAGTCGACGCGCGACGCCATGTTGAAACGAATCAAGGTTATGAAGGCCGACGGTACGGCTGACGAGCAAAGCGCGGCGTTGTACAAGATCGCAAACGACATGGCGACGATTGTCAACGCGTTGACTTCGAATCCTGTGGTTGAAGGCGACCCAGTGGAGACTCGCATCGCCCTCATCGAAGACGCTTTGGAGCACGATTTATCAACTGAGGAACAGCGTGACGCGACGAGTGAGCGTGAGCTCCATGCTGAGGCGCTGAACCTCACCTCAGTTGTTCACGCATATGACAAGGCTAGATACGAAGTCAACGTTCTGTTGAAAATGTACGCCCAATCGGAGATGGTTTCTGAAATGGCTCTGCTCGGCGGCGCGGATAGAATTTTTGCCGCCGAACAAGCGCACTGTCCCGTCGGATTTGGCGCCGAGAAATTGCTCCAATGCGAAGCGGAATTCACCAGACAAGACGCACCGTACGTGGAGAAATTGATGGCTGCAATCGACCAAGACGACATCGATGGCACCATTGACGCGCTTTCAGAGTTGGATGGCGTCATTCTGAAGCACTTTGAATGGGTAAACGCGCAAATCGACGTGTTTGACAACCCAGGCAACTACATTGACTGCAGTAAAGTTCTCGCCAGCCCTTGGGCGCTCGACATCTCGAAACGTGCACTTCTATCGCACGTGCCGTACCTTCA
>Ga0181598_1001427_pt1 | contig 23242 bp, 22 predicted proteins | sample 041ome_4_FD_153295 | JGI IMG/M metagenome (GOLD analysis project Ga0181598, IMG submission 153295) | Coastal salt marsh microbial communities from the Groves Creek Marsh, Skidaway Island, Georgia - 041404US metaG (spades assembly) | ecosystem: Environmental > Aquatic > Marine > Intertidal zone >... | reverse complement strand
ATTTAATTCGAATTTCTCAAAAAATGAATATTGATATTGAAAAAAGCTTTCACAAAAAAATGATCAAGAATATCAAAAAATATCCAGTAAAATTATCTAAGGGAAAATCTGATAAAAGAAATTAATTAACTATTTTTTTTTCAAGCAAATATTCAATTTCTTTTTTGGTAAAACCATTGTCCAATAAAATTTCAGTAGTGTGCTGACCAAATACTGGCGATTCTTTTGTATCTTCTACTTTTGTATCTGAAAATTTGATTGGCATTCCAATAGCTTTAAAAGATACAGCTTTTTTATTTTTAACATCAACAATCATTTTTCGGTCAATAGTATGCGGATCTTTAAACATCTCTGTGATTGTATTAATAGGTCCACAAGGAAGGCCTTTGGTATCAAATAATTTAATCCACTCGTCTGCTGTTTTCTTTGCCAATTCTTCTTTTAAAATCTCTTGAAGCTCTGGAAGATTAGCCATTCGATTAGCGTTACTGTTAAACTTTTCATTTTCTTGTAAATCTTTTCTTCCTAAAGCATCTAATAAATTTAACCAATTATTTTGGTTAGAAGCTCCAACCGTAATCCATTTATCTTTTGTTTTAAAAGCTTGATAAGGAGCTGTTAAAGGATGAGCTGAACCTAAGGGTCCTGGAGAAATTCCTGTAGCTGAAGCAATGGCAGACTGCCAATAAGTATGAACGATACCAGCCTCATATAAAGAAGTATCCACTCTTTGTCCTGCTCCTGTTTTTTCTCGGGCAACTAATGCTGCCAATACTCCAGTTGCTCCTAAAATTCCTGCTGTAATATCTGTTAAGGGTGCTCCAACTTTCATTGGAGGTCTGTCTTTACTTTCTCCTGTAATGCTCATCAAACCTGTCATTCCTTGTGCAATTAAATCAAAACCACCTTTGTCGGCATAAGGACCTGTTCTACCGTATCCAGAAATTTCACATAAAATAATTCTAGGATTTATTTTTTTTAATTCTTCGTAGCCAATACCAAGTTTTTCTAACGTTCCTTTTCTAAAATTTTCAATGACTACATCTGCTTGCTTGACTAATCGCTTAAATACTTCAACCCCTTCTTTTTGTTTCAAATCTAGTGCCATACCTTTTTTATTTCGGTTCATCTGCATGAAGGCTGCTGCTTCTCCATTGACATCCGGAGGTAAAAATCTTCTGGTATCGTCACCACCAGGAATTTTTTCGATTTTAATAACTTCCGCACCAAGATCGGCTAACATTAAACCACAAGTTGGTCCTGCCATAATTTGTGCAAGCTCTAACACTTTCACTCCATGGATTGGACCCGGCATTTTACTTATTCTTAAAGTTTGGTTTTGTTTTAGTTAAAAAGGATTTGTATCCAATTTGAAAATCTTTTGTGTCGTAACATTTATAACCAAGATTATTTAATTTATTTGAAATTTTTTTCTTAGCTAACAATTCATCTGCAAATTGCTTATGCCATCTAGCAACCAAAGGTGCTCCATCACAAATTCTTTCTACCGTTTGGTATGTTTCTTTTTCTACATCATGATCGGGAACTACTCTATTCACTATGCCTTTTGCGTAAGCTTCTTCGGAATTAAAAATTCTTCCCTCAAGCAAAATCTCCATTGTCACAGATCTTCCAACCAACTGAAGTAACGCTTGTAACTCTCTTGGTGCCATTGTTAAGCCCAATCGTTTAATTGGAACACCAAATCGTGAGGAGTTTCCGCAAATTCTTAAATCACAACAAGCAGCAATCTCTAGGCCACCACCCACACAAAGCCCTTCAATTAAAGCAACCGTTGGAATAGGACATTCTTGAATAGCAGCCAATGTTCCATGTAAATGAACACCATATTCTTTAGCTAATTTGCTATTCGACCTTGTTTTTGCAAACTCACCAATATCATTTCCTGGAGAAAATGATTTTCCTCCTTTGCCTCGCAGCACGACACAACGCAATGTTTTATTTTTTTTTAAATCTTTAAAGATAGAACCTAGTTTTTTCCACATAGGTTTTGTCAAAGCATTTAATTTCTCAGGTCTATTTAAAGAAACTTCTAAAACATACTCGTTAATTTGTTTTGTTTGAACAAGATCCGTCATGTTCACCTATAGAAGAATTCTACTAAACTCATTGGAACTATAGGAACATATGTTACTAACATTAATACAAAGAATAATACTCCAATAAACATAATATTAGTTTTGGATACTTCCCAAATATCAGCTTTTGCAACTGAGCAAGCAGTCACAAGAACACTTGCTACAGGAGGTGTTTGTTGACCAATAGCTAAATTTAAAGTCACAATAATTCCAAAATGAACTGGATCAATTCCAGCAGTAGTAATTAATGGCATAACAATTGGTATCACTAAAATGATTGCTGCTGCTGAATGCAAAAAGAAACCAATAATTAACAAGAAGACATTCAAGATTGCAAGAATTGCATACTTGTTCGTTGTAAAGCTTGTTATGGAACCAGCTACCATTTGAGGAATTTGCTCTATAGTTAAAAATTCCCCAATCAAAACTGAAGCAGCAACCAATAACATTACAATAGCAGTTTGCGACCCACCTTCAGTAGTTGCTTCAAATAACTTTTTAAAGTCAAGTTCTCGGTAAATAACTCCAATAATTAAAGCTGCTACCACTGCAAGTCCTGCTCCTTCGGTTGCAGTTACAAATCCACCAAAAATTCCTCCCAAAATTACAATAGGTAAAATAAAAGCTAACAAAGCTTCTCTTCCAGTTTTTTTCAAAGTTACTAAATTAAATTTTTCTTCGATTGGTAAATTTTTTCGTTTTGCATAAATATAAGAAACAAACATCATTCCAAAGCCACCGATAATTCCAGGAATAATTCCTGCTACAAATAATTGAACAACAGAAGTTTGTGCCATCACCGCATATAAAATCATTGGAATAGATGGTGGAATAATCACCGCCAATGACGCAGCCGAAGAACACACTGCTGCAGCAAATGGAGCTGGGTAACCTTTTTTCTTCATTGCAGGAATTAAAATAGATCCAAGTGCAGCAACATCTGCAACTGCTGATCCAGAAATTTCAGCAAAAAACATAGATGCTGAAATCGTAATCATACTTAATCCACCTCTAATAAAGCCAACTAAAGCTGATGCAAAAGCAATCAGTCGTCTTGAAATACCAGAACTATTCATGATTGCTCCAGCTAAAATAAACAATGGAATTGCAATTAATGGGAAATTAGTTGATCCCACATACATAACAATAGCAGTATCAATTAAAAAATCAGTTCCTTGTTTAATTACCATTGCAAGAATAGTCGTAACTGCTAGTCCTATTGCAATAGGTACATTAATACTTAATAACAAAAGTAAGATGACAAACATTGATAAAACTATCATGATTGTTGCTGCTCTCCTTGTCCCATAACGCTTTGATAATCTTCTTTAAGTCTTAATGTTTCAGACAGCATAAATAAAAAAGATCCAACTGGAATGACTGACTGCACTAAAGATTGAGGAACCCACTCTAATGTAGTCAATGTTTCTCCCTGTATAAGCTTCATGACGATCAAACCGTAATAAGTCATTAAAGCAAAAAAACCGTAAATTACTATTTTAGAAACAATAAAAAAAACTTTTCTCATTGGAATAGGAAAAGATTTTAAAATACTTGGAACGCCAATATGTGCTCCTTTTAATGCAGCATATGCTGAACCATAATAAGTTAACCAAGCTAACTGAACAGATGCTACTTCATCGTACCAAACTAAAGCATTGCCGCTCCATCGATAACCAACACCAACTACAACTGTAGTAGCCAAAGCTATCATCATTACAAACATCGTATATTGTAAGAAAATATCGTAGCCTTGTTTAAATTTTTCTAAATTCATTTAATTCTTAGACATAAAAAATCGGCCTCACATCATGAGGCCGATTTAAATTTTTATATGTTATTTAGCTAAAGCTGAAATTTCTTTAACTAAACCTGCACCTGTTGCAACTTCAGAAGCAAATTGGTCGTAAACACCTTTGCTTGCTTTAACGAAAGCAGCATTATTAGCAGTATTTACTTTTACTCCAGCTTTTTTAATTACACCAAGTAAAGATTTTTCCAATTCAGCTGCACGCTTGTAAACAAACTTTTGATTTTCTTTCGCAGCGGCTTCTAATATTTTTCGAACATCTGCTGGTAATTTGCTGTAGTGGTCTTTATGAACCGCTACATAAGCAGGTGTGTACACGTGGCTTGTGATCGATAAATATTTTTGCACTTCTTGAAATTTAGCACTTGCAATTTGAGCGTATGGATTTTCTTGTCCATCCATCGTTCCTGTTTTTAATGCAGTGAAAACCTCAGAGAATGCCATTGGAGTTGGGTTTGCTCCGTATGATTGGAACATTTTTAATCTCCATTTTGATTTAGGCGTTCTTAATTTAATACCTTTAAGATCTGCAGGTACGTTAATTGGTCGAACATTGTTTGTGATGTGTCTAAATCCGTTTTCCCAAACACCAATAAATTGATATCCAGTTTTAGCTTCCAAATTTTTTGCCATTTTTGGAAGAACGCTTTTTTCCACTTTCATCATGTGGTTTCTGTCTTTAATGATAAATGGCATATCAAATACACCAAACTCATCATGGATAGATGCCATCACTGAAGATGGTAACCACATATCAACGGTTCCAAGTTTTAATTTTTGCATTCCAGCTTTATCATTTCCAAGCTGAGATGATCCAAATACAGTTACTTTTGCTTTACTGCCTAGTTTGGCATTTGCTATTTTTGCAAAATTCTCAACTGACTCTGCAAATAACGAACCTGGTTTTCCTACGTGACCAAATTTTAATTCTAATGCTTGAGAAGCTGAGGTAATAAAAATAACAGATGTTACTAAAGCAATAAATTTGCTTATTTTATTCATGTGTCCCCCTTATTAATTAATAAAATTGAATTTTAGTTAATTTAAAGGAAAGAATCTAGTGTTTTCGAAAAAAATTGTTGAAAACTTATTTAGACAAAAAGTCTAATGCAGCCATGATTCCACCAGGTTTGTACGGGACACCTGCTTTTTTCAAACCCATTTCAACACCTGATAATGTTCCGGCTAACATTAAATCATTAAAGTCACCTAAATGACCAATTCTGAAAACTTTTCCTTTTACTTTATTCAAGCCCATACCAAGAGACATATCATACTCATCTAAAATAACTTTTCGCAAATGATCTGCATCACAACCTTCGGGAACTAAAACTGCTGTTAAAGAATTTGAATACTCCTCTGGATTTTTACATAGAATTTCTAATCCCCAAGCCTTCACCGCAAGCCTTGTAGCCTCACCGTGTCTTACATGTCTTGCAAAAACATTATCTAAACCTTCTTCCATCAGCATATCTAACGCTTCTTCTAAACCATAAACTAAATTAGTTGCTGGCGTAAAAGGAAAGAAACCATTTTTATTATTTTCTAACATTGGTTTCCAATCCCAATAATGTTTTGGTTGTTTCGCGTTCTTATGGGCTTCTAAAGCTTTGCCACTTATGGCATTAAAAGAAAGTCCTGGTGGTAACAATAAACCTTTTTGCGAACCACCTACAGTTACATCTACTTTCCATTCTTCGTGTCTGTAATCAATAGATGCTAATGATGAAATGGTATCCACCATAAATAATGCGGGATGATTTGCATTGTCTATCGCCTTCCTAATTTCTCCAATTCTACTTGCTACCCCGGTTGAGGTTTCATTATGAACGACGAATACTGCTTTAATTTTTTTGTCTTTATCTTCATTTAATTTTTGCTCTACAACTTTTGGATCAACACCCGTTCTCCAATCACCAGGTACAAAATCAATATCTAAATTGAACTTTTGTGCAATTTCCCACCACAAAGAAGAAAACTGACCTGTTTCAAACATTAACACTTTGTCACCTGCATTTAATGTATTTACGATTGCAGCTTCCCACGCTCCTGTTCCGGAACCTGGATACATCACCACCGGTTGTGAAGTTTTAAAAACTAATTTAATTTTATCTAATACTCGTTTTCCCAGTTCACCAAACTCCGGGCCACGATGATCAATGATAGCTCTATCCATCGCTCTTAGTACACGATCTGGAATATTAGTAGGTCCGGGAATTTGTAAAAAATGACGACCCGCTTTAAATGAGTTTGATTTTGCCATACGCGTATATAAGCTGTTTCTTAATCTTAGGCAAATTGAAATAAACGTATATTTTCATTTAAACTACTCATAAATTAATGTTAATTTTAAATTTATGGACGTTATCGAAACCTTAGAGATTTATGCTTTAAAAGGACCGGAGCAAAAAAAACCATATTGGGTAAGCCATTTTACTGTTCCTAATGCCAACGAACTATTAGTAAAATTAAAAACCAAAAGCGGTATTGAAGGTTTTGGATTAGCTACTAGCTATACAGATATCACTCCAATTTTAAGACCTTTTAGTAATGGTCTTGCAGACTTTGTAATCGGAATGAATCCTTTTCAACCAGAAAAAATTTATAATACTATTTTTAACTTAACTGACACTAGAATTGCTAATGAAAAAAAATGGAGCAGAGAGGCTTTAATACGAATTTCATCTGCAATTGATATTGCTTGTTGGGATATCATAGGAAAAAAAGCTGGATTACCTTTGTATCAAGTATTTGGTGGCTACCAAGATAAAGTTCCTTGCTACGTTACATGCGCGTACTATCAAGATGGTAAAGACAATGTCCAACTTAAAGATGAAATAACAAAACTAGTTGCAGAGGGCCACCAGGGTTTTAAAGGAAAAGTTGGAGGACTAAGTTTAGCTGAAGATATTAAACGAATGGAGATTATAAGAGAAGTTATAGGACCTGATCGTGACTTAATGGTTGATGTAAACCGAGCATGGGATTTAAAAACAGCCACAGAAGCCTGTAAATTGTTAGAACCATTAAAACCTACCTGGTTAGAAGAACCTCTCAGATGGGAAGATGACAGAAGGCAAACTAAAATTTTATCAACGAGAACTACTATTCCTATTTCTGGTGGCGAAAGTGAAATTACCAGCTATGGATGTAGATCTTTATTAGAGGAAAATGCAATTCAAATACTTCAATTTGATGTAACGATGTTTGGCGGCTTTACTCATGGTAAAAAATTAGCAGCACTTTGTGAATTAAATCATGTCGATGTTGCACCTCACCATGACTGCTATATACATGCTCAACTGGTTGCTTCGACACCAGCGGGTCGTATAGTCGAGTCTTTTCCTGATCCAGATAGAGATCCATTGCAGGCGGAACTTTTTTCTAACCCACCTGAGATTAAAAATGGTTGGCTAACTTTAAATAAAGACCCTGGTTTAGGGCTAACATTATCGGATAGTGCAATGAAAAAATATGGAACTTTAATTTATCAAAATAAAAAATAGTGTTAAGAACAACCATCCATGAGCATTAACGAAAATCAAATACAAAAAATTGCTAAAGAAATCCAAGGCCAGGTAAAAGGCAAAGTATTATTTGATGAATTTTCTAGAGGAAGATACAGCACCGACTCTTCTTTATATCAAATTAAGCCTGTGGGAGCCGTATTGCCCGTAGACACTAATGATGTGCTACAGATCATGGAGTACTCACAAAAACATCATATACCTTTATTAGCAAGAGGTGGTGGCAGTTCTCAATGCGGTCAAACCGTTGGAGAATCTATCGTTCTTGATTATTCAAAGCATCAAAATAAAATTTTAGAATTTAACAAAGAAGAAAAAACTGTTTGGGTTGAGCCTGGAATAGTTTTAGATCAACTTAATGCTTATCTCAAACCATACGGTCTTTGGTACCCTGTAGATGTTTCTACTAGTAGCAGAGCTACTATCGGAGGAATGACGGGAAATAATAGCTGTGGATCTAGATCGCTTTACTACGGCAACATGGTGAATAATGTTTTAGCTGTTGAAGCAATTTTAGATGATGGAACGATTCATACTTTTGAAGATATTAATAAAAACTATCTTGAGATTACCAATGATCAAAACAGGCAATATCAAATTATTAAAAAATTTTTAGATATTAAAGAAAAAACAAAAGAAGAAATTGATTTACATTTTCCTATTACCCAAAGAAGAGTTGGGGGTTACAATATTGATCTCATTAATCCCAATGGCTTTAATACCTCTAATATTCTTGTTGGATCTGAAGGTACTTTATCTCTTTTTAAAAAAATTAAATTAAAATTATGGGAAATTCCTAAACAGAAAGTATTAGGAGTTTGTTTTTTTCAAAAATTTAATGAAGCAATGGCATTAACGAAAGAAATGGTTAAGCTAAAACCTACAACAGTAGAGTTATTAGATAAAAATTTAATAGATTTAGCTAAAGCCATTCCGCTTTATGCGGGAGAAATTAATAAGTACATCAAAGGGGACCCTGAAGCTGTATTGATGGTTGAGTTCATTGATGAAGATCTTGATCTTGCAAGACAAAAACTAAAAGATCTTGAATCTCTTGTTAAAACAGATAATGCCGATAATCATTTTGCTGCTCACGAAAACCTTCAAGATCAAAAAGCTATTTTTGAAATTAGAAAAGCTGGTCTTAATATTCTTATGTCTATGAAGGGGGATAAAAAAGCAGTGGCTTTTATCGAAGACTGCGCAGTTACTCTTGAGCATCTTGATGACTACACCTCAAAATTAAAAGAAATTTTTAGAAAATATAATACCAGTGGAATGTTCTATGCCCATGCATCCGTTGGAACTTTGCATGTAAGGCCAGTGCTAAATATGAAAACTGAAGAAGATGTGAAAAACATGAAATCCATCGCAGAAGAGGCTTTTGCACTAGTTAAACAGTATAAAGGATCTCATTCTGGCGAGCATGGAGATGGAATTGTTAGATCAGAATTTCATGAAATGATGTTTGGTAAAAAAATAGTGAGCGCATTTGAGGAAATTAAAGACACTTTTGATCCAAAAGGCCTACTAAATCCTGGAAAAATTGTAAGACCCTTTAAATCAGATGACAGATCTTTGATGCGTTATAAGCCAGGGTACAAAGCAGAAAATATTACAACGCATTATGACTGGTCTGCTTGGGGACAATTTTCTGATGCCGTTGAGATGTGTAATAACAATGGCGCATGTAGAAAATTAGACTCAGGTGTGATGTGCCCTTCCTACCGAGTTACTAAAGAAGAAAAAGATTTAGTGCGTGGTCGAGCGAATACACTACGACTAGCTTTGTCTAATCAATTGCCAGAAGGCTCCTTTGCATCAAAAGAAATGTTTGAAACGATGGAACTTTGTGTGAGCTGCAAAGCTTGTCAAAGAGAATGTCCAATGAGTGTCGACATGGCTAAAATGAAAAGTGAATTTTTATCTCATTATTATAAAAAGTTTAGCATGAGCATTAAAGATAAAATTATATCTGACATGCCAAAATTAATTTGGTTACTTAAAATTATAGCTCCTATTTTTAATACGGTTAAAAACATTCCCTTACTTGACAAAGCGATAGAATTCTTTGGATTTTCTTCAAAAAGACAAATGCCCGTTGTGCAAAATATTGCTCCATTAAAAGAAATTTATCAGACGCAACCTCAACTAAATAATAAAATTATTCTGCTTGCAGATACCTTTAATATTAATTTTGAAATTAAAAATATTATGTATGCTATAAAAGTTTTAAATAAATTTGGATATCAAGCAATTATTCCAAGCTTTGATGATAGTAATTTATCAAGACCTCTATGTTGTGGAAGAACTTATATTTCTTTTGGACAAATGGATAAAGCTAAATACGAAATGAATCGATTTACCAATTATATAGTCAACAATGGTTATGCCGAAATGCCAGTGGTTGGAATTGAGCCATCTTGCCTTTTAACTTTTAATGATGAATATAAATCACTAAAAGGAATTGATAAGCGAGAACAATTACAAAATAAATTTTATTTAATTGAAGAATTTATTTTAGAACAAATTCAACAAGGAAAAAAAGTTAATGCAAGTACTTATACGAAAAATGTTTTAGTACATGGTCATTGCCATCAAAAATCTCAAGACCGATTTAAAGGATTATTAGACTTGTTAAAGATCTTAAATATTAAACATAAAGCTATTGATAGTAGTTGTTGTGGAATGGCTGGATCTTTTGGCTACAGCTCTAAGAATTTTGATATTTCAAAGAAAATGGCTAATCTTTCTTTAATACCAACGATTAATGAACATCCAGAAGATGTGGTTGTTGCCAACGGAACTAGCTGTAGGCAACAAATATTTGATTTTTCTAAAAGAGACGCCAAGCATGTTTCGGAACTATTATTTAATATTTTTGAGAGAATTAATTAACAAAACTACTCATAACATGACCCGATGGTTCCAATAGTTAATCACCCTGATTACGTAGCGCAAATTGGTGATGATCATCGTTTTCCTATTAAAAAATTTGGAGCATTATTTGAACTGTTAAAAAAAGATAAAATTTTACATAAAAATAATTTACACATACCCAAGCCAGCTAACTACCTTGATTTAACCAAAGCTCATCATAAAGAATATATCAAAAAAATAGACGAACTATCTTTATCTAAAGAAGAGGAACGAAAACTTGGTTTTCCCATGGTACCAAGTGTTAAAAGAAGATCATACATGGCTACAGGTGGAACTGTTTTGTCTGCTGAGTTGGCGCTAAAACATAAATTAGCTTGTAATACTGCAGGAGGTTCACATCATGCATTTCCAGATTCTGGAAACGGTTACTGTGTTTTTAATGACGTTGCTGTTGCCGCGCATAATTTATTAAGCAAACATATGGTAAAAAAAATTCTTATTTATGATCTAGATGTACATCAAGGTGACGGCACTGCAAAAATTTTTGAAAATAATAATAAAGTTTATACACTCAGTATTCACTCAAAAAAAAATTATCCTTTAGTGAAACAAAAAAGCGACAAAGATATTGAGTTAGAAGATAATATAACAGATGATGATTATCTAAATACTGTTTCTAAAAGTTTAGAGATTGTAAATAAGATGAATTTTGATTTTGTATTCTATGTTGCTGGCGTGGATATTCATAAAAATGATAAATTAGGTAAATTAAATATTTCTACAGAGGGAATAGTAAAAAGAGAAAAAATGGTAATTAAAAATTTCTACAAAAATAATATTCCTTTATGTGGTGTACTAGGAGGTGGATACAACAAAGACTTTGATCATCTTGTATATTTACATTCTATCCTTCATCGAACCTGTCATGGAATTATAAATAATGAATATTAGAGATGAGGCTTTAAACCAATTAGAGCAATTTGGTGAAAATAATCTTGGTCTGTACGCCACGGAAAGAAATTTTGATTACGGTCCTCAAAAAAGAACAAATACAAGTAATTTATCAAAATATATTACTCACCGCGTCATAGACGAGGAGGAAGTAATTCAATCTGCCTATAAAAAGTTTTCGTTTAAAAAGATTGAAAAATTTATTCAAGAGGTTTTGTGGAGAACCTACTGGAAAGGCTGGCTTGAGATGAGACCTCAAGTTTGGCGTGACTACACGAAAGATGTTTTGGCACTTGCTGGAGAAAAACAAAAACAACCCTATCAGGACGCCATTAATGGAAAAACGTCCATCTCTTGCTTTAATGATTGGACAAAAGAATTACAAGAATATGGATATCTGCACAATCATACCAGGATGTGGTTTGCTAGCATTTGGGTTTTTACTCTTAATTTACCTTGGCAACTTGGAGCAGATTTTTTTCTCAAATATCTCAAAGATGGAGATGCAGCATCCAATACACTTAGCTGGAGATGGGTTGCTGGATTACACACTAAAGGCAAACACTACCTCGCATCTGAATGGAATATAAATAAATTTTGCTCTAAAAAATATAATAACTTAAAGTTAAATGAAAATGCTGGATGTTGTATTGAAAATAAAAACTATGAAATTATTCCTTTGCAATTTGAAAATATTAATTATGAAAATAGCCTAATGCTTTTTCATAACTTGGATTTTTCTTTCGCTACAAAATATCAAACTATTTTACAATGCAATTATTATGGAATGATTAATTTTAATTCAATACTACAAGATCACAATTATGCCAAAGATGTATTAGAATTGAAATCAAAAATTAATCAAAATTTACAAACATTAATAAAAGAGAAATATAACTCAGAAATAATTATTCATAATAAAGAAGAATTAAATAAAATTATTAAAGAGAAAAATATTTCAACTATTATTCTTCCCTACTTAACAACGGGTTATGAGAATGATTTTATTTCTACAATGAAAAATGAAATAAATATTAAATATTTAACTCGTGATTATGATAAGTTCTGCTGGCCTTTTGCTACGAAGGGATACTTTGCATTTAAAGAACAAATTCCAAAAATTATTGCAAAGTTTTTATAAAATTAATTAATTTTTATAATGCTTTCAATCATTGCTTTTAAGGAAGCCTGTTTTAATTGAAAGGAAATTTCAGCTTCACGCATATTTACTTTTCGAAAAGCAATTAAATTTCCGGGCAATATTTGAATTAAATTATTATAGTCGGCAGTAATCACAACTCCAATTTTTGGATAACCTCCTATTGTTTGATGATCTGACAACAACACGATTGGCTGACCATCAGCAGGTACTTGAATTGAACCACGAATAATTCCTTCAGATTTAATATTTGCACTTTTAATAAGTTCCACTTTTTTACCTTCTAATCTCATACCCATACGGTCAGTAAGACTGGTTATTTTAAACTCAGTGTGGAAAAAAGAGTGCACTCCTTCGTTAGAAAAATAATCTAATTGAGGTCCTTCTAACACTCTAATAACTGATTTTTTTTTAGCTTCTGGTAATCTAGATAAAGCAAATACATCCTCAGAAACCTTGGGTTGATTTAATATAATCAGATCTCCATTTTTAATTTTTTCTCCATTATTTGGTCCTATTTTTGATCTCGGATTAACAGAAACACTGTGAAAATATTGCTTTAAGTTTATACCACCTTCAAAACCAAGATAACCGTAGACAGAATCTTTAACGCTTTGAACATCAACAATATCACCTTTTGTTAAATAATAACTTCTGTAAGATTGCCCCCGTATCATTTCTCCATCCTTATTACTGATCGTAAATATAACATTTCCTGTTATACAAATTTTAACGGACTCTTGATCAATTTGAATTTTTGGACCCTGATATGCAAATTCTATCATCCCCTCATTTTCCTTATTATGTAAAATTGCATTACATATTCTAAAATTATCATCATCCATGCATCCACTTGGGCCTATACCAAGGTACTGAACATTATATCTACCAAGATCTTGAAAGGAAGTTGAAATTCCTTCTCTCAAGATTTTAATACTATGAGACATTGTTTAAAAAATCTTTCATATTAAATTTTTGATGTTCGTCTTTAGAAATTTGATAAAACTTCACAGTATCTCCTGGTGAAAAAAGAGAGGGATTAGAAGAGTCTTGATTAAATAATTCAATTGGAGTGTTGCCTAAAATATTCCAACCACCTGGACTATCGTATGGATAAATTGCACAAAAATTTTCAGCGATAATTACTGATCCTCGATTAATTTTTACGCGAGGTGTTTTAAGTCTGGGACAGTATAATTGATTTTCTAAATCTCCCATATAAGGAAAGCCCGGGGCAAAACCCAGCATATAAATATAAAAAATAGTATTTAAATGTTTTTCAAGAATTGTATCAATGGATAACTTTGTATAGTCAGCTACTCTTTGTTGATCAATACCAAATTCTTTATCGTAACAAACGGGTATCGTCCATTGTTTGCCTTCCGAAAAAGAATTTGTTTGTTCTTTTGCAATACTTTCAACAAAAGAAATAATTTTTTTACTTGTTGTATTAGTTAAGTCAAAAAAAATAATTAATTTGTTATAAGATGGAATGCAGTTTTTAATTCCTTTGATTTCCTGATTAATTATTTTTTGTTGTAGTGTTTTAAAAAGAGCAATAACCTTTATATTAATTTCTTTTTTTACTTCATCTCCAAAATCACAGATGACTCCAGAGTCGCCATAACAAGTTATTTGTTTAATCATAAATTTTTGTTAATAATAACAAATATAAAGATAAAAAATATATGGAAGCGAATATTAATTGTGACATGGGAGAAACTTCAAAGTTTTCTTCCGCTGAAAATGACCCGGATTTACTAGAAATTATCAATACGGCTAATATTGCTTGCGGATATCACGCAGGCGATGAAGAAACGATGAGAAAAACTATTGTTTTAGCAAAAAAAAATGGGGTTAGTGTTGGTGCCCATCCTTCCTTCAATGACCCAGATAATTTCGGCAGATCAAGAATTACACTAGGAAAGAAAGAAGTGCATAAACTTATCTTGGATCAGATAGAAATAATTACAAAAATTGCGAATGAAGAAAACTATCCTATTACCCATGTAAAACCCCATGGTGCTTTAAGTAATATGGCATGTGAAGACTATGACTTGGCCTACTCTATTGGCGAGGCTATTAAAGCATTTGATAAAAATCTTATTTATATGTGTAATGCAAATACACAAATGGACAAAGCTGGTGACGCTTTGGGTTTAAAAGTAGCAAAAGAAATATTTGCAGACCGAAATTATAATGATGATGGAACGCTCGTTTCACGAAAATTAGGCCACGCTTTTGTAACTGACCCTCAAGAATCCCTTCAAAATATTTTAACAATGTTAAATGAAAAAGTAATCAAATGTCATTCTGGTAAAAAAATTCCTTGTGATATTCATACCATCTGTATTCACAGTGACGGTCCTACTGCTGTTGCTATTGCAAAAGAACTAAAACAAGGTCTTGTTCAAGCGGGTGTTAAATTAAAACCGTTAGATTTATTAGTACAATAAAAAAAGGCGACCAATTATGATCGCCTTTTCATTTTAAAAAATTTTTCTTTATTTTTTTTCAGCCCAAGTCGGCATAGGATATTTTAATTTGCAAGATGCTAAATTAAATGGATATACCGTACAGTATTTTCCATTTTGAACTTGCATTAAAATTCCACGCGTTCTTGTATTCTGACCATCTTTTCCAAACTTAACACCTTTGTAAGGAACAATTAAATGCTCAGGTCCAATATCTAGCTGTGTTAACGCTTGTCTAATTGCTTCAGGATCTGTAGAGCCAGCAATGTTGATTGCTTGCGCTAAAGCCATAAAGCCAGTGAAAGCCCTTGCAGGAACGTCTGACAAGTCTCTTCCACCTGAATGTTTTTTAAAGATAGCATTTACTTTTCCAATTAATGGAATTGTTTTAGCCAAGTCAGTATTGAAAGGTGATCTTGTAATCACTCCTTCAGCTTTACTTCCCATAGTTGCAGTGAACTTTGGATCTGTGTATCCAGCATTTTGTGCAACTAATAATTTAGGATTGTAATCTAACTCTTTCGCAGTATTTAAAAATAAATATGCATCAGATGTATAAGAAGAAGGCATTAACACATCTGGGTTTTTTGCTTTCAATCTTTGTACTTCAGAAGTTAAAGAAGTAGTTTTTGCTTTGTAGCTAATTTTTTCTACAACTTTATATCCTTGCTTCTTAGCCATTTTATTTTGTGTTCCACCGCTATCAGATCCCCAAAGAGTATCTTCATGTAAAATTCCGATTGTTTTTAACTTTCCACCTTGTTTGTTAAAATCATTCATGAATTCATACATTAGCTGAGTAAACTCACCATCATGTGGTGTAACTCTAAAGAAATACTTAAATCCCCTTTGAGTTAGTTTAGGAGAAGTAGACTCTCCATTCACCCAAGGTATCTTAGCTCTTTCTGTCACTTGACTAGCAGCACCAGTAACTGATGAGTAGTAAGCTCCAAACATTGCATGTACCTTATCAGAGTTTAACATTTTTTCTGTTTCACCAACTCCAACATCTGGCTTTCCTGCGTGATCTCCAACAACGATTGTCATTTTCGCTCCACCCGCACCTGGTAAACCACGTGTTTTAGCTAAAGGCATATCAATGTTATGGGAGTTGTTAATAATATCTAAAGCTGTTTGAACAGCAGCTACAGCATCTTTACCTACTTGGGCAACTGGCCCAGTCAAAGGATAAAGAACACCGATTTTTACATTTTCAACAGCATTTGAAATAGATGCCCATGAAAATATTAAAATTGTTAATAGTATTTTTTTCATTTTGTCCCTTTTTAATTAATTGAACGTACGAAAGTAATCAGGAACACTTGATATGTCAAATGCATATAAGTTAAGTCACTATTACCTTGTTGCAGTTACAATTTGTGTTAAAAAAATTACTTAAATAATATAAATACAAAAATCAATCAGGGGTTGTTTTGACATCAGAAATTATTTTACAGGCGGTTATTAGCGGTTTGTTAATGGGATTAATTTACGCTCTTATTGCTGCTGGGTTAAGTTTAATTTTTGGCTTAATGGAAATCGTAAACTTTGCTCACGGTGAGCATTTAATGCTTTCCATGTTCTCATCATTTTGGCTTTGGACTTTGTTAGGGCTCGATCCAATTTTTTCTATCCCCATTACTATTGCCATTTTAGCAGTTTCAGGAATTTTAACTCACTATTTTTTAATTCGATACATTTTAAAAGCTAAAATGTTAGTACAAATTTGTGCTACCTTTGGTTTGTCAATTTTCATTAGATCATTTGCACAATTCTTGTGGACACCTGATTTTCGAAATGTCAAAGATCCAATTTTAAGTGGACGAATTGAAATAGGAAATATCTTTATTGGTCAACCACAGTTGTATGCAAGTTTGATTTGCTTGGTTGCTTTCTTTTTATTGTATTTATTTGTAAACAAAACTGAAACTGGTCTTGCCTTGCAAGCAACAGCACAAGATAGACAAGCTGCAGAAATACTCGGAATACCATCAGACAAGATGTTTGCTCTTGGATGGGCTATTGGACTAGGCTGTGTTGCAGTAGCAGGCGTCATGCTTTCAAATTATTTTTTTATTTTTCCTGATGTCGGCGTCAACTTTGCACTGTTTGCTTTTGTGGCAGTAGCGCTAGGTGGATTTGGAAGTATTATTGGATGTTTGTATGCGGGTATTATTATTGGTCTTGTAGAGTCTGTTGGTGGATTGTTAATTGATCCATCTTTCAAACTTTTATACGTTTTTGCAATCTATCTTGCTGTAGTTATTTGGAAACCGCAAGGAATGTTTGGAAGATATTAATGAATTCTTCACTTGAAACTGCAAAATTAGAACCTGTTTGGAACACCAATAAAAAAGTTGTTTTTTCAGTTGTTGGTTTACTAATAGGTTTACTTCTTTTTCCCCTTGTAGATCCAAATACTTTCTACCTTCATTTAATGATTATGATTTTTATGCATGCGGTTATGGCTCAATCTTGGAATGTGATTGCTGGTTTTTCAGGACAAATTAGTCTAGGGCATGGTGCTTTTTTTGGTATTGGTGCATATACGAGTTCTTTTTTCTTTGTTGAATATGAGCTCACACCTTGGATAGGAATCTTAATTGGAATTCTATTCTCTGGAATAATTGCTGCATTTATAGGAGCAGTAGTATTAAGGCTGAGCGGTCACTATTTTGCCATTGCAACTTTATTAATTGCCATCAGTTTTCAAGTTGTATTTCAACGTTGGGAATTAGTGGGTGCGGCTTCCGGAATATGGATACCTCTTACAGAGGGAAGTTCTTGGATTAAGTTACAATTTCATGATGGAAAGACTGAATACTATTACATTTTCTTAATTTTATTTGTTTTCATTTATTTTTTAACCTGGATGCTAAGTCGTTCTAAAATTGGATTTAGACTAAGAGCTGTCAGAGATGATCCACAAGCAGCATCTAGCCTTGGTATCAATGTTTCAAAATATAAAATTATTGCTTATGTGATTTCAGCAATCATTATGGCACCGATTGGAAGTTTGTTTGCTCAATATATTTTAATTATTGATCCTGATAGAATGTTTAATATTGAAATATCTATTATAGTTCTTCTAATTACCGTTCTTGGTGGAATTGGAAATGTTTGGGGACCTCTTTTGGGTACAGCAATTTTAATTCCCATTTCGGAATACTCTAGAATTTATTTTGGTGGAACTGGCGGGGCTGTTGACTTAATGATTTATGGAGTAATTTTAATGTTAATATGCATATTTAGACCTGCTGGTCTTATATCTTTGCTTCCACTACATATTTTAGAAAGAGAAAAACAAAGATGAATATTCTCTCCGTAAAAAATATCAGCAAATCATTTGGAGGCATTCATGCAAATTCCGATATATCTTTTGATGTACCTCAAGGAACTATCCTAGGTGTAATTGGACCTAATGGCGCTGGTAAATCAACTCTATTCGATCTAATTACTGGTTACACAAAACCCGATCAAGGTGAAGTTTACTATAAAGAAAAAAATATATTTGGATTACGACCAGATATTATTTCTAATCTTGGGGTTGGAAGAACTTTTCAGAAATTAAAACCTTTTGCAGATCAAACTTTACTTGAAAATGTAATGATTGGATCCTTTGCTAAAGAGTCAAATATTACAAAAGCGAGAAACGCTGCATTAGAAATTATTGAATTTGTAGATTTGATTGAAAAAAGACATCATTTTGCAAGAGAGCTTTCCACAGGACAAAGAAAAAGACTTGAGCTTGCAAGGGCCATGGCAACTAAGCCTGACTTGCTTTTGATGGACGAAGTTACAGGAGGAGTGGATCAAAAAACAATCCCCGGTCTTGTCGAGTTAGTAAAAAAATTAAAAAAAACTGGAGTTACAATTATTACTATTGAACACAATATTAATATCATTATGGATATTTCAGATAATATATTGGCATTAGATCAGGGTAAAAAAATCGCTTACGGAATTCCAAAAGAAATACAAAACAATAAGCAAGTGATAGATGCTTATTTAGGGACTGTGGATGCTGCTTAATATTAAAAATATTGATGTTCTCTATGATGATTTCCAAGTGATTTGGGACATGTCTTTATCGGTAAATAAAGGAGAAATGATTGCATTATTGGGTCCAAATGGATCAGGCAAAAGCACAATTTTAAATACTATTAGCAATTTAATTTCGCCAAAAAAAGGTTCGATTGAATTTAATGGAGAAGCTATTCATACTGTTCCAACTTACCAGAGAACTAAAATTGGTATTTCTCATGTTCTAGAGAGAAGAAGAGTATTTCCTTATTTAACAGTCATGCAAAATTTACTATTAGGTGCTTGGCATGAAGATGCAAAAAAAGATATGAATAAATCTTTAGAGTATGTTTACTCCATTTTTCCAAAATTACAAACTAGGTCTGATCAATTAGCTCACACAATGTCTGGAGGAGAACAACAAACACTTGCAATCGCTAGAGGCCTAATGGGATTGCCAAAACTATTGATGGTGGATGAACCTTTTTTAGGATTGTCTCCAATGGTTGTTAAAGATCTAATTCAAATTTTTAAAAATATTGCAAAAAGCGGAATTGCAATTTTATTTGTTGAACAAAACGTTCGGTTAGCACTTAGTATGGCAGATCGTGGTTATATCCTTGAAAGCGGCAGACTTGTCATAACCGGTGACGCAAAAGATCTAATTGATAACGAAAAAGTAAAAAAAGTTTTTTTGGGCGATTAATTATAAAGCTGCAAGATCCGCATTTAACTTATCTGTAATTAACATTTTGCCAGGATGGTGGGTAATACAAAAATCAGGTTTAGAACTTTCCAATACTGATTGGGGAGTAACACCACAAGCCCAAAATACAGGTATCTCATTATTTCGTAAAACTCTTGGAGCATCTCCATATTCTGGTTTCATAATATCTTTAATTCCAATTTCATCTGGATTGCCTAGATGAATGGGGGCACCATGTACTGCCGGAAACCTAGAACTAATTTGGATTGATCGAATGGCATCTTTTGCATTTAAAGGTCTCATGGAAACGACTAACTTTCCTGAAAATTGCCCAGCTGGTTCACAATCAATGTTTGTTCGATACATTGGAACAATTGTATCATTAGTAATATGCTGCATCTCAATTCCAGATTCTATCAGGGGTAATTCAAATGACATGGAACAACCTAATACAAAGGTAACTAAATCATCATTCCAATATTTTTTAATATCTAAAGGTTCGTCTACTAAATTTCCTTTTTCCCAAACTCGGTATTGCGGAACATCTGTACGTATATCAATATCTCCAAGGTCTTTTAGCATAGGATCACCTTTCGTTCCAAAGCCAATCAATGGACATGGTTTAGGATTTTTTTGACAAAAAGAGGCAAAATCTAAAGCGTATTTGCTTGGCAAAATACAAAGGTTGCCTTGCACGTATTTACCAGCAGTTCCCGCTGTTTGTTCGGTGTATTTATTTTCTCTTATAACTTTTCGTGCTTCTTTAGGATCCTGAATATCTAACATAAAATTTTTTAACTATTTTAATACTACTATAATTTTTTCTACACTTATATTTGATTTTACAAAATAAAAATTAGTTATATGTATTTCAGGCAATGTTTTTTAGCAATTTAATTAAAGAGATAAAAGGAGTGGCAATTCCTCTTTTTAAAATCCTAATACCTTTTGTATTTATTATCAAATTATTAGAAATAATTGGTGCCATTACTTTTTTATCTAAAATTTTTGCACCCTTGATGAGTTTAATAGGGCTTCCACCGGAACTTGGAATTGTTTGGGTTACTGCTTTTACGGTAAATATTTATGCTTCCTTAGTATTATTTGTAAATATTATTCCTGGTCTAGATGTAACCGTTGCTCAGATAACTATCTTAACAACAGCAATGTTGCTTTGTCATAACCTTGCAATCGAGTCTGCTATTTCGAGAACAGCTGGAGTTTCTTTTATCTATACTGTTTTTTTTAGAATTATTTCTGCTTTTATAATTTGCTTTATATTGGGAAAAATTTATCAAAGTTTTAATTTTTTAAATGAGCCTTACAAAACTTTATTTACTATTGAACCTCCAAAAGAAGGTTTAGTTTTTTGGTTTCAAGATCAAGTAATAAATCTTCTATATATTTTAGGTATTGTGATTGTCATGGTCACTTTTTTAGAAATATTAAAAAAAATTGGTGTTGAACAATTTTTAAAAGCAATACTAATTCCTCCTTTAAAATTATTTGGCATCGGTAAAGATGCAATGAATATTATTGTTGTTGGCATGACTATTGGTTTGCAATTTGGTGGGGGTGTATTAATCCGAGAAGTGAATACAGGAAGAATTGATAAGCAGAGTGTATTTCTTGCTGTCTCGATGCTAAATCTACTTCATGCGATCATCGAAGATACGCTCTTGATGTTAGCAGTGGGTGGTCATTTTTCGGGAATATTTTTTGCACGAATTATATTTAGCTTACTAATTTGCCTTTTGATGTTCAAAATCTACCAAAGGTTCAGTAGTTTTTTTTCTAAATATATATTTAGTAAAAAACTCAACGCCCTTCCTGAAATAAAAGATTGAATAAAAACTAAAATACAATAAATTATATCTATGGTTAAAGCAGTTAGAATTGAAAAATTTGGTGGTCCTGAAGAATTTAAGCTTGTTGATGTTGAGCTTCCTAAATTAAATCCTAATGAAGTTGTGGTAAAAAATTTAGCTATAGGACTGAATTATATTGATGTTTACCACAGAACAGGACTTTACCCCATTCCATTACCAAGTGGTATTGGACTTGAAGCTTGTGGAATTGTTGAGGAGATTGGTTCAGAAGTAAATTTATTTAAAGTTGGTGACCGAGTAGCTCACTCATCTATGCCAATTGGATCTTATTCAGAAAAACAAGTATTTCCTCAAGAAAAACTTGTTAGCGTTCCAGATGGAATCTCTAATGAAATAGCAGCAGTTATTATGCTCAAAGGAATTACTGCAGAATACTTATTACATCGATCCTACCCAGCTAAAAAAGGAGATAAAATTTTATTTCATGCTGCAGCAGGAGGTGTTGGACAAATTTTATGTCAATGGGCCAATTCTATTGGTTGTACTGTTATTGGAACAGTCGGTTCTAAAGAAAAAGAAGCTATTGCAAAAAAAAATGGCTGTCATCATGTAATTAATTATACAGATCATAATTTTGTCGAAGAAGTTGAAAAGATAGTTGGCAAAAATGGAATTGATGTTGTCTATGATGGTGTCGGTGCTTCTACATTTGAAGGTTCAATTGAATGTTTGAAAATTAGAGGAATGATGGTTGCATTTGGTAATGCATCTGGTTACGTTAAAACTCTTGATATAAAAAAACATATTAATACTAAAGGTTTGTTTTTTACTCGTCCATCCATTGCACACTACACTGTTACAAGAAAAGAATTAGAAGATGCAGCGGCGACAGTATTTGATGCAATTTTGACTGGAAAATTTAAAGTAGATATATTTAAAAAGTTTTCACTATCAGAAGCGCAAAAGGCTCATGAAGAGTTAGAAGCTAGATTGCTCAAAGGTCCTGCCGTTATACTTCCCTAATTCATCCAAAATAAAACTACAATCATTACTAATAAAAAAGCCATGATGTAATGATAAATTGCGATAGAAGTTTTATTTGTTAGCACTGTTTTTAAATAACCTCCAAACATTGCCCATGTGCTGATTGATAAAAAAGCAGATAAACAGCATAGGCTAATAACTATGATAGTATCTCTTATAAAATTTTCATTATTATCAATAAATTTCGTAACAATAATAATTGCCGTAACTACTCCCTTAGGATTAATAAATTGAAAAAAAAAATAAGGTACAAATCTTATTGGCTTATCTAATTCCTTTTCCTCAATATTTTTAGTTTGGCTCAATTTATATGCCAAATAAATAAGAAAAACAGATCCGAAAACCTCTAAAATAGTTTGAACAATAGGATATTGTCTAAAAATAAAAATAAGACCAAAATTCGTAGCCAAAATTAAAGCAGGCCACCCAAAAGTGACGGCCATAATTAAGGGAATTGTTTTTTTTAATCCAAAATGAAATCCAGAATAAGAAGCAAATATATTATTAGGACCGGGTGTAAAATTTCCAACAAACAAAAGTAAAGCCAAGGGTAAGAAAAGATCGTACAAATTGTTAAAAATGTAAATATTCGTAAAAAGATCTCACTGCAATTATTAAAAGAAAAAATCCAAAAATCTTACTTAATAATCCTTTGTCAATTTTATGAACTAATCTAGCTCCTATGGGAGCCATCATCATTGTGATGGGGACAAATACTAAAAAACCTGGAAGATTAACGT
>Ga0181598_1001411_pt1 | contig 23423 bp, 19 predicted proteins | sample 041ome_4_FD_153295 | JGI IMG/M metagenome (GOLD analysis project Ga0181598, IMG submission 153295) | Coastal salt marsh microbial communities from the Groves Creek Marsh, Skidaway Island, Georgia - 041404US metaG (spades assembly) | ecosystem: Environmental > Aquatic > Marine > Intertidal zone >... | reverse complement strand
TATATTTCAGATTCAGTAATTGGTAGACCTCTAGCAGCAGCAGCTTCTACAGTACCCTCTTGGAAAGCTCTCAAACCAAACTTTGGTAAAACTGCAAAAATATGATCAAAGATATCAGATTGTATCCCTTCATACTCAACCCAGTCAGTTGTATTTGTGAAAGTGTATAACTCTAAAGGAACACCCACGGCAGTTGGAGAAAGTTGTCTTACCAACAGGGTCATAGAATCTGTATTAAGGCCATCATGATTCTTTAGGTAATTAATTAAGTATGCTCTTAAAGTCCCAAGATTTGTGAGTCTTCTTTTTTCTTTATTCTCATCAATCGAAGCATTAAATTTATCAATATCTTCAATTTTTTCAGAGAGATATTTATTCACTGAAGGTATCTCCATTAATTTATCAATATCTTTTTGTTCCATAAATTTAACACTTGAGATGTCTATAGAGATAGATCTTTTTATTCTCCTTCCTCCATATTCTGTCATTCCACGCCAATTCTTTACAGAAGTAGTAACAATTTTTGATGTTGGTATTGTAGTAATTGTTTTATCCCAATTTTGCACCTTGACCGTATGTAGCGCTATATCAATTACATCACCATCAGCACCATATTCGGGAACTTCTATCCAATCACCATTGTTGATGATATTATTTTGACCAATTTGAACCGAAGCTATAAAAGACAAGATGGTATCTTGAAAAACTAATAACAACACAGCTGTCAAAGCACCTAGGCCACTGATATAGTAACTGACTGGTTGACCAGTTATTATTGCAAAAATAATTATGAATATAAATGAGTTAAGTGCAATTTTTACAATCTGAACATAGCCTTTTATTGGCTTGTTTCGCAAGGAATCTATATTTTCAGATACTTTATTTAATACGTTCAACATTTCTAGGAGCGTTAATCCAACGAAAAGAGTTAGTAAAGAGCTGGAAATTCTTGTAGAAATTTCAGTATTAAAAATATCTAAATTGAATTGAGGAGTTGCAATCAGAAAGTTATAAAAAACAAAAACAAAAACATATGAAACTCTATTAAGAAATTTTTTGTCTAGGAAAAGATCATCAATGTAAGTAGTTGTCTTACTTGCTCCACGCTTAATTATTGGGAAAACTACTGATCTGAGTATTAAATAGGATGCAAAAAGTACTCCTATTAATAGTCCTAGTGTTGTTATGTCTGATGTAGTTAAATTAATCATAAGTTAATCCTACTCTAAAACCCTTTTTGTTGACTTTTCCAGGGAGGTGGTGTTCCATTTATAAACTCATCAACACTTGGCCCACTTAGTGATTGAAGTTTATTTTGCCCAATCATATAGGTAGCAACTAACAAAATTAAGGTTGTTTGGTTTGATGATAAAAGTTTAATGGTTACAAGTATTTCAGGAGAATTAAAAAATATGACCTGAAGTCCACCTTTTAAAAACAAATAAACAGTCCAAATGATAGCGACTCTTGTATATGCAGGACGAACTTGCTCATGAACATACCATTCTTGTGGCCACTTACGAATAGCTTTAGAGCTATAAATAGTGAAAGGTTTTTTTACTATTATTGAAACTAATCCAACAACAGCTATTGAAAGATCTCTTACAATTCCTGGAATAAAAAACCCAGAGGCACTTCCTTGAACCCTTGCCAAAAAAAGAGCAACTATTGTTCCAATCAATCCATAGAAAACAAATTTTAAATTTTGTTTTTTTAAAAGTCGATATAACAACAAGATAGCTAGTAAAAGACCAGTTAATAGAATTGCTTGATTTAAAGTACTAAAGTTGCTTGTTACAACAAAGAAAAGTGGAGCAACAACAGAGTCAAAAACACCTTCTTGGTTGAAATTCAACTCTTTTAGCTCTTCTTTGATTTCTAAATATCTTGTATAAAATTTTTTCAATTTATTAGAACTTATTATTAAAAGAGTCTAAATCGTTATGAGTAGTGGTTTCTTTTTCAATAAAATCAGAGATTAAATTTACATCAACCTTATATTCTTCTGAGAGTTTTTTGACCATATCTTCAGTTGAAGAATCATTAAATGTTAATTCTTGAATAGACCTATATGCATCATCACGTTCTACACCATTTTTTACTAAGGCTGAGAGAATTCTTTGACTGTCTAACTTATTTGCAGCATCACTTAGATTTTTCTCTATAGCTTTGTAGTTAATGTGTAAATCCTTAAAAATTGCTATCAAATCTTTCGAAATAAAACACAGCAAGTTGAAAGCATCTGGAAGGATAATCCTTTCAACTGAGGAGTTAGAGATATCCCTTTCATGCCAAAGAACAATATTCTCCATACTGCTCAATGAGTAACCTCTAACAACTCTTGCTAAACCAGTAATTCTTTCAGTGGTAATTGGGTTTTTTTTATGGGGCATTGCGGAAGAACCCTTTTGACCATCTTTAAATGGCTCACTTAACTCTGAAACCTCTGATCTTTGATAGCCTCTTATATTTGTTGAAACTCTTTCAAAAGTACTTGCGAGAATTGCGAGACTAGTCACTACCTCTGCGTATCTATCTCTTGCTACAATCTGGCTAGCAAAGATTTCAGGTTCAAGTCCAAGTTTATCAAGTGTGAGTTTTTCAATATTTTCATCTACTACAGTATGGTTTCCAACAGGACCGCTTAATTTCCCCACAGAGATTGTCTCGATACATTTTTCTAATCGAATTTTATTTCTTTTTATCTCTTGATACCAGTTTCCAAAAATGTTTCCTAAAAAAGTAGTCTCAGCAAAAACACCGTGTGTTCTACCTATTATTGGAGTATTCATTTCTTGTTTTGCTTTAAGTTCAATTTGATGCAAAAGTTCATCTAATAGTTCTATACAAACATCTAATGACTGCCTGATGAGTAAACTATTTGCAGTATCAACTACATCAGAACTAGTTAGTCCATAATGTATCCAATTAGAATCCTCCCCAACTTTACTTTGCAATATGTCAACAAAAGAAGCTAAGTCATGGTTTGTAACTTTTTCTCTTTCATAGACTTCATCTTTAGTGACGCTAGTTTGTTCTACTAATGAAGCTACTCCTTTAGGGGAAATGTTTTTTTCTTCTAAAGTTTCTAGGTATTTTTGTTCTACAATTTTCCAAGTATCAAATTTATTTTGATCATTCCAAATTTTTGCAATTTCAGGGTACTGGTATCTCTCAATCATTATTGATAACTATATTTTGATTCCTTTCGGGTCCTACGGATATAAAAGTTATTGGAATTTCAATAAATTTTTCAATTGCATCTATGTATTTTTTAGCATTCTCTGGCAATGCATCAAAGCTCTTTACAGAAGTTATATCTTCAGACCAGCCTTCAAATGTTTCGTAAACTGGTTCAGCATTATAAAAGACATCTTGTTGATAAGGATAATCTGTAATTACTTCATCTCCATTTTTATATCCAACACCAAGCTTTATTTCATCAAGACCAGATAGAACATCTAGTTTTGTTATGAATAATTCGGTTAAAGAATTAACCCTTACTGAGTATTTTAAGGAAATTAGATCTAGCCAGCCACACCTTCTTCTTCTACCTGTGACTACCCCAAATTCTGCACCCTTTTCAATTAGATAATCTCCGACATCATTTTTTTGCTCTGTTATGAAAGGACCGCTCCCAACTCGAGAAATATAGGCTTTAGTAACACCTACAATCTTATTTAGATTTAGTGGACCAACACCTGATCCAATAGCAGCATTTGCAGATGACGTATTTGAACTTGTTACAAATGGATATGTTCCGTGGTCAATGTCAAGTAAAGTGCCCTGAGCGCCTTCAAATAAAATGTTCTTATCTTGTTTAATTGCATTAGAAATCATCAGTGAAGTATCTTTTATGTGATTATTTATAATTTCTTTATATGCTTTAAATTCATTAATAATCTCATAAGGGTCTAATGCATCTCGTCCGTAGATTTTGGTCAGCAGCTGATTTTTTTCTTCAACGTTTATTTTGACTTTTTCTGCAAAAACTTCATCATCAAGTAGATCTTGTATCCTAATCCCACTTCTTTGAATTTTATCTGCATAACAGGGTCCAATACCTTTTTTTGTTGTTCCAATTTTCTTGTCGCCTAAACTTTCTTCAATTAATTCATCAAGTAATTTGTGATAAGGCATAATTACATGGGCATTTGGAGAAATTGCTAGTTTTTTAGTGCTTACATTTTTAGAATTTAACATCTCAAGCTCTTCTTTTAAAAAGCCAAGATCTATTACACAACCAGATCCAATTACAGGAACACAGTCAGGATAGAGTACACCAGAAGGTGTCAGTGATAAAGCAAGCTTTTCATCGCCTACAACAATAGTGTGTCCCGCATTGTTGCCACCTTGAAATCTAACTACGTAATCAGCTGATGAAGCAAAAAAATCTGTGACTTTACCCTTACCCTCATCTCCCCATTGGGCTCCGAGAACTACAGTGGTAGTCATTTGAACTCCTTGTGTACAACTTCAAATTTTAATGGTAATTTTTATTTATCTTTACTGATTTCTTAGCGAATCTCCAAATATATGCAACTAATTAGATATATAAAGACAAATATTTCATATACAGCGAACTTTTTTTTAGTATATTAGATGTAGATTGCTTTTAAATGAAGCAGTCTACTTTTAATTAAAAGGAGAAACATTGAATAAAAAAACAATCGTATCTCTGCTTGTACTCGCATTAGTAGCTGTAGCTTGCGCTACAGACACTACAGAAGATGCAGCAGTAGAAGTAGTTGTTGAAAAAACAACTCTTGAAACAGTTACCGAAAGAGGATTCCTCAAGTGTGGTGTTTCAGGTTCTGCTGTAGCGTTCTCAGAGACTCAAGCCGATGGTTCTGTAACCGGTATTGATGCAGACTACTGTTATGCAGTAGCAGCAGCAGTATTCGGTGATTACAGTAAAGTTGAGTTCACTGCTTTGACAGCTGCTGAAAGATTCACAGCATTGTCAGCTGGTGAAGTTGACCTATTAATAAGGAACACAACTTGGACACAATCTCGTGATACCGACCTAGGTAACGATTTTGGACCAACAACTTATTATGATGGTCAGCAATTAATGGGTAGAAATTCCGATGGACTTTCTGGCTCATCAACTCTTGCAGACATCGACGGCTTAAGAGTTTGTACAAATGCTGGAACAACAACAGAGAAAAACATTACTGAAGGAGCAGGTCTTGTAGGCGCAACTATAGAGCTTGTAACAGTTGAAGCATTCCCAGAAGCTATGGAGAAATTCAAAGCTGGAGAGTGTGATCTTGTAACTACAGATGGTTCCGGTCTTGTTGGTAACAGAGCTAAAGAGGATAAGATGAATGACTGGGCAATTTTCCCAGCTACTCCAATCTCAAAAGAACCTCTTGGACCTGTTTATCGTTCAAACGATAGCCAATGGGCAGACATTGTTAACTGGACAGTATATGCTACATTCATCGCTGATGAATATGGTGTAACACGTGCAAACGTTGATTCATTTGACTATGAGGCAAATCCAGAAATGGGACGTCTTACTGGTAAAAATGACGGCGAACTTCAAACAAGCATGGGCCTAAGTGCAGATGCTTACTATAACGTTATCAAGCAAGTTGGTAACTATGACGAGATTTATTCAAAGAACTTAAATCCTGTCGGACTTTATAGAGAAGGTTCAGCTAACGCACCTTGGACAGATGGCGGATTAATTTACGCACCACCTGCAAGGTAAAAACTTAAATGTTTTAAAAAAGGGGTCTTCGGACCCCTTTTTTTTATTCTTTATAATCCACCTAGAAATGTAGTTATTAGGGTGCTATCATTTTCTAATACTGATGACTGATAAAAAAAATGAAAATTAATACAGCTTTTTGGAGAGACGTTAGGTTCCTGAAATGGGCAGGTCAAATTGCTTTTTTATTTTTATTATTCAATATAGTTAGCAATTTTATCTCACAAGCTATTGATAATTTAAATGCAACCAATTTACCTTTTTCATGGCGATTTCTAGGGACTACTCCAGGTGTACTTATTTCAGAGGGTTTTGTAACCTATCCTGAATCTGGCCTACAGGCTTTACAAGTCGGAATGGCTAATATGTTACGTATTACTATATCTGGAATATTTGTAGCAACAATACTAGGAACAGTAATAGGTGTTGCCAGACTCTCCAAAAACTGGGTTGTACAGAGATCTTCAACCGGACTTGTGGAGACAATCAGAAATATTCCTTTGTTGGTACAAATCTTCTTTTGGCAAGCTGTAATCTTATCTTTTCCAAGGCTCGAAGAGTATGATCGTGGAGAGATGGTCTTTGACATTAGTGCAAAAGGTATTGCATTTCCTTGGCTTGATGCACAAGAGTCAAGCTGGCTATTTGGAGTATGGTTTGCTCTATCTTTTGTTGTCGCTAGAAGAGTTTTTAAATGGAGAGTCTCCGTCATGGAATCTCAGGGAAGAGAGGCCTATCCAGGCATAGCTTCAATTCTAACGTTCATTATATGGAACATTGCAGGATGGTTTGGTGGATATAAAGCTGTAGGAGCATTAGGTTTCGCAGCATCACTACTATCTGATGGCTTTGAGTTATTGCCTAGAATTGGGCTTCAGGCATTGATAATATCTATTGGTTTTTTCTACTCTTATAAATACATTGCAAAAGAGATAAAAAGAACTAGAAGTGCAGAAAATAGAGGAATATTAACTGATGATGATATCTTTAAAATCATCATGGCAGGATTATTAGTTCTCATTCTTGCTATCGGTCTATTTTTACCCTTTGGAGTTACTGTTTCGGACTTTCTTGTAGGAGATGAGCCATTTTTTAAAGCGGACTGGGGAATACCACAGTTTTTAGATGGAGTTCAAAACAGGCTTAACTGGGAACTAAGTGGTGAGCCGTTTACATTAAGCTATCCAGAAGCAATTCAAGCTGGTAAGTCAAAATTTACAAGATACTCACCTGATGTTGGAAAAGTCATGAGTGTAGGCTATTTTGCAACATGGATGGGTGTAATTCTATACACTTCAGTATTCATATCAGAAGTTGTTCGTTCAGGAATTATGGCTGTAGCTAAAGGGCAATCAGAAGCAGGACTTTCATTGGGCTTAAAAAGAAGTTCACTTTTAAGACTAATTGTCTTACCTCAGGCTCTTAGAATTATGCTACCTCCAATGGGTAACCAGTACCTTAATTTAGCAAAGAACACATCATTAGGAATTGCTGTGGCCTTTCCAGAAATTGTTGCAGTGGGTCAAACGATTTATAACCAAGAAGGACAAACGGTTGCTGTATTTTTAATTTGGATGGCATTTTACTCAACAGTAAGTCTTATACTTTCATCAATTATTAATTACTACAATAGAAAAATGAAGATGGTGGAGAGGTAATGCAAGATAATCAAACCTTAGAGAGCCCGCCAGAAGTACAGTTTGCTGGAGTATCTAGATGGCTTAAAGAAAATCTATTTTCAAGCTTAAGTTCTTCTATTTTAACCTTAATTTCTGTTGCTGCTGTAGTGAGTGTGTTTAGATCAATAATTGGTTTTTTTATATCTCCAGAGAGAGAGTGGACTGCAGTTACATACAACTTGCAACTGTATATGGTGCAGGCATATCCAGAATCAGATTTTATAAGAGTATGGATAACAGTTGGATTATTAATATTTTTATTAGGGCTTAGTTGGGGTTTCAACTCTCTTAAAGAAAAAGTGTTAGTAAAAGAATGGTGTGACGGATTACTTAAGGGAATCAGTAGTTTCCTATTTATTGTTTTAGTTGCCCCTACAAATGTAGATGTTGAAGGCACAAGCGTCGAAGTTTTTAGCAACAACACAAGATATATATGCATAGCTTTAGGTGTTGGTTTACTTCTTGCCGTATACTTATTAAGAAAAACCTACCCTAAAACTGCGATTATAAAAGATAGAATCAGCTTTTTATACATCTCTTTAGTTGTTGCCTCTATTTGGATTATCAAAGTTCCTACCGTAACTTTTACAGCCAACAATGAAAGAGTAGATCCTGATCCATTCCTCCCATTGGCAAACACAACAACTATTCCTTGGACAATTATTTTTGGTTGTATGATTTTTGCTTATATTATTGGAAGTTTTTTGAAAACAAAAGGAAAGAATTCTATAAGTAGATTAATTCTTTCATCTTGGGTACTTGCTCCTTTAGTAATAGTTTCCTGGATATACAGGAAACCAGATTTTGGAATGTCAAATATTCTAACACTAGATATACCTATTGCAGTGGGATTCTCGGTACTAGGCATTCTTGCTATAAGAATGTTAAATAATGAGAAAATAGTACCCTATCAAAGATACATTACCTATGGAATGTTGGTTTTAACCATAGTGATTTTCTTTCTCCCAGTACTAAGGCAATTAAAAATATTATTTTTTATCACTTGGCTATTAATTTCTGTAGCTCCAACAATTGCTAACTCTAAAGAGTCGGCAAAAAATCTTTCAATCGTATGGAGCGTAACAGTCTTTATTCTTATATTGCTAATGAGAGGAGCATCATCTGAATCATTAATAGTTGTTCCTGGGTCTTCGATCTATGGTGGATTTACATTAACTTGGCTAATTGCATTTTTTGGAATTGCTATATCTTTTCCTTTTGGTGTGATCTTAGCTCTAGGAAGAACATCCAAACTTCCAGTTATAAGAATAATTTGTACCGCAGTAATTGAATTAGTAAGATCAGTACCTTTCATTACCTGGCTGTTTTTTGGAAGCGTTATGCTCACACTCTTTTTACCCAAGGGAGTAGAGTTTGATGAAGTATTGAGAGCGATAGTTGTTACAGCTATCTTTAGTTCAGCTTACTTAGCAGAGAATGTCAGAGGTGGGCTACAGTCTATTAGTAATGGTCAATTTGAGGCTGCTGATGCTGTCGGATTGAGCACACTACAAAGGATAACCTTAATAATTATGCCACAAGCATTAAGAGCTGTTATTCCTCCAATTGTAAGTCAGGTTATTAGTTTATTTAAAGATACAAGCTTGGTAGCTATCGTAGGGCTATTTGATCTTCTTTACATCGGATCAAAAGTAATACCTAATCAGTCACAAGGTGCTAACTTTCTAGGAACAATACAAGAGAACATACTTTTTTGTGCAATATTTTATTGGTTATTTACATACAGCTTCGCAAGAAGAAGCATGAAAATTGAGAAACGATTAGGATTAGGGGAGAGATAATTATGAGCATAATCAAATCAGTTGACGTAAAAAAATGGTATGGCGACTTCCAAGCCCTTAAGGGTATAAGTATGGATGTTGCCGAAGGTGAAGTTTTAGTAATTGCTGGACCCTCTGGTTCTGGTAAATCAACTTTCATTAGGTGCATAAACAGACTTGAACAACATCAAGATGGTCAGATATTCGTTGATGGAATAGAACTTACAAATGACTTAAAAAATATTGAAGCTATTCGTTCAGAAGTTGGAATGGTGTTTCAGAGCTTCAATTTATTTCCACACTTAACTGTTTTACAAAACATTACACTAGCTCCTATTTGGGTAAGAAAAAAGAGTAAAACTGAAGCTGAGGAAAAAGCTATGGAATTACTTGAACGAGTAGGAATTCCTGAACAAGCAGATAAGTTTCCTGGACAACTTTCGGGTGGACAGCAACAACGTGTTGCTATTGCCAGAGCACTTGCAATGGAGCCAAAGATAATGTTATTTGATGAACCAACATCAGCTTTAGACCCTGAGATGATTAAAGAAGTACTAGATGTGATGAAAGAACTAGCAAAATCAGGTATGACTATGATTGTCGTTACCCACGAAATGGGTTTTGCTAAAGAGGTTGCTGACAGGGTAATGTTATTTGATGATGGTCAACTAGTTGAGGAAAACACCCCAGAGGAGTTTTTCAACAATCCAAAGAGCGACAGAACAAAGTTATTTTTGAGCCAAATTCTTTAAAGCTCACTCCATAGATTTTTTTCAGCTAAATCAATTATTGTTGCACCCATTGCATACGCCCCATCATAGATTGCTTTATGGCCTCCTGGAGTTAATGTAGCAGCCGCATATTCAGGTTGATGATTAACTGCATCACCAGAATCTATAGACAGCATGGGGTGAATAGATGGCATTGCAAGAGATACATTTCCCATATCTGTTGATCCAAGCCCTGGTCTAGCTGCCTGACTTTGCAGTATCATCTGCCTGTTTACAGCTGTAGAGTTCTCTTTATAAAGTTCATACATTACTTTATTGTTATCAATTTCTGTGTACCTGTAATCTGGTGATTCTATTTTTACCTCACACTTAGTAGCCATTGCAGCTGCATTTACAAAATTTTTAAAATCACTTTCAATTTTTAATAAATCACCTTCATTTAATGCTCGAAGATACCATTCGGAACTTGTGTAGGAGGGAATAATATTTGGCTTAAAGCCCCCATTGGTGATGACGCCATGCATTCTATTTGTAGATACCATTTGTTGTCGGTAGGTTGATGCATTTACAAAAAGCTGGATTTGAGCATCTAAGGCGTTTATACCTTCCTCAGGTGCACCAGCAGCATGAGCATCTTTACCAAAAAATTCCACTTTGTATTGCTGAATGGTTGTAAAAGTCGGATTCACAACATCTTCATATCCTGGATGTATCATCATAGAACATGAAGCATCTTCAAAATTTCCATTCTCAAGGAGTATAATTTTTCCACCACCACCTTCTTCTGCAGGGGTGCCAAGTAATTTAACTCTTATACCTAAATCCTCTACAAGATCTTTTATAGCTAGACCCGCTCCAATTGATGCAGTTGCAATTATGTTATGACCACATGCATGACCAATTTCAGGTAAAGCATCATATTCAACGCAGAGAACAGTAAGGGGCCCTTTACTACCATAGGTAATTTCAAAAGCGGTATCAAGACCTCCAGTTGGGTAGGCAACTTCTCCATCAAAAGACTCAATAAATTTAACCAAGTATTCTGATGTTTTAAATTCATTAAATCCAAGCTCAGGATTTTCGTACATCCAATCGCTAACTTCTGTAAGTTGTTTGTGTATAGAATCTAGATTTTTTTTAAAGGTATTTTTAAATGTCATTCACTTAGTTTACTAAATGAATCTAATTCATACACTGATAATATATTCCAAATCAACCAGTCCATTTTTAAGTCAGATGCAGCTTTAATATTGTTCCTAATATCTTCATTGCTATGCCAAAAACCCTGTAAGTAAGGTCTGATCTTATCCTTATCAACACCTCTGTCCAGTGCATCTGTTAGTGCAGCTGTTATAACCTCATATGGATGCTTATTAGGGTTTTGATAACCAAATGAACCATTTGTGTAGTGTGACGGATAAACCATTGGAGATATAAAATCTACATTTTCAACAATACTTTCAAGATTCTGGCCAATTCCCCCATCCTGTTTATTTGTAAGAATAAAACCAAAAGTATCTGCTGAAAGCAAACAGCCTTCACCATGGAGAATCTGTTTAGATTTTGAAAGAAATGAATTTATATTATTAACCCTATTTTCAAAATCATTTTTAGTATCAAATCTCATAAATTTACTACTTGAGTCAGGATATCTGATGTAATCATATTGAATCTCGTCAAAACCAAGTCTGCAAGCCTCCACTGCAATATTTATAATATAATTTTGAACTTTTTCACTAGATGGGTCTAAAAAAAATTGTCCATTTTGCGAATACGGCTTATTTAATCTTGAGTCAAATACCGCTTCTTCAGGGAAAAATTTTGCAAATAAAGGATCTTGAAAAACTACTAATCGAGCAATTAAGTAGAGATCTTTAATTTCTCTAAGATCTTGAATCTCATTTTTAGAGAATTTAACTCGTTCATTATTTAGATACGTAACTTCTTCTACATCAGTGTCAAAAAGTATATGCCCATTGTCAGTCTTCACATCAATAACGAGAGTATTTACATTAGTGCTCATTAAAATCTCTTCTATACTCTCCCTTTTACTGGGGTTATTGAATAAGTATCCATTTAAATAAATTCCTCTAATTTCATCATGCTCTTTTTTAAATTTATTAAATTCAAGAGATGCATAGATTGTTGCGTTTTTTTGGGCTATTTCGTTTACCTGAATTTCTATGTCTCCTAAAAGATTGTCATAATACTCAGCTTGCTTTGATGAAGTTACAGAAAGATCATATCTTTCTGTAATCTGTTTAATTTGTTTCATGTAGTCTTCTTCGGAAGGAATGTAGATTGTTATTTTTGGAGTCTTTATATCAGGTAATATCGTTTCTTCACTTTGAATTTCTTCTCTTGTATCTTGAGGGTACAAAAGAATTAGTAAAAAAGAAGTCATTAATGTAACTAAGAATATGTTTACTACAACTTTTTTCATATAGTATATTTTATTAGAGCAATTTCTAATTAAAAGCTTGTAAATTAGTTTTATAATGTTTTATGTCTAAAATTTCATACCAAAAAGCAGAAAAGTTCTTTGAAGTTCCTGTAATGATTTCTGTTCTAATGCTGATACCCGTTTTAGTAATAGAGTACACACAGCAAACATTAGAACCAGTAGCTTTGTATTTAAACTGGGGAATATGGGCAGTTTTTTTAATAGAGTATGTAGTCTTATTTTACTTTTCAGAAAACAAGATTGAGTTCATAAAATCTCACAAAATAGAATTGATTATTGTTGTTTTCTCATTTCCAATAGTTCCAAAGGGACTGGAGTCTTCTGGATTCTTAAGATTTGCAAGACTTCCAAGACTTTTAAACGGATTAAGGTTTTTCAGACTAGCAGCCTTGCTTAATCGATTTGCTTCAACAGTAAAAGCTATATTCAATTCAAAGGGATTGCGGTTTATTGTTTATGCAACAATAGGTATTATTCTTTTCTTTGGATTTCTATTTTATATATCTGAACCAGCTGTAGAAACTTACAGTGATGGCTTATGGTGGGCGTTAGTCACAATTACCACAGTAGGTTATGGGGACATTACACCATTGACAAATCTTGGTCGCATAATTGCGAGTGCCTTGATGATCATGGGTATTGGTTTTATTGCAACAATTACAGCTGCTGTATCTTCATATTTTATTTATAGTTTTGGGGACAAGGATGTAACCATTAATGATTTAGCAAAAAAACTAGATAAACTGGAAGTAGAGATTCAAAATTTAAAAAAGGAAAACAATGGCAAATGAACAGTTAGCAAAATTATCGGATGATTTTTTTCAACACTCTTTAGACTCTTCGCCTACTTCGGCAATAATGAGGGGGCACAAAAGTTATTTTGATAAAATTGAAGAACTCACAGAAGAAAAATTTGACCAAGAAATACATTCAGTAAACGAGGCTACAACTAGATTAACTGCGATCGATTTTGAATCCCTTACCAATAGAGAAAAAGTCACGCATGGAATGCTTGAGTTTGCACTTAGCTCACAAAAAGATTCCTTACTAGATAGGGGCTGGGAATTTTCAGCTGGAGTAGCAGGTTTTACAGGTTTTTTAATTGATTACAATCAGCAAATGTTTGTTCCAGACTTGGAGTCTGCAGATTTACTATTAAAAAGACTTGAACTTTACAAAAGATTATTTAATCAAATAGCGAGTGTGCAGAAATTAGGTTTAGATAAAAATAGGGTAGCTACTGAGAGAAATCTTCTAAGAACTATTGACCAACTAGAAAACTATTTGGATACGAGTCTTGAAGCTGATCCACTACTTCTAGTCAATTTTGCCCCCGAGATAATTGAGTCTGAAGTTTCTAACTGGAAAGATAAAGCGATGGGAATTATTGAAACACACATAAGGCCAAGTGTTTTATCATACTTAGAACTTTTAAGAACTGAACACCTTCCTAATGGTAGGTCTGACAATGAACCAGGAGTTATGTGGATTCAAGGAGGGGAAGAGTCCTACTTAAGAAGTTTGAGAAAATTTACAGGTCATAAAAACACAACAGTAAAAGAAGTACATGAAATTGGTATGTCAGAAATTGAAAGATTAAAAAAAGAGTTTTTTGAAATAGGAAAAGATGTTTTTGATGGGGTCAATACACCAGAAGAAGTAATTTATAAAATGCAAACAGATCCATCAATGAGGTACGAAAGTAAGGAACAAATGCTACAACTTGCTGTTGACACTATAGAGAGAGCATATAGACCATTAGGAGAATGGTTTACAGTGTTTCCAAAGTCTCCCTGCAAAGTTCTTCCAGTACCCTCTGCAGCAGAACAGCACGCACCACCTGCTTATTATTATCCTCCGTTACCAGACGGATCTAGAGATGGAACTTACTTTTTAAATACCTATAAAGCTGAGACAAAAAGTATTTTTGAAGCAGAATCTGTTGCTTTTCATGAAGCTATACCTGGACATCATCTAGATCGAACTATTGCTGTAGAGCTTCAAGATGTTCCAGATTTTCAGAGATATGTTGCTTCAACTGCTTTCGTAGAAGGCTGGGGATTGTATTCAGAACAGCTAGCAAATGAAATGGGTCTTTACTCTAATGACGTCCAACAGCTTGGAAGACTTGGTAATGATGCCTGGAGGGCTTGTCGACTGGTATTAGACACTGGCATGCACGGTATGGGATGGTCTCGAGATAAGGCCGTAGAGTTTTTTAAAGCTAATTCACCTATTGAGGAACTAAATGCGAATGTTGAAACAGATAGGTATATTGCTTGGCCAGGACAAGCTTGTTCTTATAAGATGGGTCAACTAAAAATAGAAGAACAAAGAAGAAAAGCTGAAGATGAACTTGGTGATAACTTTGACATCAGATATTTTCATGACGAAGTTTTATGTGATGGAGGAATAACACTTCCAATTTTAGAAAATAAAATTGAAGCTTTTATCAAAAAGCATAAAAGCTAAATAAAAAGATAAGTAAGTTTTCTCCAGAACCATTCAAGTGGACCATACCTCCACTTTTCTAAGATAGGTTTCGACCAGTATATTTGTAACCCCCAAATAATTAACACATACAGAATTAATTGAGACCTTGAAAATGTTCCAATTCCAAACAAACCACCAAGCAAAAATACTCCAACCAATGTTTGGGTTATATAGTTTGTAAATGCCATCTTGCCACATGCACGTAATCTTGTTGAAATACTTTCTCTAAGTTTTATATTCATGATTGTCAGCAATCCAACATAGCCAAGCACCATTGGAATTACTGAGAAAGAAAGCCAGAACCAACTTGTTATTGCTGCTGCAGCACTGTATTCAGTTGAGACACGCAAATAAATACTATAAATTGAAAAAGGTAAACCTATACAAAATCCATAAAACATCAATTTTTTATAAAAGTTTAAGCCTCTTGTTCCTTGAATAACGTTAAGTCTATACAGTAAAATTCCAACAACCATTAAAGTTATTGCTCTCAAGAAGCCGTCTAAAACAAACATAAGTCCAATTATATTTCCAAACTCAGGTTCCTCAGGAAACCAAAATTTTCCTAAATTTAAAGAACCACCCTCACTTGCAGCAACTATCCAGGCTGAATCTAAAATTAAATTTCCAGAATTATCATATAAAGAACCAATATAATTTATTAGCAAAAGATCTAACAAAACAAGAAAAGTGATAAAAAATATTGTTATTTTATTATTTTGAATTTGAGGAAATAAAACTATACAAAAAGCGCACAAAGCATATGATACGAGAACATCTCCTTCCCAAATTGATACATGAGCAATGCCGAATAATAGTAATAAACAGTTTCTCCAAAAAGATAGTAATTTAGGTCTTTTAACTTTTTGTTTAGCATTATCAAGAAAAATCATGAGCCCAACTCCAAAAAGCATTGAAAATAAGCCCATCATTTTGAATTCAAAAAATACCGAAGAGATAACGACAACAATCCAATCTAGTAAGTTTTCAACACCATAAGTGGGGTGATTAAATATAGCCGTAACAGGTAAACCAAATGATATTACATTTATTACAAGTATCCCAAGAACGGCAAAGCCCCTAATAAAGTCGAGGTTAGTAATTCTTTGAGAAGAATTCATTTAAGTTATTATATGTTTTTTCTTATCGACTTGTCTGACTTTTTAACAATTTCGTTCTTGTAGCTTTGGTGAATATCTTTTTCATTTTTAGTATGTTGTATTTTTTCCTGGCTAATTTCTTGTTGTAGAGATAAAACGGTTTTTTGCAATTCCTCAATTTTATCTCTCATTTCATAGATTATTTTTATTCCATCTAAATTTATTCCTCTTTGCGATAAGTCCTGTATTTGTATTAGTTTATCAATATCATTTTGAGAGTATCTTCTTGTGCCCCCTCCAGTTCTGTAGGGCTTGATTAAACCTTTTTCCTCGTATGTACGTATTGTTTGTTGATGAATACCTGAAAGAGTAGAAGCAACTGAAATAAAGTATATTGCAGTTGAGCTTTCTTTACTCATTTAAATAATCCCTTGGATTATCACCAGATTCAAACTGATCACGAAATTTTTCAAGATGCTTTTTTGCAGATCTTGAAAGGTTTTGTGGTGGATTCAAGTATACCTTTACATATAAGTCTCCAGATCTTCTGCCTTGGGGAGAAATACCTTCTCCCTTGACCTTAAAAGTTTTACCACTAGGAGTTCCAGAAGGTATTTTAAGTGAGATTGTTTTTTCCAATGTCGGAATTTTAATTGTCGATCCCAGTGCAGCTTCAGTAAACAGTAGAGGAACTTCTAATATTAAATCACTTCCATTTCTCTTAAAAAATTTATGTGGTTCTACACTAATTTGCACAAGGAGGTCTCCATCTGGCGCACCACTGTCCCCAGGTCCACCATATCCTCTAAGTCGAATAACTGTTCCATTATCAACACCTGCTGGTATTTTTACTTTTACCGTTTCATTCTTTATTACAATCCCCTGTGCTTTACAGGTCTTACATTGTTTATCAATTACGCTACCTTGACCTCTACAAGCTTGACAAGGCTGAGCAAATGAGAAAAAACCTTGGTTAGAGGCTGTCTGACCAGTTCCTCCACAAATATTACAAGTATGATAGGCGGTACCATTTTCTGAGCCATTTCCCCTACAGTCTGTACAGGCTACTTCTTTTCTTAATGGCACATTTGTTTCTAATCCTGATGCTGATTCAGTAAAAGATATGGTTAAATTTGTTTGGTAGCTCTGACCTTTTCTTCTCCCGGCTCCGCCGAAACCAAAAATATCTCCCAAGTTTCCAAAAATATCTCCAAGGTCATCAACATTGAAACCACCCTGTCCGCTAAAAGCAGATGGCCCCATTGCTCTAACTTGGTCATATTCTTGTCTTTTTTTCTGGTCGGTAAGGATTGCACTTGCTTCAGAGATGTCTTTAAATCTTTTTTCAGCTTCTGGATCACCAGGATTTAAATCGGGATGATTTTCTCGTGCTAACTTTTTATAATTTTTCTTAATTTCATCAACAGACGCATTTTCAGAAACACCCAAGACTTTATAGAAATCTTTTTCTAGCCAGTCCCTATTCACTATGGACTTTCACCATTGCCGGCCTTAAAAGACGACTATCTATTTGATATCCTTTTCTTAGAACTTCCCCAACAATTTCCTTTTCTCCATCACCGCTTTTTTCTACAGCTTCATGATAAGAAGGATCAAAGGGCGCACCTTCTCCTGGCACCTCTTTTACATTAAAAGTATCTAAAAATGCCTGTGCCATTTTATAAAGTGCAGAAATTTCACCTGGAGTTTCTTCTTGAGCCATCGCTATTTCAAAGTTATCAATCAAGGGAAGTAAGGAAGATATAATCATTGAAAGAGAAGTTACTGCACTCATGCTCTTTTCTTTTTCAGCTCGTTTCTTATAGTTATCGAAATCAGCTGCAAGTCTTAAGTAATCATCTTTTATTTTTTCATACTGCTCTAGTGGAACAGTATGAACTGTAATATCCTCTGAAGTTTCCTCTGAAGTTTCCTCTGAAGTTTCCTCTGAAGTTTCCTCTGAAGTTTCCTCTGAAGTTTCCTCTGAAGTTTCCTCTGAAGTTTCTAAATTTTCAGAATCATTAACATCCTTACTCATCTTCTTCTACAACTTCACCTTCAACTACGTCTCCATCTTCCTGATTATCTGAAGAGTTGTTTTCTGCATCTTGTTGGGCTTCAGCATATAACTTTTCAGCAAATGACTGGCTAGCTTTAGTCAGTTCATCTATTGCATTCTTTATATCTTCTAAAGACGCTTCTTCATTTTCTAAAACTTTAGAGAGTGAATCCTTTCCTTCAGTAATAGCAGTAGCTTCTTCATCGGTAGCTTTTTCTTTGTTCTCTTCTAGCATTTTTTCGGTTGAAGTAACCATCCCCTCTGCCAAGTTTCGAGTCTCAATAAGTTCTTTTTTCTGAGCATCCTCATTAGCATGAGTTTCTGCATCTTTAATCATTCTTTCTATCTCATCATCCTCAAGAGCACTTCCTCCTGTGATGGTGATATTCTGCTCTTTCCCTGTGCCTAGATCTTTTGCATTAACATTAACAATACCGTTAGCATCTATATCAAAGGTAACTTCTATTTGAGGAGTGCCTTGTTTTGCAGAAGGAATTTCTGTAAGTTTAAATTTACCCAGAGATTTATTCCCAGATGCCATTTCCCTTTCACCTTGCAAGACATGGATTTCTACTTCTGTTTGTCCATCTTCTGCAGTTGTGAAAGTTTCAGACCTTTTTGTTGGTATAGTTGTATTTCTTTCAATCATCTTTGCAACTATTCCACCTTTGGTTTCAACACCTAAAGTTAAAGGAGTTACATCAAGTAGCAGTACATCTTTTACATCTCCCTTTAATACCCCAGCTTGAATAGCTGCACCTGAAGCAACTACCTCATCCGGGTTAACACCTTTATGAGGGTCTTTACCAGTCATACTTTTAACTAAAGCTTGAATAGATGGAATTCGAGTAGAACCTCCAACTAAAATTATGTGTTCAATATCAGAATATGATAATCCAGCATCCTCAATAGCTTTATTTACCGGAGCTTTAGTTCTTTCAACTAAGTCAGCAGTTATTTTCTCAAATTCACTTCTAGATAGTTTTTCTAGTAAATGTTGTGGGCCTGAGTCATTAGCAGTTATAAAAGGAAGATTAATTTCTGTTTCACTTGTTGACGAAAGTTCAATTTTAGCTTTTTCTGCTCCCTCCTTAATTCTCTGCATAGCCATTTTGTCTGTAGAAATATCAATTCCTGTTGAGGATTTAAATTTCTCAACTAACCAATCCATGACCTTTTGGTCCCAGTCATCTCCTCCTAGTTTCGAATCACCTGCAGTAGATTTCACTTCGAATACACCCTCTGATATTTCTAATACAGACACATCAAAGGTTCCTCCACCTAAGTCATAAACTAGTATTTTTTGGTCTTCGCTATTTTCTAATCCGTAAGCTAGTGAGGCAGCTGTTGGTTCGTTAATTATTCTTAAAACATTTAGGCCAGCAATTTTACCTGCTTCCTTAGTTGCTTGTCTTTCAGCATCATTAAAATATGCTGGTACAGTAATAACGGCTTCTGTAACATCTTCTCCTAAGTATGCCTCTGCATCTGTTTTCAATTTTTGAAGAATTCTTGCTGAGATTTCTTGAGGAGTATACTCCTTACCTTCAAAAGTTTCTTTCCATGAAGTACCAATTTCTCGTTTTATAGATCTAATTGTGTTGTCAGGGTTGGTTATAGCTTGTCTTTTTGCAAGTTCACCTACTAAAACTTCGCTCCCTTTAAAAGCTACAATGGAAGGTGTTGTTCTATTCCCTTCTGCATTAGCAACTACTGCAGGCTCTCCACCTTCTAGTACTGCAACCACGCTATTTGTAGTTCCAAGATCAATTCCAACTGCTTTTCCCATGTTTGTTTTCCTTTCTTAAAATTTATTAGTTATTAAATATTTGGTTCTTGGTCTCTTGATAAATGTCCTCTTACCCTCGGATAGGAGACAGGAGAATGCAAGAAACAAAATTTTTTCTTATTGTAAATACTTATTTGTGTTTCACATGCTGCAAATTCGCAAACACGACCAGATGTGTATTTTTTAGATCGCCTTACTCCAGGTTTTACTGAAGAAGCTGTTAATGTTCCACTCATAATATATCCTTCCTTATCTATGTATCATTATATACATAATCTAAGTAAATATACTTAGATTTATATAAAATATAATATACTTTTAATTTTATGCAAACTTTTTTATAATATTTCCAAAAAATCATAGAGATATACATTTCTTTTAATAGTGATATTATTAAATAATGGAAAATCTTGATGTTCATATTGTCGGCATAGGTAATTTAGGTTCATCGTTAGTTTCTGGATTAAATAATGCTAATAAAGATTTATCCTTGTATTTATACGATCAAAATCCTAAATTATCTTCACTGTATGACTTACCTGTTAATAATGAAATCGATTCTATAAACACAGGAGTCTTAATTTTGTGTATAAAACCAAAAGACATACAAGATTTTATAAAAGCAAACATTAACAAGATCTCTGAAGATGTATTGATCTGCACAGTTTTAGCTGGTGTAGAAATTAAATATCTTGAACAATATTTTGCCAATAGAATTATTAGGTTGATGCCTAATTTATCAATAAAAAATAACTCTGGTTTCATTCCTTATACAAAAAACTACAATGAAGACTATCTCTCTTTTTTATCAATTCTTAATGAACTAGGAGAAACATCTGAATACGATGAAAGTTTATTTCATGTAATTACATCTATATATGGGAGTGGACCAGCGTGGTATTTTGAGCTTTCTGCAAAAATAGTTGATGCAGCCACATCCTCTGGTTTAGACAATAGTGAAGCTAATAAAATTGTACGAGAATTAGTGAAGTCATTACCCTCTTTACTTTCAAATGATGAATTTACTAAAACTGTTGATAAAATTAAATCTCCTAATGGTACAACAGAAGCGGGTCTCGATTCGCTAGAAAACGATTCTTTTGATAAGATTATTCTCAATGCAATTAACTCCGCTACAAATAGATCTAAAACAATTTCTCAAGAAATAGCTAATGATTAATCAAAAAAAATCTAGACAAGTAAATGATTATGTTCTTCTCTTTTCTGCAGGATCAGCCGTTGGAACTTTATTTTTGTGGGCGGCTAGTTACATCTTTCCTGAAGGAGATATTGTAGAGGGCAGAAGGGTTTTTGAAAATATTCCAAAATACCTTCAGTATGCATTTTATCTTTTAAGTGCTTCATCAGTTTTTATTAGCGGTTATTTATTTTCATTAAGAGCAAAGAATTGGGCTAGAGGTACAAGTGAAAAAAGAAAAACTTCTTTAATTTCTAAAATCAAAAACTTTTTTGATGGAATTCTTATGAGAACAGTACTGAGGTTTCGCGCTGCAGGTTTGATGCATTCAATGATTTATATTGGCTTTCTTGGTTTGTTTGCCGGAACTATAACTTTAGAAATCCATCACTTAATGCCACCTTCATTGAAGTTTCTTCAAGGTACTACTTATTTTATTTATTCGTTTGCACTTGAATTAGCATCTTTAGTTTATTTATTTGGGATAGCTTGGGCTCTTTTTAGAAGAATTTTTGGCACGGAGTACAGAATAAAAGTTAAAACAAAAATGGATGACTATTTAACTCTTGGTCTCCTTGGATTCATGGGTATTTCTGGCTTAACCACAGAGGCAGGAAGAATTATTGTAGAAGGTTTTCCCGAATATGAAAAGTGGAGCTTTGTAGGATATTTCATTGCTGAGATTCTTCCCATAGAAAATGGAGTTCTTTTCCATAGGGTATCTTGGATACTTCATGTAGTCTCATTCTTTATTTTTCTAATATCTCTTCCTCAATCAAAGCTTAGACATATCATCACCTCTCCAGTAAATATGTTCCTTAGTCCTAAAGATCGACCAAAAGGCGCAATGAAAGATATCGGAAATCTATTGGAAGCGGAAGACATTGAAACCGTAGGTGCAGAAGTAATCGAAAATTTCTCATGGAAACAACTAGTTGATTTAGATGCATGTACTGTATGTGGAAGGTGCACATCTGTTTGCCCTGCTAATTTAACTGGAAAACCACTAGACCCACGAGAAATCATTCTGAAAGTTGGTCAAGTAATGTCTGAGTCCGGTTCTCCACCAGTTCCTGCAACAGTATCTACTCCTGTGGATTTACAGGTTAAAACTGCAAATGTATTTGAAAGAATTACGCCAGAAGAATTATGGGCATGCACTTCATGTCGCGCCTGTGATGAAATTTGTCCTGTAAATATAGAAATTTTAGACAAAATACTTGATATGAGAAGACACCTCGCATTAATGGCTTCCGATTTTCCTTCAGAATTAGGAAAAGCATATGTTGCTATGGAAAACTCGTCTAACCCTTGGGGAGCATCTCAAAACGATAGAATGAAATGGTCTGAGGAACTAGAATTTGATGTACCTATTCTAGAAGAAGAAAACAAAGAAGAAGTAGAGTATTTGTACTGGATAGGATGTGCAGGAGCTTTTGATGATAGGAATGTTCCAGTAACTAGAGCTGTTGCAACACTCTTAAAACGTGCTGGTGTTTCGTATGCAGTTTTAGGAACAAAAGAAGTTTGTACTGGTGACTCAGCAAGAAGAACTGGTAATGAGTTTGTATTCCAACAATTAGCAATTCAAAATATTGAAAACATGAACAATCTAAACGTTCAAAAGATTATTACGCAGTGCCCTCATTGTTTTAATACAATTGCTAATGAATATCCTCAGCTTGGTGGCAACTTTGAAGTTATACACCACAGTCAATTATTAACTGAACTAGTTCAGTCGGGGAAAATTGAAGTTGGTACGAGTGACAATCCTTATGTAATTACTTATCATGACTCTTGCTATCTTGGTAGACACAACGACGTATATACAGCCCCTAGAGAGATTCTTGGATCAATAGGGGGTATAGAGGTTCGTGAGATGAAGCGTCAGGGTACAAACAGCTTCTGTTGTGGTGCTGGAGGCGGAAGAATGTGGATGGAAGAGTCAACAGGAAAAAAAGTTAATATTGAACGATCAGAGGAAGCTATTGAAACTGGTGCAGATGAAGTTGCTGTAGCCTGCCCATTTTGCTACATAATGATGGATGATGGCGTTAAGGAGCTTGGAAAAGGTGAGTCAGTAAAAGTAAGAGATGTTTCTTTAATCCTTCTAGACAACCTAAAAAAAGATTAGTTTTTATCACCTAAAAAAAACTTAGTTACATCACCATTTGATTTTCTAATGCTATAAATAACATAAACAGCTGTTGTTAGGTTTCCTAAGACTATAAGTCCTACAATCCAAAAAAAACTTTTTAAGAGAGATTCTTTATAAATAATCCACAATCCAAATAGTGTAAATCCAGCATAAAGATCTACTAAGGAGACAACACCCCATGGAAGTTCTGGTATAGGAGAATCAAGAATTGAAACTTGACTTTGTGCCCAAAATATTACTACTGTCATTGCA
>Ga0181598_1001391_pt1 | contig 23534 bp, 23 predicted proteins | sample 041ome_4_FD_153295 | JGI IMG/M metagenome (GOLD analysis project Ga0181598, IMG submission 153295) | Coastal salt marsh microbial communities from the Groves Creek Marsh, Skidaway Island, Georgia - 041404US metaG (spades assembly) | ecosystem: Environmental > Aquatic > Marine > Intertidal zone >... | reverse complement strand
TGGCTCTAGCATTCCACAAATAGCACCTTCGATTATAAGCTTTTCTCCGGTCTTATTTTTTTTCCGAGCTTCAATAACTGAAATTGCCTTTCCTGTAGAAATTTTGGATAAGAAATTGGGTGGCAGATCAGCTTTTTTTGAACGATTCGCTTCGAACGAAGCATTAGAATTTTCGTTATGTTCATGAACTGAAGATTCGCATGAAAGTAGCATTAAGCCTAGTGCTATGAATACGGATTTATTTTTCATCTTATGATTATATCTAATTTATGATGACCTTAGGGTTTGCGTAAGAGATGGTTTTAAGCATTTCCATCCTGGAGCTAGACTGCCAAGCAAACTTACAGCAATACTAGTAAATATTGCGACTCTTGTTATGTAAGAATCGAAATCGAGGACGAAAACCCCAATGGAAAAAGGGAAGGAAGTGCCCTGTAGACTAAATCGGACTACTACCAAGGCGATTATCAAACCAAGTGAAGAATAAAGGGTGGTTTCCTTAATTAGAGAGGCCATCAATTGAATCCTCGTAAAACCTATTGCTTGCATTGCTCCAAATTCGCGAATCCTTGCAGAAAAAGCAGCATTCAGGCTATTCAGTCCTCCTAAAAGAGCTCCAAGTGAAAGGAGTATGGCACATACCCATGTCATCCAACGAATGGGTTTATAAAAATTTGTTAAACCTTTGTAGTAATCAGATTCTTTGATAATTGCTAACTCCAGGTCCAATCTAGTTTTAGTAAACACCTCTATGTCTGAAAAACTTTTTGAGTCTTGGTTCCTAATAACAACACAAGAGAGATTATCTCTTTGTGTTGTTGTCATTAAATCTTGCAGTGGCATCCATATCTCAGCTTCCATAACGGTTCCATAAGCCGAAAAAATGCCGGAAACAGTCAATAATTCTCCATTAAATCGAAATGTTGATCCGAGGGTTATTTCTTGAGCTTTTACCCCAAGTTTTTGATGAGCCAGTGTACCAATCATTACTTCGCCAGAATTTGGGAAATGACCTTCAAGGATTCTTACTCTAGGGTATACCCACATGGCTTGGTGCCTAACTCCCCTAAGCAATGCTTGAGCTTTTTTCCCATTGGACAAATCAACAACTCCATTGAAATGGACTTCGGGTGATACAGCAGGTTCATTGGCAATATGGTAGATGCCTGATACTGAAGCGGATATAATTTCTGATGCAGCACTCGTCACTTCACTTCTTTCAATACTCTCTTCACTACCAGCACCTAGAACGATTACATTTCGGGTATCTCCAGAATTATTAAGAGTATTTTCCATCGCACGATTTGTGGCTGTTGCCAACATGACAAGTAGGACAACAAATCCGGTTCCCAAAAGAAGTTGCACCGTTTGCGTGGGTCTACGTAAAAGGTTTCTGAGGGTGTAAGTAAAAGGAATCATGGCTAAACGGCTCGAAGATTTTCAGTGATACTAGACCTTCCGGCAAGCCAGGCCGGATAGATTGCCGCTAAGAGGCCCAAGCCAAGAGATAAATAAAGACCTGTTAAAACAACCTGCGAGGAGGGAATAAAGGCGAGTATTAAGCCTTCATTTCCGATCGAAATCCCTTGGAAAAAGAGGAAGCAGCTTGAGAGTAATATTCCAAGACATCCGCCAAGGCTAGACATCAGCATACCTTCAACAAGAACCAGCCAAAATAAGAGAAGTTTAGTGTAGCCAAGGGTTTTGAGAATGGCATGTTCAGCAATCTTCGCACGTACTGTAAGAAGAATGGAGTTGGCAATAAGTCCAACGATAGCAATGACGCAGGCCCAACCAATCCATCTGGAAAAACGAATTATCTCCATAATATCGGTGGCGGTACTAGCAAAAAAAGCTTTTTCTGGGAGGGTAGATGTGGGTTCAGTATCCGACTTAAACCTATCATCAATCAATCTAGCGACTGAACCGAGTAAGGAAGAATTCTCAACACGAACATTAAATTGAGTAACAATACCGAGGCCAATTTTTGATGCCTGCTGTAAAAAAGGCAGATGGACAAAGGCTACACTATTATTCTGTGAGTTTTCACTGGTATTAATGATTCCGGAAACCGAGACCGTTACCCCAGCAGCATCAAACCGATCCCCAACACGTAGGCCCCTTCGGTTAGCAAAGTTTTTACCAATGAGGGCTCCATCATCTCTTTCCAGCCAAGATCGCAAAGAGCCTTCTATGACCTCAAGGTCAGGCATAATAGATTTTAAAGTATCCTTTAAAATTCCCCTAAAAACTACAACATCTAGACTCGTACCACAATTATTGACTACAATTTGAATCGGAGACACGGAGCGAACTCCAGGTATCTGTGCAATTTCATCCGCATAATATTCAGGCAATCTACTGGTTGCAGGGCAAAATCGATTTTCTCTATAAACGACTAATGTAGTGTCATTTGCGGATATTTCGGTAGCACGATGGAGTGAATCTTGCATCGTTTCGATGGTCGTAAAAAGAAACATTCCGGAAAAAACCCCAAGAATAGTAAGGCTCGATCTGGCACGATGTCTTAAGATTTGCTTTGCAGACAAAACTCCGAGATTTATCATCATAATGTATAGCTTCATCTGCTTGTTAGTAACCTGCCCTTTTCCAATTCTAAGAGACAATTAGCCCTTTCTGCCGCTTTGGGGTCGTGGGTAACCATGAGAATGGTTTTCTTATGTTCTTTGCAGAGTGATTCCAAGAGATTCAGGATTTCATTAGCTGATTCTCTGTCTAAGTCACCAGTTGGCTCATCTGCAACAATCAGTGGAGGGTTTGCTACGATTGCGCGTGCGATTGCGACTCTTTGTTCCTGTCCACCTGAGAGTTCTTTTGGGCGGTGGTTTTGTCTATCAAGCAAGCCTACCTGTCCAAGCACTTCTTCGACGCGCTCCTTTCGGGTCTTTTTACTCATAGATGTAAGGAGTAAGGGGAGCTCTACATTTTCGAATGCGGAGAGAACAGGTAATAAGTGATAGAGTTGAAAAATATAGCCGACATTTTTAGCGCGCCACTTTGTGAGTTGATCTCGAGTTAATTTTTCAATGTTCGTTTGCCCAACTCGAAGTGTTCCTGAAGTGAGAGAGTCTACGCCAGCAATTAGATTAAGGAGGGTTGATTTACCACTGCCGGAAGGTCCCATTAGAGCGATAAAGTCGGTTTCATTGACTTTGAGAGAGAGGTTTTCCAGGGGGGTAATCGTTTGGTCACCTTTTCGGTAAACCTTCGTCAGTCCCTTAGCTTCAATAAAAGTAGTTTTACTCATTGGGTAACAACTTTTATTCGATCCCCAGATTGTAAAGTGGATGGAGGATTCAATATGATTTGTTCACCACCTTTCAATCCAGATAGTACAGAAATATGATCACTGATCACTTTTTTGCCCAATTGAATTTCGACCAATTCTGCAGTTTTCCCATCTTTCGAAACAATGAAAAGAGTGTGGTTTTTTTTGCTTATGTCTGCAATTAGGTTCATCGGAATGAGTACACCCAGACCGTCATTAGATAGTTCATCTTGGGGTGATTCTTGAGGGGCAAAGAATTTTGCTCTACACAACATTTCAGGACGTAAGCGTTCATCGGGTTTGAGTAAACGAACTTTTATTTCGAGGGTATTTCGTTGAAAGTCGGCTTCTCCGCTGATTCGAGAAACCTTTCCTTGAAAAGGTTGCTCTGGGAGAAATGAACAAATAATTTCAACATCTTGACCCACAAAAACCTTTGATGCATCTGCCAGTGGAACATCAATCCCCGCTTGCAGTTTCCCTTTTTCGAATAACACGGCGATATTAGAAGCATCGGGAGAATCCATACTACTCATCACCCTTCTTCCTGGAGATGTCAAAAGCTTGGAGACGACCCCACTAACAGGCGAATGTATAAGAGTACGATTTAAATCTAAAAGTGCTTTTTCCACATCAACTTGGAGCGCGTTAGTCATAGCTTTTTGACTCTCTTTTCTTTCACCAAGTAGGGCTTTTTTTTTCTTAATTTCCGCCACTCTAAATTTTGCTTCATTTGCTGCTTGCGTCAGTCCCTGTAATTTTAAGATCGATTGGTTGGTATCTGCTTGAGAAACTGCACCTTTGGGTAGTCCGATTAGTCTGTTCACCAAATCAGATTGTTCATTTCGGATCGCAAGTTTTCCCTGATGGTAACTCTCTGCTGCATATAATTGCTCGGTTACCATATCTATTTCTGCATAAATCTCTTTTTCTTTGGCCTTAGATTGGAGAACCTTTGCCCGAGCCAGGTTCAAAGAGAGTTTAACATCATCATCTATCAGCGAGGCAACTTTTTGCCCCAAAGTAACTGCCTGCCCTTCGAGAATAAATAGTTGATCTATGACTCCATCCAGAAGCGAGGGTATTCGAATCTCATAAGGGTCTGGCTGAACCCATCCACTTGCCTGCAGGAGAACCTCTCGATTAGGCGAAGACTTACTTATTATGCCATTCGCAGTTGGTTGGGCACTCGGGTGAAGAATTGCCCGATGAACTGTGACAACCGTCTCTTCCGAAAGCCAACAACTAGTTGAATAGAAGATGGTTAGGGTTAAGAGGTAATGAACGAACGGCTTACGGACAAATTTTGATTTTAGAGAAAGAGCTTTTGGATACAATTTTTTAGTAGTCATATTGATTAAAGTACAAAATTTACAGGTAAGAAACTTTACCTGTTAATGATGTAGTAAAATCAAACTTGTATGACTCTAAATTGGATATGTAATCTGTCTTTAAAAACGCAACCAATTGGGGTTATACGAGAATAGAGCTGTCTAACTGGTTGGGAGTACAGGGGTGAGTGATTTGTTAAAATTGGATATGTTTTCAGCTCTGTAGGACTGGTATCTTTTGTGAAAACTTCAAACTGATCCAAGCATGGGTGGCTACAATCATTTGTGGGTACATGTTCGTGGCAAGATGAGCAGGTATCACTGATAGGGCTGTTTGTTTCACATGCACAACCGACCAAGGGTAATATGAACAATGTGATCAGCAAATATAACGACCTTAACACATCAATATTTAAATTTTAATTTAATAAAAAGTCAAATCCATCTATTTGATAATGGAATAAGCTTGGTTGCCTCCAAGATGGGATTCAATTACAGGTTGATGGCTTGTTAGCACAAAGCCCTACAAGAGGCTTGCAAGATGTCCATTTTCTTATCATTATGGATCGTTTGATTTTAAACCCCAAGTATTGATATGTCTGACATCACTGACTCAACTCTCCTCGTAAAATCTCGCGACCAACATGGTAGCAGTATTTCAAAAAAAATCCGTGCAGAGGGTAGTATCCCTGCGGTTTTTTACGGCAAAGATACTTTGAAGCACTACACTGTAGACGATAGTCAGTTTAGGACGCTTATGCGTGCCTCAGGAGGTTCACTATCTTTGTTAGAGCTTGATGAAGGTAATGGAGACAAAGAACTCGCCCTTCTTAAAGACATGCAAATTGATTCTGTTAAGGATTCGATTTTGCACTTAGATTTTGTTCAAGTTACGCGCGGACAATCCTTAGAGACTAAAGTTCCGCTTGAGTTGGTTGGAGAATCTCCAGGGGTTAAAAACATGGCAGGCATTCTAGAGTTCCATCAGAGTGAAATTCTTGTACGCTGTCGACCCAGTCAACTTCCCAAAAACCTGACACTTGACATAAGTCAGCTTGAGCTTGGTGGTAGTTTGCAACTTAAAGACATCCCTTTACCAGAAGGGGTTGAGTTACTTGGAGACCTTGATTCTAACATTGTCACTTGTGTTGGAAGTGCGAGTGGTCGTGCAGGAGCCGGTGATTCCGAAGAAGAGAAAGCTACTGATGAAACTGCAGCAGCGGAAGAATCTTCCGACACAACCGAAAACTCTGGGGCTAGCGAATAGAACGCGGATGTCCTTGTGAAGTTGATTCTCCTAGGCTTAGGTAACCCGGGTAATAAATATTTACACACAAGACATAATGTTGGTCATTGGTTTGTTGATTATTTTGCAAATCTGAACTCTTCAAAATTTGAAAAAAAAGCAGATTTCTTAGTGTCTCATTTTATATATTCTCAAGTTAATATTTTTCTTTTGAAATCAACCTTATTTATGAATCAGAATGGTGTTGGCTTGCTCAATTTTTTGAAGAGTATGAATCCTGCCTGCGATAAATTTTTGGTTGTTCACGATGAAATCAATCTTCCTCAAGGTAGAGTCAAGTTATCTTCTGGTAAATCAGATGGGGGGCATAACGGAGTGAAAAATGTAATTAACGAAATTGGTTACTCTCCTATCCGAATGAGAATTGGTATTGATTCGGTTAATTCTTCATTTGTCAGTAGATCAGATTTTGTTTTGGATAACTTCACCTCTTCCGAAAAAGAAAATCATATTTCCTTGTTTCCCAAATTAGTTCATGGCCTCCATCTTTTGTGTGACCGTGGATTATCCATTGCGACTAATTACATCAACCGTTACCCCATACCCTGTCCATCTTAACTATGACTACTAGAAAATACTCTGCCACAATTGTTATTGATCCAAGCGGAAGCGAAGGTTCTTCAAGCGAAATGATTCCAAAAATTAGCGAGATTATTGCTCAATCAGATGGAGAAGTCAGTAAAGTTACAGAACTTGGTCAGCACGATTTTGCATATCCAATCAAAAAATCCCTAACTCGAGGTACTTACTTGCAGTTTGATATTTCTGGCTCCTCTCAAACACCTGATAAAATCAAAGAAAAGTTGCGACTCGAGAAAAAGGTTGATCGGGTACTGATCGAGTGCAGTAATTGATCAAAATATTTCAAAAATGGCTTCTTTAAACAAAGTACTGCTTATCGGAAATCTGACGAGAGATCCAGAAGTTAGAATGATGTCCTCTGGCCGCCCTGTTTGTAATTTCGGTTTAGCATTAAACAGGAATTACAAAGACGCAGAAGGTAATAAAAAAGAAGAAGTAACTTTTGTTGATGTTGAATGCTTTGGTCCTCGTGCAGAAGCGGTGGGCAGATTTTTTTCCAAAGGCAGAGCTATTTTTGTAGAAGGACGATTGAAATTAGACCAATGGGAAACCAAGGAAGGCGAAAAAAGAAGTGCCATCCGAGTCGTTCTTGATAATTTTGAATTTGTTGATGCTGGAAAATCAGATGGGCATACAACCTCCGATCAATCTAACAGACCCGTAACCCCAACTGAAAAACCTAAACCTCAGGAATCCCTATCAGACGATAATGGATTTGATGAGGATGTACCTTTTTAAAAATTACCCCCTAACAACTTGCACTATGGCACACTCAGAAATTTTATTATTAGAAAAAGTAGACAACCTCGGATCAGAAGGCGATGTAGTTAAAGTCCGCCCTGGATACGCTCGAAATTTTCTTCTTCCTCGAAACAAGGCGGTTCCATTAAATCTAGCTAACAAGAAAAGACTAGATGCTCTAAAAATTGCTCGTGCGGCTCGTGAAGCAGAAGAATTACAGAGTGCTCAAGACATTGCAGCCAAGCTTAGTGATTTAACCATAGCAATCGCTGTTAAAACTGGTACCGGAGGAAAACTGTTTGGGTCCGTAACTGCTCAACAAATAATCGAAAAAGTTTCCGAGAAAGGATTTTCTTTAGACAAAAAGCACTTCTCCAGCTTTTCGCCAATTAAAAATCTTGGTCAGAACACCGTAACATTGAATCTATCCAAAGATGTGACTGCGGAGCTAAAAGTCGAAGTTGTTTCAGAAAACCCAATAGAGGAAGTAGAGTAATCTTACCGCAAGACTGAGAAGGGATTGGAAGAAATGTCTACCGTTTCATCTCTGTCTAAAAAAAATATTGATTCCTTCGGGAATACAAAAGCTTCATCATCTCACTCTGACCCCCTTGGTAAGGTAGAAGGGCGAGCCCTCCCAAGTAATCTCGATGCGGAGCAAGGGATCTTAGCTGCGTGCATAGTTGATGCATCTGGCGAAGTCATGAGCAATTGTATTGAGAAAGCATTAAGACCAGAAGACTTTTACTTTACTAAGCATCAACTTGTTTATGATGCTTTGCTTGATCTACATAACGAAACCATCGAGCCAGATGAAATCGTACTTGTCGAAAAGCTTAAAACCAACGGCAGTCTTGACCAAGCGGGGGGACAAGAAGCAATAACCTCCCTAACTGGCCGTATTGATACTACTGCCCATGCATCCTTTTGGTTAGATATTGTTAAGCAGAAATCTCTTCTCCGAAAGTGCATCTACATGGCATTTGAAATGATTGATGGTGCGAACCAGCAACCATCAAATGTAGAAGATTTTTTAGCTAGTTTTGAACAAAAAGTTTGTTCATTGGGGGAAGATCAAAATTTGCGTGCATCGATTCCTTTCAGGGAGCCCATCCAGCATGCTATGGAGCAAATCCAAAAAATGCTCTCCAGGGAAGAAACCGATGGTGTACTGACGGGTTATTCTGACCTAGACGGATTGACAAACGGTTTTAAGCCAGGGGAGATGATTGTATTGGCCGCTAGACCATCCGTTGGCAAGACAAGTTTAGCTATGAATATTGTGGAAAACATAGCCTTTTCTTCCAAATACAAAGAGTCCCCTAGGCACGCTCTTGTTTTCAGTTTGGAAATGAGTGCAACCTCTTTGGCTATGCGACTTATTTGCGGAAGGGCACGGGTCAACATGAATGACCTAAGAAAGGGCTTTGTGCCTCGTGGCCAAGCTGAAAAACTTCACCAAACCAGTAAAGAGTTTCAACAAGCACCTCTTTGGGTTGATGATACAAGCGGGCTTAGCATCAATCAAATTCGTGCAAAAGCACGGAGGTTAAAAATGAGAAATAAGCTAGATTTTATAGTGGTCGATTATTTACAGTTGATTTCTACAGAATCCAGAGTTCTATCGCGTGAAAACCAAATATCCGAAATTTCTCGTGGACTAAAGGCTATGGCCAAAGAACTAGAAGTTCCTGTCCTTGTGCTTAGTCAACTTAACAGAGACTCAGAGAAAGAACGAAGGGACCCCCGTCTTTCAGACTTAAGAGAATCGGGGGCGATTGAGCAAGATGCGGATGTAGTAATGCTCCTTGGGAAACATAGAAAAGGAGAAGATGTCCGAGAGATGGATTATGATGGTGAGGGGGATTCCCCCGAAGAAGATTTTGAACCAATTGTATTAATACTTGCTAAGCAAAGAAATGGCCCGACCGGAAAGATCAACCTTGCTTTTCGAAGAAAATACACTCGTTTTGAAAGTATGCAGCAAGATCATCGGTTAAATTAATCATCCACAATGAAACTTTTTTTAATGCTGTTTTTTTCCTTCCTTGGATTCTGCTATGGATTCGGTAATGACTCTTTTGAGGGGAAACAAATTTCATCTATAGAAATTGAAATCATAGGACCTCCTACCGTTGGGGAATCCTATGTTAAGCAAAATTTGCAAGTTGAAGAAAAAGGAATTTACGCAACAACTTCCATTGATAAGTCCATTCAGAACCTTATGGACACTGGCTCAATTAAGGATGTTAAAGTATTCGTAGATCCAAAAAATTCGACTAAGGAGAAAGTTGCTCTTGTTTTTAAAATAACAACTAAGCCAAGAATTGAGAAGATTACTTTTGAAGGTAATGAAGAAATTAGTGATAAAAAACTTTCTAAAACTATTACATCTCAAGTTGGAGAGTTGTTTGATGAATCTCAATTAAAAGCAGATTTAATTTTATTAGAGGACCTCTACTTGGAGAAAGGATTTTGGAATTCACAAGTCCAGTATCAAATAACTACCGCACTGGAAGATGATTCAGAAATTATTCTTAAGTTCGAGTTTATTGAAAATGACTCACGAAAGATTCGAAAAATTTTATTTTCTGGTAACCAAGAGATTACCGATGATGAACTTCTTGATGTTATGGAGAGTGCTCCTTGGAGATTTTGGAGATTTTGGTCTAAAAGGTCGAAATACCAACCACGTGTCTTAGAGGAAGATCTTGAGAAAATAGCCCAAGCTTATCGAGAAAAAGGCTTCTTGGATGTTCAGATTAAGCCATCGGATATTTTAATAAGTCAAATTGGTTCGAGTCGTATTGATCTTGAAATTAAGTTACTGGAGGGAACTAGATCATTTTTTGGAAAGCAAACAGTCATAGGAAATGCTGTTTTTGACCAACAGACCCTTTTATCAGAAACATTGCTCAAACCGGGAGAACCATACTCACCAGGGTTATTATCTAAAGAAAGAACCCGTATTAAAAAAATGTATGGGGATAAAGGTTATCTGGATGCTCAAACTCGGGTAAATAGAAAACCTAATCTGAAAAACAACCAAATTGATTTAGACTTTCAAATCACAGAAAATAATAAATTTACCGTCAATAGTATAGAGGTTAAAGGAAACGAAAAAACCAAAACGGTTGTTCTGATCAGGGAACTTGCCTTGGCACCTGGTGAAACTTTCGATTTAACTCGGATGGAAACCAGTAAAGCTAGGTTACAAAACACAAAATTATTTGAACGGGTCGACATCAGCGACGAACCGATTTCAACGGGTGACCCAGAACTAAAAAATTCTAGACGAAATATGGTTGTTGATGTCGAGGAGGGAAGAACAGGTCATGTATCCTTTGGGGTTGGATTTAGTACTCTCGAAAAGGCAATGTTGTACGCAGAATTTCGCCAAGGAAATTTTGATATTATGAAGTGGAGATCTCCCCATCGCTTGCAGGGAGATGGGCAAAAATTTCGTCTCCGTCTTAAACTTGGATCTCGCAGTAATGAAGCTAGGTTAGCCATTGAGGAACCCTGGTTTCTTAACAGAAGAATTGCAGCTGGATTTGAAGTATTCAGGGAAAAATCTGATTACCAAAGCTCTTATTATGATGAACTTCGTGCAGGGTTTGAGGTTTATTTTCGAAAGAGACTTTTTGAACTAGTGGAAGGCCGGCTATTTTACAGCTTTGAGGATGTTCTGATTGAGGACATCGAGCAAGGGTCCAAAACTAACTGGATAACTGGGGCAGGTGGGGGTGGCGGAGACCCCGCTTATGATATAGAAAAAAATGAAATTCAACGTACTATTTCTAAGGTTGGATTAACCTTAAGTCGGGATACTCGTGATGTTTTACTTTTCCCTACTGAAGGAAGTATCGTTTCAATTAGGAAAGAGTTTGCAGGTGGTATTTTCGGTGGTGATGCAGATTACGGAAGATTTGAAATCCAAGGTGCCAGGTTTTTCAAAACATTTGATACCATGGAGCAGGTGCTATCGATATCTGGGAGAACAGGAACATTAGGGAAGTTTGATGGCGAAGATGCAAATGTGCCTTTCTTCGAAAAGTTTTTCCTTGGGGGACCTTACAATCTTCGTGGATGGGATTATCGAGATGCTGGTCCTTATGATGAAGAGGGAAATGAGCCTATAGGAGGCAATTCTTTTTCCTACGCTAGTTTAGAGTATACATTCAAAGTTGCCGACCCACTTCGATTTGCTCTTTTTTATGATGGAGGTTTTCTCCGCAGAGGGGACTTTAAGTTTGCTCCTGGAGAGGGCGATGAAGGTTGGCATGATAATTGGGGGCTTGGCATACGCATTATGGTTATGGGCATGCCATTAAGGCTTGATTTAGGTGTACCTATGTCTGATCCAAGTAATTCTGGAGGCTCAACCCAATTCCATTTCTCTGGAGGTACTCGTTTTTAAAGTGTTGTTGCCATTTATTTTGTGTGGTCTAAAAGTTGAATTCTTATGAAAATTCTTAGTTTTTCAGTTTTAATCCTATTTTTCTCGTTTGCACAAACCCTTGTGGGGCAAAAAATTGGTGTAGTGGATGTCCAAAAAGTTTTTGATGGATACCAAAAAGTCAAAGATGCAAGAGAGCGCCTAGACAAATCCAAACAAGTCGCGATGGAAGAATTAGAAATCTTTCGCGACGAAATGGAAAAAATAGTTAATGAGCTTAAAGAAATGGAAGAGAAATTAAAGAATCCAAATATCGACTCTTCTTCCTTGAAGGATAAGTACCAAGAAAAAGTAAAAGTTGCGAAAGAGAAGCAAGAAGACATGGTTGCTTATGACAAGCGGGCAAAAGCAACCATTGCACAAAGACAAAGAAATCTTTTGGTTGAGCATCTTGAAGATATCAGGGCAGCTATTAAGAAAGTAGCATCTGCGAAAGGATTGGATATTGTCCTTAATTCTTCAGAAACACAATTGGGAGTTTTTTATTCGTCGGATGGTAGTGATTTTACGGAAGAAGTGATTGTTACATTAAACGCTGAGAAAAAGTAATAACAGCTTCGTATTTGCTAAGAGTTATTTGTGAACCTTAGCATCCAAATATCAGATATCCTAAACCTGTTTCCTGAGGCAATTGTTTCAGGTAATTGCTCAATAGATCTGATACAAGGATTGGCAAATTTAAAAGATGCTCGAGAAGGTGATTTATCATTCTTAGGAAATCTTAAATACAAATCTCAAGTTAAAGATTGTAAAGCTAGCATAATTCTTTTGCCAACCGATTATCAGGGCAGTCCATCGATACACCAAGTTTACCTAAAGGTGCCCAATCCTTCTCTTGGGCTTGCTAGGATATGCGAATTTATTGACCAAAAGATATCTACCCCTGTTAAGCCAGGGGTTCATCCGACAGCTTTTGTCGAAGCGGATGCAACCATTTCCCCATCGGCCACAATAGGAGCATTTTCCTATGTTGGAAATAAGGCGAATATTGGACCTTATGCAAAAATAGGTACTCATTGTCATATCGGATCTCATACCGAAATAGGCGAAAATAGTATTTTGTACCCGGGAGTAAAACTACTAGCTAGATGCAAGATAGGTGAGATGGTGGTTTTAAATGCTGGAGTTGTGGTCGGATCCGAAGGTTTTGGTTTTGATCAAGATGGCGAAGAGCATAAAAAAATACCCCATTTAGGTTTAGTTGTGATTGAAGATAGAGTCGAAATTGGAGCCAATACCTGTATTGATCGTGCTCGCTTTGAGGAGACAAGAATTGGAACGGGAACTAAGCTCGATAACTTAGTTCAAATAGGTCACAATGTTAAGATTGGCAAAAATTGTCTTATTGTCTCTCAGGTTGGTATAAGTGGGAGTGTGGTTATGGAGGATGATGTTGTCGTCGGGGGCCAAGCTGGTTTTGCAGGTCACTTAAAAATTGGTAAGGGTGCAAAAATAGCTGGCCAAGCTGGTATTACCAAAGATGTTAAACCTGGTGAGTTCCTTAAAGGAAACCCTGCCCTACCCTTTCAAACCGCCCAAAGAATTGCTATTTTGCAAAGAAAGTTACCAGATCTTTTCAATAGATTTGCCCAAGAAAAAGCGAAAGAGTAGACAAAGCTATGCACAACGGCACCAACCTAAAAATATTTAGTGGAAATTCGAATATTCCCTTGGCAAAGGAGATATGCTCTTACCTAGATTTAGAAATAGGTGATGCCTTGGTGACATCTTTTCCGGATAGTGAAAGTTTTGTTCGTTATAATGAAAATATCCGGGGTATGGATGTATTTCTCTTACAATCCACAAACTCTCCTGCGAACCACAATATTATGGAGTTGCTTATCATGGTGGATGCAGCCAGACGAGCATCTGCGGCAAGAATTTCTGTGGTCATTCCCTTTTTTGGCTATGCAAGACAGGATCGTAAAGATCAACCCAGGGTTCCTATAACTTCGAAACTTATTGCTAACTTACTTGTGGCAGCCGGTGCAAACCGAGTGCTCACCATGGATCTGCATGCCCAGCAAATTCAGGGATTTTTTGATATCCCTGTGGATCATTTGTACGCATCTCCAGTATTCTTCGATTACCTTAGAAACCGAAATACTCAAAACATGACTATTTTCACTCCAGATGTTGGTGGAATGAAGATGGCGAGTGCTTATGCTGAAGTACTTGGTTGCCCCCTCGGTTTTGTGGCAAAACGCCGAACAGGAGCAAGCACGGTTGAGGCTACCAATCTAGTTGGTGAGGTAGAAGGAAGAGAGATCTTGATTGTAGATGATATGACTGAAACTGCGGGAACTCTCACTGCAGCTGCAAAACTCCTGAAGGAAAGGGGAGCAAAGCGTGTTTCAGCCGTAATTAGTCATTGTGTTTTAAATGATACTGGAAGGGATCGTTTAGAGCAGGGGCACTTGGACGAATTAATCACCACTAATTCTGTAAACATAGATGTTGATCGACTTCCAATCACTCAGCTTAGTGTGGCTCCTCTTTTGGGGGAGGCGATCCAACGCACTCATACCGATAGCAGTATTTCAAGTTTGTTCGAAATTAAGGGATTTTAAATTGTTAGTTCCCTACTGAGGGAATGAAACAATTCATCCTTTTAGTTTCGCTAAATTCATAATGTCATTCATTCGATCTAGAAGATGCTGGTTAGCCTGCTTATCGATCTTTATAAGCGATGTTAGCGGGCAATCCTATGGCTATTCTCTAAAGATTGACGAATCAGATATAGATCGCACAACATATCTACCTCATCCGAGTTATTCTCCAATATTGAAGTCTGCAACGCCTGCTGTGGTATCGGTTACAACTCAGCAGGTGGTTCGGAGACTTTATCCTAGTGGAAGTAACCCAATTGAAGAGATGCTTAGAAGGTACTACGGCCTTCCGAACTTAACCCAGCCGCGAATGGAAGAAGAAAAAGTGCCTGCTGGTATAGGCTCTGGAGTGATCGTTTCTCCGCAAGGGCATGTTGTGACGAATGCCCATGTTATTACAGATCCTAGAAGTGGCGAAGTGATGGAAGAAGTTGTGGTACAAATCGCTGAGCAAAAAGAGTATCCTGCTCAAATTATCGGATTTGACCACGCCACAGATATTGCTGTCCTGAAGATAGATGTGGAAGAAGAGCTCCCATTCGCGACGCTTGCGAACAGCGACTTGCTCGAGGTTGGCGATATTGTTTTTGCCGTAGGTAATCCTCTGGGTATCGGTATGACGGTAACCATGGGTATTGTTTCGGCCACTCGAAAGTCTGAATTAGGAATTTTGAGGGAGGAAGGAGCTTATGAAAGCTTCATTCAAACAGATGCATCTATCAACCGGGGAAATTCGGGTGGTGCTTTATTGGATGCTAAAGGTCGGTTGATTGGAATCAATACTGCGATTATTTCGCAAACGGGTGCGAATATTGGAATTGGTTTGGCAATACCTGTAAATATGGTGCGACGAGCCATTACAGACTACATGGAAGAAGGAAGGATAAGAAGAGGCTTTCTGGGAGTTGCTCTTCGTCCTGGGCCGAATGGATCCGGAGTTTTTGTAGGAGATGTAGTAAGTGGAAGTGCAGCCGATGCAGCTGGCTTTCTGCCTAATGATGAGATTATTTCTGTAGGTGAGAAAACTGTTTCATCCATTAATCAAGCTAGGGTGGCAATTTCTCAATCAAAACCAGGCACCAATTTATCTATCAAGGTGAATCGGAATGATAAGCCTGTTAACCTTTTAGTTGTTCTTGGATCTATGAGTGAGGAAAACAGTCCAATTCCTGGTATTGAGCTGTCTTCATTAACGCCACAGTCTCAAAATAAATATAAAATACCCAAAAATGTGCGAGGTGTCTTAGTTACAAAATCAAATGGAGAGATGGAGACATTTAAGGAAGGTGTTGTTTTGGTAGAAATCAATGGAACCCAAATTTTATCCGTCGAGGATGTATCCGAGAATTTGTATTCTGGAATCAATCGTTTTTATGTTTGGTATAGGGGGAAGTATAGGTTTCTTGCCTACCGAATTCCTTAGATTTAACTACCTGGTTTTAAAGCAGGCAGGCTTTGGAGATGATCAGGAAGATCATCTGCGTTATAAGTTGGAAAATTCATTTTCATTAACGAAGTAAAAGGAACACCAAAATTCAAAGATTCAGTACTACGATCGACTAAGCTAACTACTCCCGAAAATTTGCATGGGTATTGATTGATAATTTCTATAGCTTCAAGAACCCGTCCTCCCCTAGTAATCACATCCTCAACAAGAAGAACTTTATCCTCTTCATGAATCCGAAAGTTTCTTCTTAAAGCAAGTTTGTCTTCTACTTTTTCCAAAAAGATAAACCTAGCTCCCAGTTGTCTTGCGACTTCTTGCCCGATCACCAATCCTCCCATGGCAGGTGCAATAACTAAATCAATTTCCTTGGAAGTAAGTTTTTCAATCAATAGTTGTGCAAGTCGAGTAACTTTCTCTAAGTGTTGGCAAACTTGAGCACATTGGAAAAAAAACTCGCTTCTAAGACCCGATCTTAGGATGAAGTGTCCTTTTAATAACGCCTGCGTTTCCTCGAAGATTTGGGTAACTTCCGTATCTGTATCTTTCATAAAATTTTCTAAGTAAGGGAATGCCTGAATGGGAAGCAAACTTTAAAAATAAACAAGAGTTCAAGGCTTAAGATCCAGTAAATCATAATGTAGGTTGAATTTGTATCATTCGCATATAGTTTATCCGTTATCTATATGAATTGGTCTAAAGAAATGTGGTTTGCTCTTTTATTTATAACGGTAGGTTTTACTATTTGGCCGTTACTTGTTTATTATATCGGATTAGCATTGGGCGTTGGGTTTTTTCTTGAAACGACACTGCGGGTGTGGGCAGAACAGATAGTCTATGGTCCGTTAGGAGGTCTAGGCTTTGCTTTTTTAAGGAGTCTTTTGTTTCTATTTGCTCCTTATTTGATTTTTAATCTGATCAGATTTATTGTTCGTCTTTAATTTCAGGCTACTCCAAGCGATGTAGTCCTCTGGGTTAATAAAGACTTATTTTTTCCTGTAACTTACAGTACTTAGCATAAGCACCATTGTGGTTTATAAGTTCATCATGAGAACCTTTTTCTTGAATCTTCCCATCTTGAAGAAAAATAATTGTATCTGCCTCACGAATAGTGCTTAGACGGTGTGCGATAATGAGAGTCGTGGTATGTTTAATTAATCTTTGTAACGCCACCTGAATCTTTCTTTCAGTTTCAACATCTACGCTTGCGGTTGCTTCATCTAATATAAGAATGGGAGAAGACTTGAGGATGGCTCTAGCAATCGTAAGGCGTTGTTTTTCTCCCATACTCAATCTTACGCCCCGCTCTCCAATCAGTGTGTCTAACTGCTTGGGCAAGCCCTCCACAAATTCAAACGCGTTAGCGGATTGAAGTGCCGCATTTATTTCAGATGTAGATGCTTTCTCTGAAGCCAGTAGAAGGTTTTCTCTAATCGTAATATCAAAGAGAAATGGATCCTGAGAGACTAAGCCGATGTGCCCTCTTAGCTCCTCCAATGTAATTTGATTGATCGGTATACCACCAATCGAAATAGAACCTGATTCAATTTCATAATACCTTAATAAGAGATTTGCTATGGTACTTTTTCCAGCACCAGTTGGACCAACCAGTGCCGTGGTCGAACCACTCGCCAGCTCAAAAGAAAGATTATTTACAATGGGGCTCTTTTCAGAATAAGAAAAACTTACATTCGAGAACTCAATTGTGTGGTTTTCTAAAGGAAACGGAATAGGAGACGGATCATTTGTAATCTCAATAGGTGCATCCATTACCTCAAAAACTCTTTCTCCGGATGCACGCCCTGCTGCTACCAGGTTATTAATTCCAACAAGTTGCCTAATAGGCTCATAAAACATGTTCGCGTATAGAAGGAATGCAAAAAACTTTCCTGTAGTAAAGGTTGGATCCGTTTCGATTAAATATGCACCCATACCAACCACCCCAAGAATTCCCAAGGATGATATAAAACTGGCACCAGGTCCCTGAATGGACCATCTGTACATTGCCTTTAATGAAAGAAGTTCCAAGGATCGGGCAATTTCTCCAAATCTCTTTTTTTGACGATGCTTTAGTCCAAATGACTGGATCAAACGATTGCCTTGAATATCTTCAACTAACAAGGAATTCAGTTCACCTGATTTATCTCTTACCGCTCTCCAGTTCTGTTTCGAGACCTTAGCGTATTGAACTGCCATAAAAGCGAGAATGGGGAGTGGAAGAAATACGCAAATCGCAAGTTTAGGTTCTTGGATAAACATCATGATTGAAACTCCAAGAAGGGTAAGTACAGAAATTATACCTTGTTCCGTACCGTCCAAAATTGCACGCTCTACACTCTGAACATCTTCAATAACTCGCGAGGAAATATCTCCGCTTTTTCGGGTGTCATAAAAATGCACGGGTAATTTTAATAATTTTTCGTGTAGATTTTTGCGTAAATGAAAAATTACTTTTTGCTCTAATTTATTGTTAACCCTTATTCGCAAGCAATTTAGTAATTCTTTGAGAAAGAAAATTACTGCAATCAGAACTATGCCTTGGAATAAAATTCCACCATCTCCAATTCCTCGAATAAAGACTTCATCAAGCACATACTGAATGACAGTGGGAGCAAGCACTGATAGAATGGTCATTGAGCATGCAAGCAGCAGGGTAATTATAAAAAGAGTTTTGTGGCAAATGAGATATTCACCGACCCTTGAGATAACTTTTGTTTTTTTAGATTGGCACATTATGTCAAATCGCTGTCATACTACCTTTCAAACCTGATTACAAACTTTGGAAAAAAATATCATAAATGGCCCAACCGGAGAGACTCTCTTAGATCTTCCTTCCCCATACCAAGCACATCAGCCAAGTGGATTACTTCATTTACCAAGATTTATTGCTAAGATTAAAAAACATTTAGCAGGGGAATTGCCTAAAAGTTATCAGCGCAACTTCACTAAAGGCTTTGATGGTTTTCTTTGCTTGCATCTAAAAGTTGAACCAAAAGATGTAATTGATTGCGTGAAAAGCTCACATTCTGAGGAGAATCTTAATAAAAGCTTAATGGAGCTATTCCCCAAGGATCTAAGAACACACGAATGGAACCGAAGAGTTGTTCAAATTGGTATGTCTGATATGGCGTTGGAAAAATTAAAAGAAATTAAAGAAGGACTAGATGCAGGCGATCGAGAGGATTTACGATCTTTTGCAGATGTGATAGATTTCGATGAGCAGAAAATTACTTAAACCCTTTTTATTGTTAAGAGCGTAAAGTCATCACGATCAGGATTTTGGGAGCAAAATTTATTAACATCCTGAACAATCTTTTGATTTATAGATTCAGGGTCTAAATCAGCATGGGCACAGAGTTTTTCTTTGAATCTTGCAAGTCCAAACTCCTCTCTTTCCATATTTGAAGCTTCGGTGACGCCATCGGTATAGAGACTTAATAAGTCACCTGTGTTGAAATCTTCTTCCTGATCACGAATTAAATCATTAAAGAGACTGGGCTCAACCATACCTAGCGCCATGCCGGGTCCGCGTAATTCCGTTATCGTATTGTTTTTTACCAATAATCCTGGCTCATGACCAGCCCTAGCATAGATAATCTTATTCGTTTTAGTGTCAAAAGTTGCCATAAATAAAGTGATAAACATGTCTTTTCTGATACGAGGGAAGAGCTCTTCATTCAAAAGACAGAGGACCTCAGAAGGATTCCTACTTTTGTTGACCAAGTGCTTTAAATGGGTTTGGCAAAGTGCCATTAGTAGAGAAGCTGGGACTCCCTTGCCAGAGACATCTGCGACGCATATACAAAACTTGTGGGAAGACAGCTTGTAAAAGTCGTAGAAATCGCCTCCTACTTGAGCAGATGGAACATATTTCGCCCCAATTTCCAATCCCTTAATTGGAGGAAATTGGCGGGTTAGAAAAAGTTCTTGTACATCATGTGCCAAGCGAAGGTCTGCATCCATGCGCGTTTTTTCAAACCTGAGATTCATCGCATCAGAATTCTTGATGGCAAGGGCAGCTTGCTCACCAAGGGATTTTATCATGGAAAAATCAGTTTCACTAAAGGATAGTCCATTAGATGGATTGGCCACGGCGATCACACCCAGACAATCTTCGTCATGAACGAGGGGGGCAAAAATCATAGACCTAACGGACAGTGATTGATCCTGGTGCTTGATCACTCTTGGATCCTCTTTTGCATTAGGAATAAAAACCGGCTTTGCTGTTTTAGCAACTTCACCCACAATACCTTCTTCGGCTTCCAATATTTCGGAATTTAAAATCTTTTCAATAAATCGTGCCCTTGGGACATCATTTTCATTTGCCATGATTTTGATTGCCCGCTGAGGAGGGAATAACCCTTCTACAGCGACTCCCTTCAGCCTCCCGTTTGATAACTTTTCGTAGATACAGGCACTCATTGCACCAGTCGTAACGACTGAAGTATGAACGATTCTTTGGTACAATACTTTTCTTTCAACCCCCTCGCCAATCGCTTCTGCCAAGTTATGCATAAACTCAACAGCTAATTTTTTTTCCTGAGCCAGTTGGTTTTTTTGGTTGAGCAAATCCCTACGAATTAATTTCCACCTCCTACGAGCTACCAGGAAAATTGAAAGACCAATAGCACCACCACTTAAAAACCAAAATAAGAATTGCATCTTAAAAGAGAGTTTAGCTCATTCCTCTTTCTTTTGCTCAAGGTAGCTCACTACATCTGAAAAAACTTTAAGGTTTTTTTCATTTAAGTTCATCAATGTCTTATGTGCTTTATAAATCGTTTCAGAACCTACTGAAGATGAGGAACCTTGAGCGAGTTGATCCAAATGCTCAGGGTTATGTATTTCTTCAGAACTGATTTCAGTAATTTGATGTATGCCTAAATTGCATACAGTTTCAAGGTTGCGACCCCTAAGGTTTAGGAGAACAAAGCTACCCCCATCTTGGTTTGATCGTATGTTTAAAGCAATACTGACCAAGATGCCGAGAAATGTACTATCCATCCCAGAGCAATCCTGAAAATCAATAATATATCTTTTCTGCCCTATCTTTGATTGTTCTTCGAAAAATTTCCGAAGAGGCTCGCAATTTAGATAAGTTGCTTTGTTGAAGACCTTAACCAAAGCCCGATCGGGCGTTACATGTACCCTGAAATTAGATTCCACTAATAGATGACTTAGGTATTAGTGGATGATTAAATGGGATTGAGAATTAATTGAGGGCTTCTTTGATTGCCGAAAAGTCGGGGAGCTGTTTGGGGTCATCAGATGACCATGCAAAGGTAACTTTTCCTTCAGCTGAAATCACAAAGGCAGATCGTTTTGAAACTCCTGCAAAACCAATGAAGTCTTCGTACAATACTCCGTAATCTTTAGACACTTCTTTATTAAAGTCGCTCAGAAGGGGAAAATTAAGTCCCTCTTTGAGTGCCATTGCTTCTTGTGCAAATGGGCTATCTACACTGATTGCAAGGACTTGAGCATTCACTTCTTCATAATGAGATAAATCGTCTCTTACGGAACATGCTTCTGCCATACATACGCTTGTAAATGCGAACGGAAAAAAGAGAAGAACCACGCTAGATTTGCCTTCATAATCAGCTAGGGAAATATCCTTCAGACCATCTGGAGTTTTTGTCTTTAGGGTGAAGTTTGGTGCAACTGATCCGATTTCTAATGTCATTGTATTAAGGTAGTAGGGTTAAATTTCAGTTTTTATTAGGTAATAGTTGAAAAGTAACTTGCAAGCTGAATCATGGAAGAATTGAGTCAAAAGTTCTACTCATTCTTATCTCGTAGAATGTTTTGAATGTGGTAAACAGATTTATTTAGGAAATGAAAAATTATTTTTTTGAAAATACCGAGGTTATCATTGGAGAAGAAGAGCTCTCGAAGAATATTCAAGATGGTCGAAAACTAAATGTGAAGTTCGGAGTAGACCCCACTCGGCCAGACTTAACTTTTGGGCACTTAGTTGTATTTAACAAGCTAAGGCAATTTCAGGATGCAGGGCATACCGCGATTTTATTAATTGGTGATTACACTGCGAGAATAGGTGATCCAAGCGGACGATCAGATCTAAGACCGGAATTATCTGAAAGTGAAGTGGAGAAAAATGCTGAAACTTATTTAGAACAAGCATTCAAAATATTGGATGAGGATAAGACTGTGGTTAGGCGAAACAGTGAATGGTTTAGCAAAATGGATTTCGCGGATGCATTATCTTTAACAAGGAGCATGACCGTAGCCCGCATGCTGGAGCGCGATGATTTCGAGAAAAGATTTAAATCCAATCAGCCAATTTCCATGGTTGAATTTATGTATCCACTGATCCAAGGCTATGATTCTATTGTATTAGAATCAGATTTAGAAATTGGAGGCAGTGATCAATTGTTTAACATGCTTGTGGGCAGGAACTTACAAAAAGAAAAAGGAATGAACTCACAGGCGGTCATGACTTTACCTCTATTGGTAGGATTAGATGGATCAAGAAAGATGTCCAAGAGTTATGATAATTACATCGCTTTTAATGATTCTCCCAAAGATATTTTTGGCAAAACTATGTCGATTTCAGATAAAGTAATGTGGGATTATTATCGACTGCTTTTGCTTAAAGAAAAAGAGGAAATCGAAAGTTTGAAAAAGACTCACCCGATGGAATCAAAAAAGCAATTAGCTAAACAGTTGACCGGTCTATTTTACGGTTCAGAACAAGCTGAAAAAGAATATGATTCCTTTTCTGAGGTTTTCTCCAAGGGAAAGGACCCAGAAGATATGCCTCAGTTTTCCCTTTCATCCCTTAAAATCGATTTATCCTCTTTAATAAATGTCTTAGGAGAAACAAAACTTTTTGAATCCAAGGGGCAAATTCGGAGAATGATCTCCCAGGGTGGGGTTAAGTTGGATGGTGAAAAAGTGGAAAACGCGGACTTAATGTTAGGTCCTATTGGGGAGAACGGAAAAATTATTAAAGCAGGAAAAAAGATTTTTATTAGAATAGTACCTTAATTCATGGGAAGCTGAACTAAGGAATGACTTTTTTCAAAAAAGCAGCAGTTTGGCTTTTTTTACTTTTTAAAAGGGATTTTATCGTGCCTTGATGCAAAATTTTTCCGCCAGATAAACCTCCTTTGGGTCCAATTTCTATAACATAGTCAGCTTCAGCAATCAAATCGACATCATGTTCGATTACCACAACGGTGTGACCATCATCCACCAGCTTATGCAGGAGGTAGGTTAGTTTTTCGCAATCTTGAGGGTGCAATCCAATCGTAGGTTCTTCCAAAACATAAAAATTCTTTTTAAGATTTGAGTTTCTTTTGCTTTTTAATTCAATCCCCTTGGCTAATTCTGATGCGAGTTTAAGTCTTTGGGCCTCTCCCCCTGAAAGAGTGGGAGAAGTTTGGCCTAATTTTAAATAACCTAACCCTGTTTGGGTCATGAGAGAAAAGGTCTTACAGAGAACCTCATCGAAGTGAAAGAAAACTTCAGCTTCTTCAAAAGTCATCTCTAAGATTTCAGCAATATTTTTCCCATGCCAACGCAATTGAATTAACTCATCTTTGTAACGCTTACCTAAGCATTGTTCGCACTTAATGTAAGAGTCGGGCAAAAAGTTCATTTCAACCTTAATCACTCCTGCTCCTTTGCAATTTTCACATCTGCCACCTTGGACATTAAATGAAAAGTCCCCAGATGAGAGTCCAAGTACTTTTGCTTCAGGTAAGTTTGAAATAAGTTCTCTTATCCTAGACCATACGCCTAAATAAGTTG
>Ga0181598_1001382_pt1 | contig 23575 bp, 20 predicted proteins | sample 041ome_4_FD_153295 | JGI IMG/M metagenome (GOLD analysis project Ga0181598, IMG submission 153295) | Coastal salt marsh microbial communities from the Groves Creek Marsh, Skidaway Island, Georgia - 041404US metaG (spades assembly) | ecosystem: Environmental > Aquatic > Marine > Intertidal zone >... | reverse complement strand
TCGTCGTCGTCGTCGTCGACCGCGCTGTGACGACGACGACGACGACGACGAGGCGGCGGGGGGGTCGGCGCGCTAAACCCTTGTTCGGACATTCGGCGTTGCGTTTGAAGATGGAGTAACACGTATGCACGTACCTGTAGTGGAGTGAATAAGCACACTGTACCAACTGGTAGGTAGCTATTAAAAGTCAAAGTCTGAGGTCATGTCGAGCATACACACATACCACGATACTATACAAAACACCGATGTCTAATTCTTGTTCTTGTTCCTCATCAAAAGCGCGCGCCTCGACGCGGGCCACCGCGCCGCGACGTGCGACCTGCACCGTCGCGCGCACATCCGACGTATTCGACACTTGTGTGAGGGCCGGCCGCATACGAAAGATTCAAATGCATGTTGACGCCATGCATGTTGTTTCTCCGCGTGCTTCTCACACAAGGTCCGACGTTCGTAAGTGCTTGCGGGCACCGTGCAGGTAACGGCCGATGTTTCCAACTTGTCACACATACACGCGCATACAAAGTTGTTTCCCTATGCATTCGGCTCGTCCAGCTACGCGCGTCAGCGCTCCCAGTTTAGTATCCATATTTAAGGCTTTGTGTCCAATTAGGGTTTTTTGTCGGACAGCGTAAAAGGATATATTCCAGTAAGATGTTTTTAAGTTTTTCCTCGTCGTTTGAATCGAAGGTGATGCGCTCGTCTTGCCCATTCCACCGTGCGTACCACGCGCCATCGTCCGCCCGATCTATACTGAAATGCTCGTGATAAGCGTAATTTTGTGCCTTGCGGTCGTTATCGTCAATGTTCAATTCTCTGAGTACTCGCTCGATGAACTCTACGACATCGATTACACCTTGCCACAGCGGTGGCGCGTCAGACCGCGGCATTTCGAAATCGATCCAGTCTCCGAGATCATCCTCCTCTGTAAGGGTTGGAAACGGTGCGTACGGTGTGGCGTCATCGTCTTCGTCATCTTCAAACCGTTGTAAACCCGTCATGGAGCTCCATCGCGCCGTGGCTTCAAGCCACGGTGCTTCATGAAACGGTTCGTTTTCCGAATCAGACATCGTGCGTCATCGTCCCCGCTTCACAGGGGTTAAAGTCAGCTCTGAAACTTCCTCGGTCACGGTGCTCGCGAGTGAAGGGCAGTCGGATTCGCGCGTCGCACGTCGGACGCAGGGAGTCTCGTCTCGTGTTCACGACGGTTCGGGGTGACGAAGATGTTCGGACATTCGGCGTGTCCATCCAAAATCATGGTCGGTCGGACACGATGGCCGACCGACCACATGGCGTGTATGTACCGGTACACACACACGGTATTTGAAATGGCCATCGCCGCGACGCACCCATGTGGCGCGGCGTCGCACTGCGAGACGCGTGGCGTGACGTTGGACCGTACTCGGTGCGGACGCGTGCGTGTGTGCGGTCGTGTACGTGTGTGCGTTCGGCGTTCGGCGCGATGTGCGACGGCGATGGGACGACGACGATGACGAGGACGATGGATGATGCGATGGCGATGTGCGCCGAGGCGCGCGCGGCGCTTCGGGGCGCGGGGGACGTGGAGCGCGCGATCGCGCTGTCCGCACGGGCGTTGGAGGCGTTGGTGCGATTGAGTGACGGTGGTAATGACGGTGTGGATGACGTGACGTTGGCGCGCGCGCACGCGGTGTACGGGGAGAGTTTGTTCGCGGGGGCGCGCGCGGCGAACACGGTGTTTGGGGACAAGGCGACGGAGGACGCGCGGGCGAAGGGGACGAGGTTGGAGGATGCAGACGAGGAGGAGTGCGAGAGTGAGCGTGAGGGTGATGATGATGCCGCCGATGCGAACGGCGCGGATGGTGCGGATGGCGAGGAGGAGGAAGATGACGAAGACGAGACGGATATGGAGCTCGCGTGGAAGATGCTGGAGAACGCGCGGGTGATGTTTGAAGAGGATGGTAGCGCGCCTCTCGAGCTCGCGGACGTGTTGGAGAATCTTGGGGAGTTGAACACCGAGCAGTCACAGTTTGAGGCGGCGTTGACGGATTATAACGCGGCTTTGGTGTTGTTAGAGACGCATTTGGACGCGACGGATAGACGGTTGGCGAGCGTGTTGTATTCAATCTCCATGGCGCACCAATTGTTGGACGCCAACGATGCGGCTTTGGCGGCGAACACGCGAGCGATTGAAATTTGTGAAGCGCGAATCGCGGAGTGTAAGGCTGGCACGGCGTGCGTCAGCAAGGGCGCGTCTCAAAATGCTGGAGAACAGATGAGCCCCGAGGCGACGATGCGCGAGTTGGAGCAAATCATGGGCGTCGCCGCCGATTTGAAGGAGCGTCAAGAGGAACTTAAAGAACTCGTCAGTGCGGATAACTCCACTCGCGAAGCGCTCAAGCAAGCGTTCATGGCTATCGGTGGGGGCGCGAACGCTGGGCCCGCGTCGAGCGCCGTCGCTGAAGAAAGCGCCGGATTCGCCGCGCCGCAGCTGACGTCGAGCTTGCCCGTGCAAGCCGCGCCAGTGCGCGTGCAACCCGCGCCGGTGCGCGTGCAACCCGCGCCGGTGAAGCGCGCCGAGCCCGTCGTTGCCGTAGTCGAACCAGACGCTAAAAAGCTCAAGCCGACGGCGGCGACGGCGGCAGACGCCAACCAAACAGATGCGCAACCCAACGGATGCCCGCAGCAATAAGTAATGAAACGAACACGTCACAAACTACTGCGTAACCCATCGCATACAACGAGTGCTACAGTACAGTATTATAATCCTAATAATTCATTCAATGAGCGCTGTGAAGCAACACTGCGGCGACGCCGCCGGCGAAGACAAGCGTGCGCCACACAGAGGTGTCGCGCGGCGTGGTCGACGACGACGTCGGCAAACGACTTTCGTTGCGCTCTGCTAATATATCTAACGTGGCCACGAGGGGAAAATGGTCGCTCACACTGCGAGAGCTCACAACGTCGTGCCTAATCGTCGCGTCGACGATATCAATGTCCGCTTTGGAGACTAGAATGTGGTCGAGCATTGACTTTGACGAGCCGCTCGACGACTGGTACGTGTACCGCGAGCTTTGCGCGATGACTGAACTCACTTCTTCCAATTCATCCACGCCATCGCCATCGAAATCACGCAAGTTTGCAATCACTCTGCTCGTCGGCACATTCCCCGAAACGTCTACATACTTGGCAGAATAATCGTTTAAATCTCCAAGTACGACAACAGCGTCGCCCGCCGCGTATCGCGTCTTCACCAAATCTCTCAACACTTCAACCTGCGCCTCTCGCTGCGCGCAGGAACTCGCCTCGGTGGGATTTGCCTTCAAATGCGCCGCGATAATGGACACATGGCGATTGACAATCTTAATACGCGTCCAAAAGTGCTTTGACACGGCGCTGTCTTTGCTCCCGACGTACCCGCAGCTCGACGTCCCCGCCGAGTACTCCCCACGCACCTCCGTGCGCTGAAAATCCACCTCAACATCCACCTTGGTTAACATCCCAATCTCTTGACCCGTGTACGTATCGGTACCATCAATCATGCCCGCGGCGTAGTTGACATTCGCCGCCGCGATGCGCGCGAGCGTCCCGCACGTCTCCGCCTCCGCCACCACCAACACATCCACATCCAGCGCCCGCACCACGCCATCACGCACGGCGACGATGTGCGCATCCGCCGCCGCGACGTCTGCGACGGTGCCTCCGCTGTACGGTGACACCGCGACGTCGCCGACGCCGTCGAATAAGAACATTGCGTTGAATGTGCCGATGGTGATGCGCGAGCTCGACGCATCGCTTCTCCGGTCGCTCGTGGGCGTCGGTGCGGCGTAGCACTGCGCCACGGGGGTTAAACCGCGCGCGGTCGCGGCCGAGGCGACGGCGAGGAGGGCGACGGCGGCGAGGACGGCGCGGCTCCGGCGCATGGCGGCGAGGAGGGCGAAAAGTGGCGTCACTGCGCGACACGTCGGTCGCCAGTTGCATCGTTCGCGGGTCGTTCGCGCGCGCGGAGACCGTTGAAGCGTGTGCGCGACGGTGACGGCGACGGCGGCGACGACGACGACGACGACGACGACGGCGCCCGCGGCGACAACGCGTGAGGTGACGTTTTGGAGATAACTGCTTTTTTCAATTCGCCATGCTCGAGGTTGCGTCGACGATAACGCAGGCGTGGATTGATGAACTCGCGCAAGCGATGGAAGCGAATACGCATTGCTCGGTGCCGAGGAGGATTTCGAAAATACTCTCCGCGTCGTCGGTGGAGATGTTGTTGACGCGGGCGACGGCTGTGTTGAAAAAGGAGAAAACCTTGGTGAGATGCGCGCCGAGCACGGATGTAGAGGAGATCATCGTCGTCGGTGATACGCATGGACAGTACCATGATGTTTTGAAGTTGTTTTCCCTCGCTGGTGAGCCGAGCGCGAAGAGAATGTTTGTATTTAATGGTGACTTTGTCGATCGAGGGGCGTGGGGGGTGGAGACGTTGTTGTTGCTCTTGTCGCATAAACTTCGAGCTCCGGAAGAGTTTATGCTTATTCGGGGCAATCACGAGACTGAGTTTTGCACTGAATGTTACGGTTTCGAGCGGGAATTGAGCGTCAAGTATGGGAAGACCGCGGGGCGGGTGTTGTATCCATCGTTTTTGGCGCTGTGCGCAGCGATGCCTTTGGCGTGCGTGATTCAGGACACGACTTTAATTTTACACGGTGGGTTGTTTCGCGCGGCGGGGATGAAGAAACACGATGCAATGCATAATCCACGTCTAGGAAGTTTAAGTGATTTAGAAAAAGCGTCAAAGGGTGGCGCAGATCCAGTGGGTGAAGGACGGTCGATGATTGCGGGTGACGTGTTGTGGTCTGACCCAATCGCCGAAGACGGTTTACGTCACAACGAAGCTCGTGGGATTGGTATTCAGTTTGGCCCTGCGCAAACTCGCGAATTTTTACAGGCGGAAAATCTAAAGCTCATTATTCGTTCTCACGAGGGACCAGATGCGCGGCATGATAGGCCAGAGATGCCGTCGATTATGTCAGGCTTTTGCGTCGACCATGACTGCGGCGACGCCGGCAAGCTATGCACGCTGTTCAGTGCGCCGAATTATCCACAGTTTATCGACGTAGATGATCTGCGACACCATAACACGGCATCATTTGCCATACTTAAGCCAGAATCCAACTGGTGCGAGCCAGAAATTGTATCATTTGACGCCGTCCCGAGGCCGCCGAGCGCGTGCTATTACGAAATCGATTTAGGTGGCAGCGACTGCGAAGGACCTGAATCCGATATTCGACCTCACGAACCCTTACACGTCGACGTCGGCGAAGGCGACGAAGGCGCGCGTTGGAAAGAAGACGAGCTCACGCATAAGCTCAAGCTCGTGCACGAAGATGACGAGTAAAAGTAGAAAGTTGTTGTTTTGTTTGGATTTGTAAAAACGATAGGAGTTGAAAACGTCAGTTCACGACGCGCGAGGCGACACATGAACCATTCGAACGCACGACCGACGCGTAACCTCGAAGAAGACTGTGTCGTCGTACGAGCGGCGGCGCTCGAGCGCATCCGACGCGCGCGCGACGTCGCTCCAAACGTTCCCGCAGACGAAACCATCACCGTGCGCGACCCGGTGACGGACACCGAGGTTGTCGTGCACAGGAGTAAAACATCCATCATTCAGCGCGCGCTAGACTCGGTCGTGGTCGAGGCGGAAGATTAAGAAGACATGGCGCGCGGTGGCGGTTCGTCCCGCGTTCGGCGTCGACGCGCGTGTCGGCGCTGTGCCGCGCTCGCGTGCGTGCTCGCGTGCGTGCTCGGTGTGTTCATATGCGTCGTGCGATGGACGCATAAGGCGTTTGTCGCGCCTTGGATACCAGACACGCATCGTTATCCGAGCGAATGGCGTGGGTTACCGCGAAAGTGCCGTCGACGTTTAGCCTATCGACTACCAGTGGATTTTCGTGAAATGCGCTTGGGCGCGGCAAACGTGCAAGGTACTGTCGCGCGTACGATGACGTATGAGCGCATGTATCGCGCGGCGGTGCGCGATGGTATCGACGTGTTTCATCGAGGCGCGACGACGACGCAAGGCTTGAGCGTGGATGACATGTTTGCCGTCGGCGTCGATGGAAAACTGCTTCCAAAGCTCACGCCTTTGGAGACTGGTGTGCGAGCCATCGTGATGCCCGTTCCAGTTGGCGCGGTCTCACGCACAATGCACGAAAAAACAGTGAAACATCTGAGAGCGTTTGGATTCACGCCGAATGTCGACGTGTACTTGCAAGATCCAAACGTATTTCACTTTTCTGTTTTTCACGCGTCGCACCATTTGGAGGAGCACACGGTCGATGCGGATGAATATCGCATCGAAGCACAAAGTATTGGTAACGTAACGCAAGACTCGTGTCCGATTGACGCTATTCTTGAGCGCGTGTTCGTCACGACGGGTGGCGTTGTCGTCGCCGGCTGGAACGTGGAGAAAACGAGCCGAGGCGAGCCGAGTCAACTACGTCGCGAGTTGCGTCAAGCGCTACCCAATGCGCCGCAGAATCAGCTCGTGAGTGACCTGTACATATTACACACGACGCTCGCGCGTATCGTCGGAGCACCATTTGCCAATGCGGACGGTAACGGCATCGCAAAGCGCATGTCTCAAGCGCTTACGGATGAACTGTGTGGATTAGAACTTACGCTCGAGGGCGCGTGGTTCGTAGAAGAGAAACACAAGCTTGCGCTCGCGCTGAGGGGCACGATTGATAAGATTGAAATGCCTTTTAGATGTGGGGAAGCTTGATCACACCAGTACTGTACAAAATAGTAGCGATAGCATCATTACTAGCGAGTTGGATTTGATCTAGTATATATCTCGTGCAATATTTCAAATCATCCTACATGTATCATTATCTCCCTCCTAAAATCATCTGGGCCATACCTTGAAGCTGTACCAGTACTTCTTGCAACTTAAGTTGCGCCTTGATGCGTTCTTGGATGCGACGCAGGGCTTTGTCGACGGCGGGACTTGCGCCGACGTCGCCGCCGTATAAATCAATCACACGGTTCACAATGTTCACCATTTGCGCCGTATGACGAGGTTTAGCGATGTTCTTCTCGACGTAGACTAATATGGGAATCAAAGAATCACCATCTCTGTTCGCCAACGCCTTTTGCAAACCACCGCGACGGCCAATTTCTTCGATGACAGCCGCGACGACCTCTGTACGTCCAAGGTTAACCGCCGCGTCGAGCGCATCGCCATATCTAAATTGCTTCAACATGCGATCGTGTACGGCTAAGTGTATGCGTCGCTGTCGCAAGATCTTCGTCGCATCTGCCGCGGCTTTTGTGTTTTGTCCGCGAATGAAATAACGCCAATGCCCAGCGTCTAATCGTCGCGGCTTTTTCATGGTGAATCCCTTGCGTTTGCTGCGCACACCTTGGTATCCGTTGTACTCGTCTCCACCTTGTCGAGGCTTTGTACGTCGCCGCACACTCAATACCTTATTTGCCATACCAACAGCCAAACAATTCGCATCAGGAGACAACGAGCACGTCATCACAGGCCCAGGATACTTGATAGAATGCGTCACCGTAAACGTGTCGAGCTCGTGAATCTTGACAAAGCCATCGAGCGAGCCAGTAATCATACGCGGCGCCTTGGACGATAACGCAGTCTCACTGCCAACGATATCAAACGCAGAAGCAAACGCGGGTGGACCGGCGTCATCGTGCACGCTAACCGTGGTGATTGTCTTTTGATGACTGCGCATACGCTGTAACGCTCGACCGCCACTCAAAATGTCCCACACGCACACGTCTTCGCCGCCGACGGAAACCAACAAGTTCCCACTCGGATACCACGCGATATCTTCCACAGGCGCGGTGTGATTAATTGTCATCACCGCTTCTCGACCGACTCGGGCGTCCCAAAGCTTCACGGTGTGATCGTACGACCCACTGGCCCACATTTCAGCCGACGCCGGACTTCGCTCGAGCGCTCGAGCGTAATCCGTGTGCCCGTCATGTCTGCGTACGCACGACCCGGTGGATATGTCCCAAATTCTCACAGTCGCATCATCACTCGCACTGGCTAAATGTAATTTATCCATTGACCACCGCACGGCGCGCACGGCTGCGACGTGTGTGGTAAATTTTCGCAACACCGCGCGAGAGGCGCAGTCAAACAACTGTACGACGCCCGCTTGTCCACCCACCGCTAACGCCCGACCATCGTCACGAAGCACCCCACTGTACGCCACATCCTTAAAACGCGCAAACGTTCGCAACTTTTTCACCCCAGTAGGAGAATACAACGTCACCCGCGCGCCTGATGTCGCCGCGAGCTTGGCTCGCCCGCGTTCGCCCTCGTCATTCGCCGCGCCGCCGTACGACACCGACGTCACCGCGTTCACCTGCTCCGCGAGCGCCGTAGACTTATACTCACGCCAATACCGTCCTTCCGCAGTCTCTCGAGACGCCACAGGCGCGTATCGCTTCGGGGCGAGCTTGCGATACTCCCCCAAACCTTGCGCGAGCCACGCCGCCGGCATCGCCTCGCGGGTTACGCGACCGCGACTCCATCCGCCTTGTCGGTCCCGCGGCTCAGGCGCGTCGTCGTCGTCAACCGCGTGCGATGCACGTCAGTGTTCGAACGCGCGCGCGCGTCGTCGTCGTCGTCGCCTCCGTCGCCGTCTCGCGCGCGTAATGGCGCGCACGCGACGACGACGACGACGCGGTCGCTGGCGGCGGCGTCTTACATTGGTGGCGTCAAACCATGCGCCGTCGCCGCGGCGCGCGCGATCGTCGCCGTCGCCGTGGCGCGCCGTCGCCATTCGTCGATGCGCGCGTGCCGAGCGCTGTCGAGAACGTTCAGTGGACGACACGCGCCGAGCCGCGCGACGGCGCACGCGCGAACGACGCGCATGGCGGCGACAACGCACGCCGATGGGCTGGTGACGGATGTGTTTTTTTTGGATGACTTTGCGATTCGGCAATGGGACGACGAGCGGTACTCTGGGACACGAATTGCGTTCGATAAGGCGGATTTTGTGAAACGCGTGCATGATGCACACGTGAGTGGGGCGTCGCCTCTGGTGGATGGCTATGCGCCGTTTTGTAAGCACGTGTTTGTGCCGAATTTCGTCGGCGCCAAGGTTGGTTGCGTGTCGATCACCGAGGCGAACGCGCACAAGTTGAAGAGTGGGTATAGTTCGCGCTCGCCAGCCGAGCTCGCGGTTTTGACGCGATGGTTTCAGGCATCTGATGTGGAGATTCCCGAAGCCACGCACTTGGATGTGATTTTGTATTCGCGCGAGCAGCTCGAGCTTGAACGCGCGGCGGTGCCGAGTAAAGGCGAGCGTCCGCCGCTTCCTGATGCGCCTTGGGGAATTATTTCCATCAAAGCGCAGAGCGAGGATTATGAAACTCCGATGCAGCCAATTACGATGATGCGCAACGCGCTCGGGCGCGAGGAAGGCGGTTCGGGCGTGCCTTTGGACCGAGAAAAGTACGACGCGAGCGTCAAGTATTGGTCGACGCACGCCCCAATCGTTGTCAGCGAAGACGGCGCCAATGGCGACTAGCGCGCACTGGGTTCGAGTCGTAAGTGTCTTGAGTGTGTCTGTTCGTGTGTGTAATATTACTTTCTTTAACTTTTGCAATGAGCTGCGCGTCAAAGAATCTTGAAAAAAATATCCTCCCCCGCGCGTCTTCGCGGTCGCCTACTTCAACAATTCCAACACCGCATCGCGCTTCGCCGGGTTCGCCTTACCCGCTAAATCACGCGCCGAGTTTCCATCTAAATCCTCCACGTTCTTATCCGCCCCAGCGGCTAAGATCTCTTCAATCTTCGGCGTGTCCCCTTCCGCGCTCGCGAATAACAAGATGATGTCCACCGGGTGCTTCCCGCTTTCAACCAACGCATTCATTCTGTCGTACGTCCCTTCGACCGCGAGGCAACCCATGTAGTTGAAATAGTGCTCGACGTCATCAACGTCATAATCATCGCGCCCTTGCGAACCGACGATCCCAGCGCTCGTGCTGTCTTGACGGAAGCGATTGAAAAACGCGGTGCAGCGCGCGCCATTGCGGGCGTAGTTGGTGTGCTTGGCGAACGCGCGCGACGCCGCAGTCGTGCGCGAATGCGCGGCGCCGATGAAAGTGGACGTGAGTGATGCAGCGGACATGGTTTCTGGAGCGCGTAACCGTCGTCTGGCGTCGCAATGTGCCGAGTCTTGGTCGCCGTGTGGGCTTATCCAAAGTAGGGTACAGGCGACATTGGCGCCGGGACGCGAGCGACATCCGCGTGTTACAACGCTACAATGACGACGATCGTGAGATGAATTCGGCGAATTGTCGATCGTCAAGTTTTGGCAAGGCGTAGTACGTGGCGCCCATGCGGTCGGCGAGCGCGCGGGCGAAACGGTCGGCGACGAACATTGAATCGGTGTCGACGACGAGCGCGTTGGAGGCGACGCGCGAGGCGTTGAATTTGAGCGCAATGTCGAGACATTCTTCTCGTAAAGCGGTGCGCGTGGGGGCATTTTCGATGCTTTCGATGCGAGAACGAGGGTTTTCGCTCCACGTCAAGCTTCGCGTCGGGCGCGCGTCGGTTAATAACACCACGCGGACGGCGGCGATTTTGGCCGAAGCGGCTCCGACACGTTTCGCCCGCGCCGCGACGCGCGCCGCAAGGCTAATGCCGTGCGCCAGCGGCGTGCCACCGCCGCAAGGCATCACCGCCAGTCGCCTCGATGCAAGCAAGTGAGATTTTGTTGGCGGTAACACAACTTTGGCGTCGTCGCCAGCCATTTCGATGAGCGCGACCTGATCCCGTTTTGTATACGAATCGGCCAAGAGCTTAAACACGGCGGCTTTGGCGACACTCATACGATTCAGCGCCATCGATCCGCTGGCATCGACGACAAATATTGTCAGCGATGAACTGCGTCGACTTAAACGCTTCAATCGCACGTCATCCTTTGTGATGAATACGCGTCGCGGCTCCGGCTCCGGCGCTCGTAAAGTCACTCGTCGTCTTCGGCGCTGCATTTGATACGGCGCCGCCGCTCGTAAAGTCGCATCAATTGCGATTCTGCCGCTTTTAATTTGCCCAGCTTTCGGAAACATGGGCTTCACGTATCGCCCGCGTTGTAAATTGTACGCCGCTTGACGTCGCGTTCGACCAGCTGCTCCGCCTTGCGCTTTGCGTTCAGAAAATTTGCGGAGCATCGCCTTTTGAAACACATCCATAAGCGCCTGCGTGTCAAGTTGACTTTCGTCCGGTTCTTCGATTTCAGGCTCAAGTGTGCCAGTGTCTTCATCTTGCTCCTTATTGTCTTCGTCGCTTTCGTCTGTTTCATCGTCGCTATCTCGTGGCGGTTCCGCGTCTTGCTGTGTCATCGTCGCGCGTCGCGTCGGTGGCGGCGGCGGCTCGAGCGCGTCTGATGGCGGTTCTCGCGTCGCTCGCGGAAATATTGCCAATGACGCCGCAACGTTAATATCTTCTTGTGTAATTTGAAGCGAATGCCGCAACGCCGCCGACGCGCGCGCAATTTTTGCGGCGAATATATCCGCTCGATGTCCCAACACTCCGCAATCTCGACACAACGCGACCAGTCTTCGTACGTGCGTTTCCTCAACGCGTACGTGTGGTAGAAACGTCGTTCGCGCAATCGCAACGTGTTCGCGTAATTCTCGCTCTTCTTTCATGCACTCGCGCATGACTTGGCGCCAATCGTCTTGCCAAGCCATCGCCGCATCGACGGCTTGAACTCGGCCAGCCGCGTCTCGAAGCGCATCGTCGACGTCATCCGTGCAGACGACCATGGCGAATCTATCGACGACGTGCTCGCGAAGATCGCCCTCCTCGGGATTAAACGCCGCCAAAGTAAAACATTGACACGGACTCGTAATTGATAATCCTTCGCGCTCGACGCGGACGACGCCTTCGGATACGGCGGCGAGCGTCGTCCCGAGGGCGTAGTCATCCAGCAAATTGACGTCGTCCAAGTACAAGACGCCCAAATGACTCTGCGCGATCAATCCAGGTTGGTAACGCGCGACGCCAGACGCGATGCTGGCGTCGAGATCGATGCTTCCGAGCACGCGGTCGTCCGTGGCACCGAGCGGCACATGTATGAACGGCGCCGGCGCTGCGGGACGCGCGTCATCATCCGCGTCCTCGTCAGCGGCGCGCGGCATAAACGATCGAAGGCTACGACAGAGAATGGACTTTGCGGTACCGCGCTTGCCATACACCAGGCACGATCCAACACCAAATGGGTCGACGGCGGCGATGAGTAACGCCGCCTTTACGGTCGCGTGGTCGGCGATTCGGCTGAATGGGAAACATGGTCCCGATGTTGGCGCGTCGGCGTCGTTGGTCGCGCGGGACACTGATGACGCGTCGCGAGGGACATGGACGCTGCGCGTCGGAGGAGCGATCGAACGTCGGGTGTGGGTCAAGGTATGCACGCGTACACGCGGACGCGAATGCGTCGTTGCGCGTGATGTATCAAAGGAATTGTGCATGTCAAATTGTGATGTCAACAGTCCGCGGCTAACTATGGCTACTACGTCGCCTCTTGTTTCGGTTTCTGCGGCGGCCGCCTGATGGCTTTAATCTTCGTTCCCGAGCCTTCAGTTTTCGGCGCGGGTGGTGTTTTCGCTTTAGATGCGTTTTTCCCACCCTTACCGCTCGTCGCTTGTTTTTTGCTAGCACCGCTATTCGGTGGTCCCGGTCCAGTTTTATCTGTCGCAGCCGTCGACGTCGACGCATTCTTCGACTTCTTCTTGGGCTTCTTCTTCGTAGACTTTGCGCTATTCGCGGTCTCTACCGATGCGTGACGCGCCTCTTGTGCGCGCTTACGCCATAAGAATTCCAACAATGCGGTCTTCTTCTTCCTCGTATCAGACGCGGGCGCGGGGGGTCCATTCGTCGTCGCACCTTTCCCGCCGCCTCGGCGTTCATCCTCAAGCGCGGCGACAAACTTTAAATAGTCTTCATCCTCGTGAATCGTATTCTCGAGCGCATTTCGCACCACGACGCATTTATCGCCTTCGTCTTCTTTTACTATGTCATTTGTCGTCGTCGTCGACGAGGCGCGAATGCCATTCTTCGCTTCATCGTACGACGCCGGCGTCCACTGACTCGGCGCACGCTCTACGCGCGCGACGCATTCTTCTACCGCACCATTCGGCACGAGCGCTCCTTCACTATCGCGCTCGCGCACGCGAAACTTTGCGAGATTATACTTGTTCAACATCGCGCGCGCCGTCTCCGCGCTCGTGGCTTGAATATAACACCTCGAAAGCGGCGCCGCGCGTCCCGCACCCGCCGCACCCCTGTCACTCACCCGTCCACTCGCGCTTCCGCTCCCGCTCCCGCTTCCACTCTCGCCGCTCCTACTCTTTCCTTGCGCGTAATCCAAGTACGCGTACGCCTCGCCAAACTCGAACCCGTCTCGACGCAACGCGCGCTCAAACCCCTCGCGCGTCAACCCGCGCGGCAGCGCTCGAACGACAATCTTCACCCCGCGCGCATCGCCGCCGTCGTCATCCCCGCCGCCGTCGCCGCCCGCGCGCGCGCCTCGTCCGCGCGCATCGCCATCGCCATCGCGCGGCATCGTTGACGCCCCGCGTCGTCGCCCACCACCGCGCGCACCACCGCGCCCGGCGCCACCGCGCGCGCGCGCACCGCGTCCGCGTCCGCGCCCACCGCCCGGGGCGTCGTCGTCCCCCATCGTCGTCGACGCGCGCGATTGACGTCGTCGCGACGGTTGCAGCGCAAGACAAAGCTTCCCAAAACCCTAGCTCTTTAAGAGGGGGAATGGTCATTGCGCGCCGCCCCGGTTTCGGTGCGCACCACGAGCTCGAACGGCACCGTCGTCGTCGCCTCCATCGCATAGCCCGTCACCGGTCGCGGATTCACCTCGAGCCATGGCGTCGTTCGCGCTGACATCGATCGCGCACTCGGAGGATGGTTTTGGACCTAAAAGCGCCATCGCGGATGACGCGAACGACGCCAAGGCGGCGCAGATTCGGGAGATGATTTACGCGCCGTATAATAAAACGGATAAGTTTGGACGCGCGGCGGATTGGTTCGGGGACGATGGGTCGTACGGCGGCGGTGGTGCGAGATACGAGGGCGGGTCGCGAGGCGAGGGCGGGTCGCGAGGCGATCGAGCGGCGGCTGGGTCGCGAGAGCAAGGCCAACGCGAAGCGAGAGGGCGGCATGGGAAGGATGGTACTGCGGGATCTACGGCGACTGGTGGTGCGGGATCAGTCGGGGGCGTGGAGACGGTGTTCAACTTTGTCGCCAACGTCGGCGAAGAGGAGAGTTTCAGTTTGGTGGACAACGCGTCGTCGCGATCGAGCGGACGCGGTGGTGGTGGCCGAGGCGGTGGTCGGTGGCAGCAAGGTGGCGGTCGTGGTTTTGGTCGCGGGCGAACGAACGGCGACGAGGCTGGGCGCGATTTGGGTGTCGGCGCCGAGCGCGAGCGCGCGCGACAGGCGCGCATTCAGTCGCGTAAGCAACAACAATGGAACACTTGGGCGTACAACAGGCAACAACAGCAAGTGCAATACAGTGCTTCGATTGATATTCGTCCGGATTGGGAAGTTGTGGAGACGGTGATGTTCCCGGAGATTACCAAGCAGTCGTTGATGCTCGCCGAACCGGCGCCGACGGATTTAGCGACGTATGGGTCGTTGAATTGGTTTGATAAATCCTACGACCGCGTCACGCCCAAGAGCGAGGTGACGTTGCGCAGACGCGCGGATGAGCCCACGCAAAACTTGACCGCGAGTGATGATCCGGTGATGCAAAAGCTCGCCAGTGAGGGCGCCGGTAACGTCTTTGCCACCGACGCCGTCTTGGCTGCCGTCATGTGCGCCGCGCGCTCCAACTACTCTTGGGACATTGTCGTCAAGAAGAAGGATGGCAAAATCTTTTTGGATAAGCGCAAGGATGGCAACTTCGACTTACTTACGGTGTCCGAAACTGCGCAAGAAGCAATCACTGACGACCCAGAGGATATTAATGGCGTTCCGCAGCTCTCCGCTGAGGGCACACGCGTGAATAGCGCATATTGCCAACAAACGCTCAGCGCCGACCGAGCGGCTCACAAGCTCGGAGAACCCGTGCCTTTCTTCGGTGAGAACGACACTGATTCCGTGGCGTACAAATACCGCAAATGGACTGTTGACGAAAAGACGCAACTCGTCGTGCGTTGCGAGTTGAATGGCGTGAGCGAATCCAAGGGTATGGATAAGGGTAAGCCGTTGTTGACACTCGTCAAGGCGTTGAATGAATTCGATTCCAAGGTCACCGGCATCGACTGGCGTCTTAAGATTGAAACCCAACGCGGTGCGGTGATTGCGAACGAATTGAAGAACAACGCCAACAAGCTCGCGAAGTGGACGGCGATGGCGATGCTTTCTGGCGCTGAGCAAATCAAGCTCGGTTTCGTGTCGCGCTTGCACCCGCGAGATCCGAATTCGCACGTTATCTTGAACACGCAGACGTATAAGACGACAGACTTTGCGCAACAAATCAACTTGAAGGAATCCACGATGTGGGGCGCGTTCAAGCTCATTCTCGAGACGTGCCGCAAATTTCCGGATGGCACCTTCTTGTGCGTAAAAGACCCGAGTAAAGGGTTGCTCCGATTTTACTCGTTCGAGGAAAAGGCGACGTCGATGTTCTAAGCAACATCCAAACGATTGATGCGTTGTTACATGTGTTGTCCGGCGTTTTGTCATCGTCATTACAAACAAAAAGTCAGGCGCGCTTCTCTAAATCTCTTACGACTCTAACTAGCGAATTGTGAATGAAATCGAAACAGTCAGTTACGTTTGAACGCCCGTTCGCATCTCGCTTGGTCCGCGTTCTATTTTTTCACCTGTTCTATTGCCCTTCCACCATCCAATCACCGTCTTGTCCTGATCCGGCGTCGTCATCGATGTCTTCTTCCATGTCGTCTTCTTCTCCAGAGGAGATGTTCTCGGCATCAGGCCCGCCGCCAGCGGCGAATTCGACGTTGCGCGTCTGCTCGAATTTATCGAGCGCTTTGGCGGCCACTGTACAATCGGGATTCACCGCCAGCGCGCGTTGGTAGTATTTCACGCTCTCCGTCGGTTGCCTGGACAGCATTAACACCTGCGCTAGACGGCAATAGAGCGACACGAGCTCATCCGGGTGTGTGGGTTGGTAATCGTCTAATTGACGCTGTAAGACCGCGCGAGCGACGTGAATCTTACCGATCTTAACATTGAGCGCCGCGATGGCTTTTACCGCGCGTAATAATCGCGGATTATATGCAAGCGCTTGCTCGTACGCTTTGATGGCGCTTTCAGTGTCGCCCGTCTTTTTCGCGTGTACATCGCCGACGAGCGACCACGCCATGCCATCTTGCGGTGCACGCTTAATCGCTTGCTTGGCGTACATCATCGCACTCGTGCCTGAACCCGTGGCGAGATAGGCGTGTACTAACCCCTTGAACGCGTGCATGGAGAGCTTGATGGCGTTGGACTGGTTAAACGCGGCGATGCCTTCCTGATATCTTTTATTTTTTAGACACATGGATCCCAAGGTTATGAGCGCCATGTGCGAGCGACCGCCACTGAGTCGCACGGCTTTTTCCGCGGCGATGATAGACTCAGCTTTCGTACTGCCTGAGCGAGGGAACTTCCCTTCCACGATTGCTTTTCTGGAGATGGAATAGTCAGAGTAATACGCCGCGCACGTCCACGTCTGGTGACTTTCAGGTGTGAGCTCCATCATCGACGCACTCAACTCACGTAACTTTTCACCTTCTAAAGCTTCGTATAATAGTTTTGCGTAGTAATCCATGTCCTCGGTGAAGTATGGATCGCGAGCTCGTACCGAGGCGAATTGACGAAGGGCCGAGTCTACGTCGCGACCGCCGTACGCGTCGGCTCGTGCGCTCGCGCACGTCATGTACGAATCATTCGGGAATGCGCTCGCCATGTGTGATAAAGAAGAGCGTGCACTCGCAATATCATCTACCTCTAGCGCTCCGAGAACGGAAGTATAGGTTTCTAAAACCGCAAATTCTTCGCTCTCTGCCTCTTCAACCGTCGCGGCTTTGCGCAACGCGTGTCGCACGTCCACCGTCTTCACCCCAAGTTCTCCCAACGCCACCGCCGCTTCTATCGCCCAAGGGTATTCTTTCAACACATCCTTGTAATACGTCACCGCCACGCGGTCATTCCGCATCAACCGGTGTATATCCGCCAGTAAAAGTTTATGTTCCAACGCTCGCTCGCTCGCCGGGACGAGCGTCAAGTGCTTCAACGCCGCCTCCGTCGCCTCCGTCTCTTGTAACGCACACAACGACCGCGCCGCGTGCAAGCGCATATCGTTCACGTTAACAACATCGCCTCCATCATCATCTCCCATGCGCGACGACGATTTCGAGCCTCTTTTCGAACGCGTTTGCGCGTCGTCGTTGTCGTCGCTCCGAGCGGCGTAATCAATCGCCCTCAGGTAGCTCTCCGCGCTCGCGCGATGCGAGCCCATGGCGGCTAGAATCTCTCCCTTGAGTGCGTGATCACTCGCCATCGCGCGCCACGCCGTACGCGTCTCTCTCTCTCGCGACGACGTATCGCCCGTCGTCGATGTCGATGTCCGTTGCCAATCGCCTCGTGCGAGCGCGAGCGTTATCCATCGCAACGCGCTGTCGTTCGCACCCGCGCGCGCGGCATCGCGCGCATGCGCTCGACATCGCGCGCGCAACGCGTCCTCGCCGTCGTCCGCGGCGTCGGCGTCGGCAACACCACGCATGCGTTGGCTTCACACTATGGCGCCAAACGCGAAGAAGTCGCAGAGCTCATCGTCTGCGGCGCCCGCGCTCGCGCAGTTACGCCCGAGCGAGATATGGTACACGTTTGGAAAGATTCGCGACACGTTTTCCGGATGCGGGCGCGCGCTGGAGACGACGTTGAAGGAGATTCAAGCGGGTGAGCTCGCGGTGGGTGACTTGCCACCCATCGCCGTCATCACGCATGACGTCGACATCGCGCGCGGTGAAGGCGAGTCGAGCGAAAGCGAGGACGGTGGTAGACGGCGCAAGGCGTCATCGAGCTCGGCGCGGCGCAGTTCGGCGTCGGCAGCGACGACGACGGTTAGAAGGTACTATAGCATGAATAACCGACGGCTGTGGGTGCTCAAGGCGTGCGAAGCGAGCGGGGCGTTGGCGGCGACGGGTGGCACCGTGGGCGTGCGCATGGAGTCTCGAGAGTCATGTGCGAGATTGCTGCGCAAGGGGAGCCGAAATTTTAGATTGGATCGATGTACGCCAGGGCCGGTGAAGCTGATTAGCGCGCCTGAGCCGACGAAGACTCGCGAAGCCGTCGCCGCCGCCGACGACGAGTCGCATAGCTAGATAGATGAAGCGTTCGTTTGATTTTGTTTCGTATGTAAAATAATGACAACACAATACTTTGATAGCTGCTATTCGTCGAGACCGCCGACGCATACATACTTTGTTTCTACGTACTCGTCCATGCCGTATTTACCGCCTTCGCGCCCGACGCCGGATTCTTTCATGCCCCCAAAAGGAGCTTGTGCGGTAGAAATCACACCAGTGTTCACACCGACAATACCAAAATCGAGTTGCTCGCTAAATTTATACATGCGTTTGACGTTTGTCGTGTACACATAGGATGCTAAGCCAGCTGTCGTGGAATTGGCGACGCGAATGGCGTCGTCGTCGTCGCTAAACGTCGCGATAGCTGCCACCGGACCAAACGTTTCTTCGCGCATGACTAACATATCTTGCGTACAATTCGAAAGAACAGTTGGTTCGTAAAAGTTTCCATGCGCGCGCTTGCCTCCTGTGTGACACACCGCACCTTTACTCACGGCGTCGCGGACGTGTGAATCAACCTTGTCCACGTGCGCGGCGTTAATCAGAGGTCCTTGCGTGACCTTTTCGTTTTCTAAACCGTTTCCCATGACGAGCGCGCGCGCCGCTGCCGTGAGTTTCTCCGTGAACTCTCTCACGACGCGCTCGTGCACGATGAAACGTTGCGCGCACACGCACGTCTGCCCAGAGTTGCGAAATTTGCTCGACATCGCTCCGCGGACGGCTGAATCAACATCCGCATCGTCGCATACGATAAATGGCGCGTTCCCACCCAGTTCCATACTGATGCGCTTGACCGTATCCGCGCTTTGCCTCATCAACAACTTCCCAACGTGTGTGCTACCTGTGAATGTAATCTTACGTACCGTTGGCGACGCGCACAATTTTTCACCAATCGCCTTGGCGTCGCCGGCGACAAATTGCAACACTCCCTCCGGGCACCCAGCCTCGCGTGCGAGCACGCCTAACGCAAACGCACTCAAAGGAGTCTCTTCGCTCGGTTTTATCACCATCGAACACCCCGCCGCCAGTGCCGCACCGGCTTTACGAGTTATCATCGCCAATGGAAAATTCCACGGCGTGATAGCCGCCGTCGTCCCCACCGGTTGCTTTATCGCCGTGATTCTCGACCCGACCGAACTCGCGGGCACCACGTCCCCGTACACCCGCCGAGCCTCTTCCGCATACCACTCTAAAAACGACGCCGCGTACGCCACTTCCCCACGGCTCTCCGCGAGTGGCTTCCCTTGCTCCGCCGTCATGACGCGAGCCAAATCCTCCGCGTTGGCCTCCATGAGCGCGAACCACTTGCGAATGATTTTTCCGCGCGCGTGCGCGGTGTAATCATTCGCCCATAATTTCTGCGCAGCGTCGGCGCGGGCGATGATGTCATCGATGTCGTCTGCGCGCGCGCCAGAGACGCGACACAACGTTTCATTCGTCGCCGGGTTGAGCACGTCAAAGTATACGCGCGCGGACGACGACGACGACGATGACGACGCGCTGGCGCCGTTCACGTCGGCGCAGTCGAGGCTTATCAACGCTGGATTGCTCAAACCTATCGCGCGCGCGACCGCGGCAGCGTCCGCGGTGGAGGACATGGCGCGAGGAGCGCCTCCGCGCCGCGAAGACACACTGTGTGCGGCGCACGCGCGGTCGAACGCGCGCGCGGCGTGCGACGTGGACGACGTGGACGTGGACGACCAAATGTGTGTTCGTGCGCTTGCAATCGCGCGCGATCGCATGGGCGTCGTACAATGAGGCGAGCGAGCTGGGGAAGCGCTTTTCTACAATATGACTTATATTCACATGTGGCGTGCGCGCGCGATTACACACGCGGGCGCACGTCCGTTTATCATAACTCTTGTTGCGTCTGGGTGTGCTTCCGTCACGCGCGCGGATGCGTGCGCGCGACGCAGCGTTCTTTCGCGTCGTTCCTTGGCTGCGTCGACGCGTTATCCAACCGTCCCCAACGACTTACTCGCCAACAACACCAAAAGCCCTTGCTTGCCTAATAAAATCTCATTCATGAACGAAATACCCCCAACCCAAATAATCGGCGAGACGTCGACGCCACCCACGGGCGGCACCAACGCCCGCGTGGGCTTCAACAACGGCTCAGTCGGCGCGTACGCGATGACCCACGGAAGCTTCGTATACGGCACGCTCGGATACCACGTCATCACGATGCGCACGATGAATAAAATCGTACTCAACGCAAACAACGGTCCGAGCACGCCACTCACCGCGCGCGCGCCCTCGGGATCGAGCGCGACTTGCGCGAGCTCGCTCGCCGCGTACGCGTCCCCGCTCCACGTCGTCGCCCACGTCAACGCCCCGAGCGCCAACGCCGACGTCGGCGGCGCCACGGCGCGGGCCTCACCCACTGCCTTGCGCTCGTCGTCCACAACCGTCGACTCGAGCGCCGCGCGCGCCTGCGTAACCGAAGAGCGCGTCAGCGCTCGACCTTGCGGTCGCGAATCCTGCTGGTGTCTCTGTCTCTGTCTCGCGCGCACGGCGCGCGCGCGCGGCGCGACGACGCGCGGCACGATTGTCGTGGCCAACATCCCTCGCGGTGCGTTCGTCGACGAGCGAAGAGGCGCGAGCGGCGGGCGTGTGGCGTCGTCGACGTCGACGCACCGCGACGTCGTCGACTGTCGATGGACACACAAAAACACATAAACCCTGACGTGGGCGAATGTACACATTGTAATAGATTTAAGAGTATGAGCTATGCGTCGGAAATTGAATTTTCATACGCGATAGACTCACAATGTCGTACTGGAGAGCGTCACAGCGCTATATGGGCGCTATTTATGTGTCCGTGCGGCACGACCGCCGCGGTCGGCACGATCGCGGCACAATCGCGGCCGACGCGTCAGTCGCGCGCGCGGTGGCGCAACGGGCATCGACGGACATCACGGACGCGGAAGAATTTTTTTGTCGTCTCTGGTGCGACGGTGACGCGTCGCGGCGGTACGAGCGGGCGTTGAGACGGCGATAACGCGTTTGCACTCGAGGGTGTTCCGGTGGCGCGAGCGAGCGCATCGACGGCGTTATGCGCGACGGCGAGCGATCGTCGAGCCCATCGTCGACGAGCGAGGAGGTGACGACGCCTTCGACCGAACGCGCGCGAGATTTTTTCGCCAACAAGCATTGGGCTGGCGAAGGGTCGAGGTATGAGTTGCAGGAGGTGATTGGGAAGGGGTCGTACGGGACGGTGTGCGCTGCGCTCGATCGGGAAACGGGGAAACGGGTTGCGATTAAAAAGGTGAAGAATGCGTTCGAACATGCGAGTGACGCAACAAGAATATTGCGAGAAGTGGCGCTGTTGCGATCGCTGAAGCATCCTGATATTGTCGAGGTTTTGAATATTTTGTTACCTCCGAATCCGCGAGACTTTAACGACGTGTTCATCGTCTTTGAGCTCATGGAAACGGATTTGCATCACGTCATCAAGGCAAACGATGACTTGACGGATGAACATCATCAGTTTTTCCTCTATCAGCTTCTTCGTGGGTTGAAATATATGCATAGCGCGAATGTTTTCCATCGCGACTTGAAGCCGAAGAACATCTTAGCCAACAGCGATTGCAAGCTCAAAATTTGCGACTTTGGGCTCGCGAGACCTGCATTCGCCAAGCAAGGGCCACAGATGATTTTTTGGACCGACTATGTCGCCACGCGCTGGTACCGCGCACCAGAGTTGTGTGGTAGTTTCTTCACACAATACACTCCCGCGATTGATATTTGGGGGGTTGGGTGCATATTCGCCGAGCTATTGCGAGGCGCGCCGCTGTTTCCGGGTAAGAACGTGGTGAACCAATTAGAAATAATCACAGACGTACTTGGCACGCCCACGCCGTTGCAAATTGCAAAGGTACGAAACGAAAAGGCACGAAGGTTTTTACAAAATATGCGTATCAAACCGGCGCTGCCGCTCACAGAAAAGTTTCCAAACGTCGCTCCAAAGGCATTGAATTTACTTTCCAAACTTTTGGCGTTCGATCCTGACGATCGACCCACGGCGGCTCAGGCGTTAGCGGATCCGTATTTCGATGGCATGGCGGATGTAACGAGAGAGCCGTCGAGGAGACCGTTGTCGAAGGAGATGTTTGAGTGGGATTCTCGCAAGCTCACACGCGAAGAAGTTCGCGAGCTATTGTACGAGGAAATCTTACACTACCATCCTGATGTGAAACGTGAGTGGGATAAAGGTGAGAAACACGGGCATTTTGAATATCCGAGTGGTATCACGGCCATGGCTGAACAATTCTCATCCATGGAGCAAGGCGGCCCGAGCTCGGCGCCGACGTTTCGCAACTCGAAATCGCTCCCAAAGCACGCAATCGACGACTACCGCAAAAAAGTGTCCTTGTTCGCGTCGGGCGCTGAAAAACTCGGACGTTCGGAAAGTGTTAAGCCTGGATTAGGCGACAGGCCATCGTTCTTGGATGAGAACGCGCCAGCGACGTCCATGGAGGATGACTTGGCTGACGTCGTTCAAGCCATGTCGTTGGACGCCGACGAAGCCGCGTCGCTCGCTGAAGAGGCGAAAGCCTTGCTCGAATCCGGCCACGAACTCATCATGTAAACCGTGCTTTTATATATTTGTTGAATAGCTGAATTGCATGTTATAGCTGAATTACGTGTTACTTTAATCGCGATAATCACCCTCGCTTTTGTACTCGTGATATCCTCACTGTCTGGCTGCGTCATGGGTGCCCACGCTTCGCGTCCCGACATCTCCGACGTCGACGCATTCTACAACCTCCCAGCGGCGCTCGATACGAACGGTGATGCGTATGACTTTTCGCAAACCAAAGGTAAAGTCGTGCTCGTCGTCAACGTGGCGAGCCTCTGTGGCTTGACCACGGTCAACTATGCCGACCTGAAGTCTCTCCAAGACGAGTTTGGCGACGATTTGCTCATTATGGCATTTCCTTGTAACGCCTTCTTGTTCCAAGAACCCTTTGGCGCGCGAAAGACGTGCGCGTTTGCGCGTAAACGTGGTTTTACGGGCGTCGTGATGGCGAAAGTGAGCGTTAACGGGTGCGCGACGTCGCACGTGTTCAAGTACTTGAAGCGCGAGACGAATACGCGACGCATCGGTTGGAACTTTGGCAAATTTCTCGTCGATAAGGATGGGAAAGTGCGCGGGTTTTACACTCCGCACACGCGCCCTGTGACGATGAAGGAGCAAATTACAAAACTCATCGCGG
>Ga0181598_1001356_pt1 | contig 23824 bp, 28 predicted proteins | sample 041ome_4_FD_153295 | JGI IMG/M metagenome (GOLD analysis project Ga0181598, IMG submission 153295) | Coastal salt marsh microbial communities from the Groves Creek Marsh, Skidaway Island, Georgia - 041404US metaG (spades assembly) | ecosystem: Environmental > Aquatic > Marine > Intertidal zone >... | reverse complement strand
TTATTCCGATATGAAGAAAGGTGAACCGGGCAAACCTGGCATTTATGTCGGACAGTATTACATGTGCAACTGGGACGAAAAAAACAATAAGTGCTATCTCGATAGACCCAATTGTCCGTGCAAATGCAAGGTAGGACCTTTTGACGTCGACGAGTCAGATACAGCGGGACTTGGCGAGTGCTCTAAAATTAATAACAGCGCCGTTTGTCCATATTTCTATAAAAAGAATGATGACAAAATGTATCCGTGTGAGTGGCGTCAAGGAGAGTGTGGAACGGGGAGGTTACCATGCACAAAGGAGACGAGGTTGGCAGCTTTATATGCATCAAACACATGCACTTTAGGATTCGGGACTTCTGATAATTGCACGGATATTTGCAAAAGTAAATATAAGAACATAAAATCAGGTACCCAGCTTTGGGAAAAAGGATGCAAATTTAGCGGACACTCTCGATTCTGCCAGTGCACTCCAAACAGCTAGTAATCGAAAATGAATTCTTTTTTGACTTTTTTTCAAGTCAAAAAATGCTCAATCTTATGTCAACGATTCCGTGTAAACTTTGCTCCGCTAGACTTCAGAAATTAGTGAAGTCTCACAAACAAAGACTGCAGGATTTCAAGCGACGGAAAGATATGGAACTGTACATCCAGAAACGCCAAGTGATGAATCTCAAGTACCACTTGTACAACAGTTCCGAATCGCAACATCAACTGGATGCAAATGTGATTCGTCGTAAAAAGAAGATGCCTATTGAGTTTATTCCGTAAGGCTTTCGAAAATGATGCGTACGAATTAATCTCGGCTAAAATAAATGAAAATAACTGTTTCTTCGTTTGTAAGAATCAAAGGCTTGCCTTCCAATTGGACGGCGTGGAGGTCTCCATCGGGCAAACTGTTCTACAGGAATGAAACTACGGGAATATTTACCTGGCAGCACCCAGTCCAAGCGACGAATCCAAAAAAAGTATCAGCGCGATGAGAAGAGCAAAACCAAGGCTTATCCAGTGTTTCTTTTGGAGTTTGATTTCCTTTTCTCCGGATGACAATAAAATAGTTTCGTACCAAGCCCCTATAGCTAACAATGTTCCCAGTAGTATAGCCTTATATTTATTTTTCATTCTTCCTTTGTTTTTATTTCAACGAAATAAAAAACGCTCACTTTCATTCCCCAACCCCCGGTTTCAACACACAATGTCTTTGAAAAGTATCGGGCCAATACCAGTGAGTGATCTTGTGAAACTCATCCTTTCCATCTGGATTCTGATAACTATTCTTACCAACCTCATTATAATTACTTACACCGCAATATCCAATACCTTGTCTACATCCATGCCCTGGATATCTGTATGCATCGGGATTCGGGTTTTTATGACTTCGATCAGGATAATTTGAGTTCTGAAAAGTGAATGCGTCAGCGCAAGTAACAAGACTGCCTTTGGCTGCCGAATATTCCCAACTGTCACTGTATTTATTATCAGGACCCCAGCAAGATTCATCGTCACACCATACTTCATTTGGCAAACAATAAGACGTGTCCAAATCGCTATTACCATCGCATCGTCCCATATGAGTAGTATTAGCAGGACATTCGTCAGGTAATATACACGTGTTCATGTAAGGAATATCTCCTTTTTCTTTTCTCCATCCATACCCTGGAGCGATACATTCACCCTGTACAAAAAGATGGTCTAGACCACACTTACTAGGTGGAGGTGGAGGTGGAGGTGGAGGTGGAGGTGGAGGTGGAGGTGGAGGTGGAGGTGGAGGTGGAGGTGGAGGTGGAGGTGGATTGCCTAAACAAGTATTAATATTACAACAAGCATTACAATCACTATGATCACTCCAAAATTGAGTATGAGAATTACACCCTTCTGCACCATCATAACAAATATAGGGATTCATTTGAGGATTACATTTTGGGTTCATAGGATTTGCTGCATATTGTTGGCATGCGTCGGGAGGACATTGTTTATCACACATTTTTATTACAAAAGTAATAAAAAATTATTCAAGACCTTCAAAAGCTATTCTCCAAAATTCGAGCATATTAGTTTCGTTATGTTTACATTCTTCCCGCTTGCATATAGTTCTTAAATCTGTTCTACACAAAGGACAATTTGGTGGACCTACGTCGCATACCATATGCCTGATACATACATCATGAAATATTTTACCGCAGCACTTTGTTTTCACCGCGATTGATTCCATGTTAAGATTATCGTTGGTCATATTTTCTAAACAAATCGGACATGTTTCATTATTTAATTCAGAAGAACTTGCTACCTCTACGGTTGTACTAAAACATCTTGACTGCATAAGAACAGGCACGTTTTCAAATGTTGAGAAGTCAAGTTCCTCTTCCTCTTCCTCTTCCTCTTCCTCTTCCTCTTCCTCTATTTGTGAAGGATCAAAGACTACATTGGTATCATCCGTTTCTTCCATATCAATTCCAGCAATAATATCTCTTATATATTGCATGTCAAACGAAATACTAATTCTGCCTTGATGACTAGACACTAAACTAGAATTTCGAGTCGTTGCGGGAATATCTACTACCAATTCACCGGACATGCCGGGGATCATAATAGAACTATTAGCACTTCGGAACGGAAGCGCGCGCACTCTTACATCACCGGTACTAGTAATACCTATACTGTCGGTCGACGCACTTGAACTTTCTCGAGGTACAGGTCTGCTGAATCTTCTGACAGTGATTGCACTATCTGGTGCTTGCACATGCACGGACGAAAGGCATTCTCCACAATTGCATTCAAATTCGTCTCGAGGATCTAAATACTTGAGATACTCCATTTCATCAGGTCGCATGTCGTTGTGCGATCCGTATAAAAAGAGTTTTTTTATGCTAAGGAAAGAAGATTCGGAGTCTCCAGATATAGTTTCAACCATAAATCTGCGAAGCCTCTTTGGAACATTTAGAGATGTGAGAATTGCGTCGATGCCCCGTCTTTTCATCTCTGAGTGTTGTATGAATATATTGGGCCCCGCAAAAATGGGAGATATGAAAGCATTGTCTTCGGCCAATTTTGCTAACCCGGCGCATGTATCGGTCATAGACTCCTTTTCACTGTCCAACCTTTTGCGAATATTGCATTTCCATTCGAGTGTTGAAGAAAACATTTTTCATTTTAGAAATCAAAAAACAAAATCGTTTTTAAGACATCAACATTTTGATAAATAAATGAAACTATTACTCAAGGATTATAAAAGCAGATCAACTCCATTATGCGACATAGCTAAGAAATATGATACTGATAAATGTGCTACCCGTTCTCCTAGACATAAAAGCAAGACAGATCCAGGACACTCTCATCCTTATTCTATATTCTACTATGATTTCTTTCGTGCTCAAGCAAACGATGTTCTTAAACTGGCAGAAGTCGGAATTCTTAACGGAAGTAGTCTGAAAATGTGGAGAGATTTTTTTCCAAACTCCCATATATTCGGATACGATAACAACGATGAATTTCTGAATAAATCAGCTTCTTACAACTTCAACGTATCCAAAATGGATATTAAGTATAGAAGTAGTATAAACGCAGCACTTGCTATGAATGGTCCGTTTGATATTATTATTGAAGATACGACTCATATGTTTGATGATCAAATTCGATTTATTCATGAAGCGGTTAAGCACCTTAATCCAGGAGGACATCTTATAGTCGAGGATATTTTCAAAGATTCTGATCACAGAACAGGTAAGAAGCACACACCAGAAGCGTATATTGCTAATATTTTACCTGAGGTTATATCACAATTCAAGGATGTATACATGGTTCATTTAGATCACGTGAATCGCAGGTCTCCAGGATGGGACAATGACGGTCTTTTGATTTTTAAACATAGATTATAAAATGATAATTAAAGGCATAATTATACTTTTTCAAATGCATTTTTACGGATTTGAAAAGAGGGAGATATGAAAGCATTGTCTTCGGCCAATTTTGCTAACCCGGCGCATGTATCGGTCATAGACTCCTTTTCACTGTCCAACCTTTTGCGAATATTGCGTTTCCATTTGAATGGTGAAGAAAACATTTTTCATTTTAGAAATTAAAAAACAAAATCGTTTTTAAGACATCCGTAATTTTTTATACTTTTGAAGGTATAAATTTTAATTATTTCAGTAATAATTAAATGGGAACTTCACAATCAAGAAACAGATTAATCGGCGGGACCGCTTTGGTCGAGGCAGCCGAACACGGGGATATCGACCTCGTCAGGCGGCTCATCGCCGAGGGGGCTGACGTCAATGATACGATGGACATGTGGGACGACGCTTTGATAATAATACCACCCGCCACCGCTTTGATGGTGGCAGCCGCCAACGGCCACACCGCCATCGTCGAGCTGCTCCTCGCTGCGCCGGGCATTGACGTGAATGCGAAGAACAGGACGGGCGGCACCGCTTTGATGTTGGCAGCCCTTAAGGGCCACACCGCCATCGTCGAGCTGCTCCTCGACGCGGGTGCCGACGTCAATGCGGACAGGTGGGGCAGCACCGCTTTGATGGATGCAGCCGCCCAGGGCTACCCCGACATCGTCGAGATGCTCCTCGCCGCAGGTACCGACGTCAATGCGAAGGACGGCGGCGAACAATCCGCTTTGATTTTTGCAGCAGCCAACGGCTACCCCGACATCGTCGAGATGCTCCTCGCCGCAGGTGCCGACGTCAATGCATCGGATACAATGGGAAACACCGCTTTATCCGATGCAGCCGGCAGCGACGAGAGCCGCATCGTCGAGCTGCTCCTCGCCGCAGGTGCCGACGTCAATGCGAAGGACGAAGAGGACGAAACCGCTTTGGAGATTGCAGAGCGAAAAGGCCACACCGAGGTAGTGCGAACGATTAATTTATTTTTAGCAGCACAAGCAATGAATAGGTGGATACCTCGTCATCGTGACAGAGTTGGTTTGGGTTACCTACACAGGGAGGGAACGCCTTTCATGAATGATCAGGTGTACCGTTATATTCAACAATTTTTGTAGTTCTACTTCAATTTAATTATAAAATGATAATTAAAGGCGTAATTATACTTTTTCAAATGCATTTTTACGGATTTGAAAAGAAAAAGATCTCATCACACATTCGACGGGAATGTAAACGTACTTTGTCTGAAGACGTAGAACACAGCCTTCATGAATTTATTACACGAGAACATTTCTTTGACGAACGTCAATACGTTCTTGCAATGCAGCAGCTTATGTGCGATCAAACTGAACAACAAAGACTTGAACGAATTAAAAAAGGAGAAATTGGATGGAATCACCCTTCTATAAGCGATGATGTACTAGATGTCGATGAGATGAGAGACTACATTCAAAAACCTTTAGAAGTTGAAGAAGGTGTTATCGAATGCAAATGCGGATCAAACCGTGTGTTTTCGTATCAAAAACAAACACGAGGTTGTGATGAGTCTAGTACTACTTTTGCTCAGTGCGCGAAGTGCGGTCGTCAATGGACGTACTCTGGTTGAGCGAGGCGGCGTTCATCATTGGAGCCAACGCTGCCATCTGCTCGGCGGGTAATGAAGCAGTCATCTTCTGTACAGATTCCATTAATTCGCCCATATCTAAGTCTCCATTTTCTATATTTTCCTGCATTCCTGAAACTAGTTCTTGAAGCAATCCCGAACTCATCATAGACGACATAGCTTCCATTGGATTTGTTCCGGGCTTAACTTGACTCTCTACCTTTTGCATCATGTCTGCCAGAAATGGGTTCTTGTTAAACAAATCATGAAGTTCGCCTTCAGTATCCTTCTTCTTATTTTTCAGAACATCTACAGCATTGCTTTCAGGATCAAAAACCATACTAAGAACAAGAAGGTGATCGAACAATACGCTTTGGGTTTCAGCAGCGCTTTCGTCATTAGATACATCTCTGAAAATCTTTGAAAAATCAAGGTATACTCGTTTCGAATATTCTATCTTGCTTTGAGACAGTGCAGTATTATTCGCTACAATCTGATCTCGGTTGTTAATACAAAACTCCTCAAAAAGCTGTACATGACGCGCAACAGGTACACGATTTTTGATAGTAGTTTTACACAATAAATGATTGTATAACTTAACGGACATATCGTCTTCGAAGAATACCGACATCTCTCGAACAAACTTTTTAATAGTATTGAATTTTTTCTCTACTGTAAACTTCTTAGATTCACTCGTATTGGTTTTACTCGATTTAGTCATTTTTTCTTATATGGGAATGTTTTAAACCGATACAACCCCTGACGATTTTATTTTTCTATAAATAAACTTTTCAATATCTTCCAGTTTGACCGTATACGGAACTTCTATCAGGAACACTCCATGTTTGATACAATTTTCTCTGGTCTTCTGGTCATTACGTTTTTGTTTCTCAAAATCTTCAATGCACGTATGAAACCTTCTATTATACTCATAATGTTGACGCCCATGGTATTCACACGCTATTTTTAATTCGTCGTTGTAACAATCCAACTCAAGATTACGACCAGTAAGAGGATTCTTCATAAAATCTGGCCTCACGTTAGGAAACTTTCGATGAAAAATAGTTTCTAATACACGACGGCACTCATTTTCTCCCTTAGAACACGCTTTACTTGACGCGGTTGCTTCATTATTTCTGCGATATCCTGCTAGAACAGGATCGTAATAGTAAGTTTCGTTCCAGGTACCAGTATACCCTTTAAAATATCTATATATAGCAACTACGATCAAAAATAATATTATTGCTAGGAAAAATAATTGCCAGCTTGTTAACCATGAAATATACTTAAGCATCGTAATTTATTTTAGAATTATAATTACTGTAACCTTCCTATCACAGCACAAGCCATTCTTCCTCCTGCGTTTCCTGTTTTTAGTGATTCTTGAACAAGTTTTTCTGCTAACTCTAACCTACTTCCATCTACAGGATAATTTCTTTCCCTTGAAATATCGACTAATTCGTTTCTAGTCATATCGTAGTAAGATTCAAAAGTGCCATCTTCTAAAAATAATCCCCCAAGACCTAGATCGTCGTACAATGAGTGAATTACAACAGTTCTTCCAAAAATAGATGATGGACAGTAACCATAGTCTACGAAAGTTAAGTTCACCTTACCAAAGTCATCAGGAACAATATTATTAATTAAGTCTCCTAAATGACGACCTCGTTCAGGATATGCGTAGCTTCCATGGTTTTCGTTTGTAGGATTCCAATGTTTACCGCTCGTCATACAACCTCCCGATATATCTCCGAATTCGTGAATATGAATTGCATGAACTTCGTTTGGAATCATGTTTTCTAAATTAATTGACACGATAACCTGATTAGTAGAATGTGTAGTCCAATCAATCGTCCCTCGAACATTGCTTTGATTAAAATAAACTGTTGCCATTTGTTATTACCGAATTTATAATAATATTCATAAATAAATAAACATGTCTGAGTTAACGAATAGACTTTTTGCTTCAATAGAAAGAAACGATATCAATACGGTGCGAATCCTTATACAACAAAGATACGCCGACGTGAATGCAACGAATAGTGAGGGCCAAACACCTTTGATGTACGCAGCGTTCAGAGGTCATACCTTTGTCGTAGTACTCCTTATAAACGCAGGCGCCGACATGTATGCAAGGGATAATTCGGGCCGAACACCTTTGATGTACGCAGCGGAACGAGGTCATACTAATATAATGGAAATCCTTCGTCGCGCCGCGTTGATCCAAAGTCTCAGGAGACGGCTTAACAGTGCAGTCCGTGACGGAAACGCTACCATTGTCGAGGATATCCTCGACGCAGCCAGTGACGAGAATATTCAGGCCCGCGTCGTAGTGTCTTCGGACGATAGTGATTTCCAAGCACCTTTGATGTACGCAGCGGAACGAGGTCATACCGATATAGCGCGACTTCTTATAAACGCAGGCGCTGCCGTAAATAACAATATTGAAGACGACGAAGGCGACACACCTTTGCACTGGGCAGCGGAACGAGGTCATACCGATATAGCGCGACTTCTTATAAACGCAGGCGCTAACGTAGATGCGAGGGATGAGGACGGCAATTCAGCTTTGATACTTGCATTACGAGAAGGTCACACCGATATAGCGCGACTTCTTATACAAGCAGGCGCTCTTCACTTTTTAATAGGTCAGAACGACAGAACACCTTTGCACTGGGCAGCGTTTCAAGGTGCCGAAGTAGTGCTAGACCTTATACAAGCAGGCGCCGACGTAAATGTATATGATAGTGAAGGTGAAACACCTTTGATGTACGCAGCATCCTCCAACTCTATCGATGTAGTGCGAGTCCTTATAGAAGCAGGCGCTAACGTGAATGACAGAGCTGATGACGAAAGGACCGCTTTGATAATTGCAGCGCAAGAAGGTCATACTGATATGGTAGAACTCCTTATACAAGCAGGCGCCGACGTATATGCGAGGGATGATGAAGGTAATTCAGCTTTGAGGTTTGCAGCATCACAAGCAATGAATAGGTGGATACCTCGTCATCGTAGTAGACAAAGAGACAGACTTGGTTTGGGATACCTACACAGGGAGGGAACGCCTTTCAGGAATGATCGGGTGTACCGTTATATTCAACAATTTTTGTAGTTCTACTTAATTTATTATATTTTGTATGAATAAATTCAATATGTCTGACCAACAAATAGAACAATTTCTTTGCGGCCCATTCTGTAATAACTATGAACCATGTATAGCAATAAGGGAACCTAATTGTGACGGACAAGAGGATCGAGTTTCGTGGGAAACCATTCCAGATGGTCAAGGCTGGTGCTTGAATGGACGTTGCTACAATTTAGATTCCATTCGCCGATTTCGTTCTGACCCCGTATCACGGCGATCTTTTCAGATTCGACGCGAAAATAACGCAGATCTCCGAGAATTCATCGACGCAACGGCGAATAATGGCCGAACAGCTTTGACGTACGCGGCGCGCAGAGGTCATACCGATGCAGTGCGATTCCTTATAAACGCAGGCGCCAACGTGAATGTAAGAGATAATAGAGGCGAAACAGCTTTGATGTATGCAGCGTTCAGTGGTCATACCGATATAGCGCGACTTCTTATACAAGCAGGCGCTAACGTCAATGCAACGGATACTAGAGGCCGAACACCTTTGATGGCCGCAGCGCTAGAAGGTCATACCGATATAGCGCGACTTCTTATACAAGCAGGCGCTAACGTCAATGCAACGGATACTAGAGGCCAACCAGTTTTGGCGTACGCATGGCAAAGACGTCATACCGATGTTCTGCGACTCCTTATACAAGCAGGAGCCAGACGACCGGGTGAAAACGATCTAGTTTATCAAAATAGAATAAAGCGGCGTCGGTTCAGATAAAAATGATTCATATGTTTTTATAATTATTTAATCAAATGTCTCTCGTAGTTTTTGAAGGCGTCGATCGATGTGGAAAAAGCACACAAATTAAAATGCTTGCTAACTACTTAGGAAATACACCGTGTGAAGTCGTTGCGTTTCCTTTTAGAGAATCGCACACAGGAAAAATTCTAGACAAATTTCTTACAGGTGAAATTAATTTAAGTATAGAAGAAGCTCACCTCTTGTTTGCAGCAAATCGTCGAGGACAAGAACAAAGAATAAGAAAATTAATCCAAAATGGTGTCATTGTCATACTTGATAGGTATTACTACAGTGGAACCGCTTATACCCTCGCGCAGAAAGAATTAGAAACCGGAATGAAACCTGATTTTGAATACATTCACTGGGCAAAGAATGCAGATTTTGGGTTGCCTCGTCCAGATATTACAATCCTACTTCAGCTTCCGTTAGAAAAACAACTTGATCGAACTGGATTTGGGAAGGAACGACTTGAACAAAAAAATATTCAAACGCTAGTAGATAAATATATGAAATCTTTTGTCGGAGAGAATTGGCTTGTTGTAGACGCTTCTCAATCACCCGAACAAATCGCATCTGAAATACATAATTCTTTACCTTTTACAGAAGAATTGTGCCTAGAATCATCGTGTCGTGTAGTATAATTTTTAAACATGGATTTATTATTAATGTAATAATAAATGAGTAATACAAAATATTGTGGACGCTACGCTAACAAAGTTTCTTCTTGTAGTAGGTTGACTACACAAGAAGCGTGTGGAACTAAAAATATAAAAAATCTTGAATTTGATCCAATATATTTGAATCCATTGATTGCACTCGACCAAATTCCATAAAAGCTGCTTCGTCTCGAAGACGATCAAACTCCATCGATTCGACACGGTTTTGGTGTCTTAGTATTTGATTGTCTAATAAAACTCGTCTAACAAGTCTTAATTCAGCTTCGTTGATTGTAGCACCAGCATTGAGAAGCATTTCTACAATGTTGCTACGACGTCTTCCTAACGCCATCGTTAGTGCCGTTCCTGAAATTATTCCAGGCGTGTTGTTCGTTGCATTCACATCGGCTCCCGCTTCAATAAGTTGTTGAACGATAATAGGACGTGACTGGCGTGCAGCAATCATTAAAAGAGTGTTTCCATCACCGTCACGCAAATTTATTTGTACGTTCGGATCGGTCAGAAGTTGCTCCAATATTTCAGCGTTACTTGTGCTTACCGCATCCATCAAAGCACTATTGCCTTCATTATCACGTAGATTTACGTCGATGTTTGGTGTATCAAGCAGAAAATTAACTGCATCGTAATGTCCTTCGGACACAGCAAACATCAACGGAGTCGTTCCTTCATCGTTGGCGGCATTGACATCTATGCCATCTTCTTCAAGTAAAATTTCCATGATGTCTAAATTGCCGTTCATTGCCGCGAACGTTAGAGCGGTCATGCCATCGTCAGCTTTTTCATTAACGTCCACTCCGGATCGAAGAAGTATTCGTACGCTGCGTAAATTATTGTTTTCCGCAGCTATGATAAGAGGTGGATCATCCATTTTTATTATTCAATAATAAAAAATGAAGAATAGGTTGAATGAACTTAAACTAATTTTTAGAAAATTAGAACAAGAATGTGTCTTGTATCAAAAAAAAATATCAGACGTGCTTTCTAAAAAGCCTTGTAATTGGACACACATTAATAACAAGTTATACGACTTTGTTGCTCCGACTAATTCTATTGAAGAAGTTTTAGAACAAATGAGAAAGCTAGAACGAAGTCCCAACTTTCTTTAAAGGTTTGAAACTATACATTAAATGACTTATGTAAAACTTGTAGCCTATTCACAACCTTCTTCGGAGTTCAAACCGCGCGGATTGAACACTGTTCAAGATTTAATTGCTTTTTGTGCAAGAGTGAGCAACCCATCAAATCAAATGAATAGTAAAACCGCAACGAGACTTATTAAATATTTGATCAAGCACAAGCATTGGTCTCCTTTGGAAATGGCGTCGGTAACACTGGAAATAGAAACAACAAGAGACATTGCAAGACAGATACTAAGACATCGTTCCTTTTCTTTCCAAGAATTTTCTCAACGATACGCGGATCCTACAAAGGAACTTAGGTTTGTAACCAGAGAAGCTCGTCTTCAAGACACTAAAAATCGGCAGAATTCTATAGAAGTAGAGGACAAAACCCTTCAAGAAGAATGGATTAAGAAACAAAATGCTGTGTTAGCTGCGTCTAAAGATGCATACACATGGGCTATTTCTAAGGGAATTGCAAAAGAACAAGCGCGAGCAGTTCTTCCAGAAGGCTTAACTGTGAGTAAATTGTATATGCAAGGCACTCTTCGTTCTTGGGTTCACTATATCGAATTAAGATCCGCGAATGGTACTCAGAAGGAGCATATCGAAGTTGCAAAGGCGTGCGCAAATGCAATCTCAAAAATTTGGCCTTTGTAATAGGTTTTCAAACTCTAAGAGTATGAAAAAGTAAAATTAATAAACTATTTAAAACACCGGAGTCGTAAGAAAAACACGATGCCAAAAGCAAGTATAACTGTTATTAAAATACCAATGGATAAAGATAAGAAGATTGATAAGCCAGCTATTTTTCCTCCTATGCCTGAGATGTTTTTAGAATACTTTGAGAATAAAACAAAACTAAGGACGGATTACGTTAACAAAGGATATAAACCGAACACTTCCGAAAAGAAGAGAACTTCAAGAAAAGAAGTCGAACTTGAACCATCAGTTCGAGAAGAAGTTGAACCCGAAAAAGTTCGAGAAGTATCAACGGTAGCATCAAGTAAGCCGGAATCTGGTCGTTTTATGGGTGTACCTGACATAAATACCGAGTTGGCTAAGATGATAGAACACACTGAGCATGGTTATGCTGTCGATGATGACGGAGAAGATGATGTAGATGATGTAGATGATGAGTACGACAACATGTTAGATATTAAAATGTTAAGACAACGATTAGACCAAATGGATTACGAAAATTCTGTTTCAAGTTTAGAAGAAGAAGAAGAAGAAGAAGAAGAAGAAGAAGACAAAATGTCTGCAAGCGATGCAAGTCCGTCTTCGCAAGCATCTGATATATCATCTTTAGAAAGTGTTGCTAGCGAAGCAAGTCCGAACAAGTATGCTACACCAAGAGATAAAAGGGGTTACGTTGATACAAGTGATTCTAAAGAACGAATAAACCCTACGCCATATAATTCTTTACAAGAAGAAGAGGAAAAAAGGGAGATGTTGTTCAAGTTCGAGATGTTAAAAAAGAGTTATCCGAACGCAAACATACGTCAAGATTTTACAGTGAAAAGTGATCTGAAAACAATTAAAACGGCGTACGAGATGAGTGTTCGCCGTTTAAGCATGGACACAACTGTTGAGAAATATAAATCGTACTTAATGGCTGGATTCATGGCTACTGAATACGCATTTGGACATTTTTTAGGGTTAGATATGCAAGGGTATACACAGCAACAAATTTTGCAAATGAATCAATATGAAAAACTTTTGATCGAACTTGGAGAAAAGAGTTATGTACCAGATGGTGTGTCTAAATTCCCTGTAGAAGTACGTCTTCTCTTCCTTGTTTTGATGAACGCTGCAATATTTGTCGGATCGAAGATGCTTATGGCTAAAACAGGGGCAAACTTGTTGAATATGGTAAACTCTATGAATAACTTTAACAGCGCTCCCCCTCAAAACGTCCAAAGAGCACCAATGGGAATGGGTGGTCCAAATCCGATGATGAGAAAACGTAGGATGAGAGGTCCAACCATTAACGTCAACGAAATATAAGATTAAATTTTACTTCTATTTTTAATAAAATAGAAGTATGATATCAGGAGGAATAATTATATTATTAATAATATACCCTGTTGCGGCGGTTAGCTGCCATTGTTGTTTAAATTCTTTATGTCCTAGGAAAGAAACTAGGTATTATGAGTAGACTCAACGTGCAACACGATAAAATTGTACAACATTCGTTTTAGTAGCGGAGGAAATATATTAAAATTGAACTCGACTACACCGGACTCGACGAATGTTCCAGAATAAGGAACGTCGGTTGTAGAATCAGTACAAAAGGAAGCGATTATTGCGTACATAATTTCGTGCGCGCTACTATTTACAGTTTTTACGATCGATACAAAGTTTTCTTTCTCGCTTTTAGTAAGATCTTTATATTTACCGGACTTTGTAGGCTTAATATTGTTGATCAACGAGGTATACAGAGGAAATTTTTGTTCCATTTTTAGTTTAGTTGTTGACACTATAAAACGATTTGATCTAATGATTTTGCTTCATAACAAAAATGGACGATCTCAACTATAAAAAACTTTCCCAACGCGAGCACGTGTATGAACTGCCCGATTCATACGTAGGTTCTACTGAAAAAACTACGATTAAAACATTCATCTCTAAGTCAAAGGGTACTTTAGAGGAGAAAGAGATAGTTTTTATCCCTGCCTTGTTTAAAATATTCGATGAAGTGTTGGTGAATGCAATCGACCAGTATACGCGTACAAAGAAGAGTAAATTGTCGGTGACGTGTATTGAAATCGACGTCGATTCAGATTCAATTTCGGTCAAAAACAACGGTAAAGGTATACCAATCAAGAAGCTTCCTCAGTATGATAATATTTTGGTGCCTGAAATGATATTTGGAGAACTGTTGACGTCTTCAAACTATGATAAGAACGAGAAAAAAACAACGGGAGGTAAGAATGGATATGGAGCAAAGCTTGCAAACATTTTTTCAAATGTATTCTGCGTAGAAACTACATACGGGAAGAAGAGATTTAGTCAAACTTTTAGAAACAATATGCAAACAAAGGAAAAGCATACGATAAAAACAGTAGAACCTGGTATGGATGGAACTACTATTTATTTCGAACCTGATTTGAAACGGTTTGATGTTTCAGTTATATCTCAAGATGAAATTGACCTGTTTAGAAGACGTGCATTAGATACGGCTGCTTGGACTGATTCGAATGTAAAAGTTCTTTTTAATGGCGAAGAGTTGACGTGTAAAGACTTGAAGTCTTACGCTGAGATGAAAAGTTCAAACCAAGTTGTTCATGCTTTGATCAACAAGAACTGGGAAATTTGCGCGACGTCTAACAAAGATGAAGTTTTTACTCAAACCTCTTTTGTCAATGGGATCAATACTACACGAGGCGGAACGCATGTGCACGCTATTACATCTCAAATTTGTGATAGCATATCAAGTATTCTTACGAAGAAGCATAAACAAAAGATAAAACCAGTGTATGTGAAGAATCAGTTAGATGTATACGTGAAGGCAACGATCGTGAATCCAACTTTTGATAGTCAAACGAAAGACACATTGACTACCCCGGTTCAGAAGTTTGGAAGCAAATTTTCGATTCCGTCTCGATTTATTAAAGAACTTTTGTCCGATACAAATATTGAGGATCGCGTCATGCAAATGGTTGAGTACAAGGACGGTAAAGCTTTGAAAAAGACGGACGGGAAGAAAACAACTAAAATCAAGGGCATTCCAAAGCTTGTAGATGCTAACAAAGCGGGCGGCAAACTATCTAAAAAATGCGTTTTGATTCTGACTGAAGGAGACAGCGCTAAAACAATGGCTGTAGCAGGGTTGTCTGTAGTTGGAAGAGATTTTTATGGAGTTTTCCCTCTTCGAGGAAAACTCATGAATGTAAAGGACATGGCGGCTCAGAAAATTGCAGACAATGCTGAGATTTCTCAACTGAAAAAGATAATCGGTTTGAAAGATCGAACAGATTATTCAGCGTGTAGTTCATGGCCGTTGCGTTATGGAAAAATTATGATTATGACTGATCAAGACGTAGATGGAAGTCATATCAAAGGACTTCTGATATCCTTGTTTCACACGTCTTGGAAGTCTTTGCTTCCGCAAGGCTTCGTGACTTCTTTGATAACGCCTATCATAAAGGTATTTCCGAAAAAGAATAAGAAGAAAAACGAAAAAAGTTTCTTTACCTTGACCGCATACGAAGATTGGAAAAATAATACACCTGATGCAAACTCGTACAGAGTAAAATACTACAAAGGGTTAGGCACGAGCACTACCTCAGAAGCAAAAGATTACTTCAGAGATATGAAGCTTGTAGAATACACATGGGAAGGAACCAACTCGGAGGATGCTATAACACTCGCATTTGCGAAAGATAGATCTAATGATAGAAAAAAATGGTTGTCGACATACGACTCTAAAGCATGTTTGAGCGGGAACGAACAGAAAGTTTCGATGTCTGAATTCATTCACAAGGATCTGATACACTTCTCCATGTATAATGTTCATCGCAGTATTCCTAGCGTTATGGACGGTCTGAAACCTTCGCAACGCAAAATTTTATGGAGTGCATTCAAACGTAAAATGTATTCCGAAGTTAAGGTTGCACAATTGGCCGGATACGTGTCCGAACATGCCGCCTATCATCACGGCGAAGCTTCATTGCAAGACACGATCGTAGGAATGGCACAAAATTTTGTAGGCAGCAACAACTTAAACTTGCTACTTCCTAATGGAACATTTGGTTCTAGACTCCAAGGAGGAAAAGATGCAGCATCTGCCAGGTACATTTTTACAGAATTGGCTCCATACAGCAGAACTTTGTTCCCAGAGGCTGATGACTCTCTTCTTGAATTAAATACAGACGATGGTGAAGATATTGAACCAGTATATTACATCCCTCTTATACCAATGGTCTTGGTGAATGGGGCGAACGGTATTGCAACTGGGTACAGTACAAGCGTTCCTTCGTATAATCCTTGTGATATTATTCAAGTGATGCGAGCAAAACTAAAAAACGAAGTTTCTCCTACTTTGAAACCATGGTTTCGCGGATTCGAAGGACAGGTGATCGTAGACGACAAATCTTACACAACGTTTGGAACTTACGAACAAGTAAAACCAGATGTTGTTAAGATCACAGAACTTCCAATTGGAGTATGGACTGAGAAATACCGAGAATATCTGGATAAATTAGTCGATAAAAAAATTATAAAAAACTACACTGATCACTCTACGGAAAGTAAAGTCAACCTTAGTATTAAATTCGTGAAACCTCCTTCTAACATCAAAAGCCTTCTGAAACTTGAAGTCAGAAAAAGTACTACCAACATGCATCTTTTAAATTCTGATCAAGTCATTCGCAAATATAAAAATGTTCAAGAGATTTGCGACGAGTTCTTCTCACTTCGAATGAGTCTCTACACGAAGAGAAAAGCTCTTTTGATTAAAAACATTGAACATCGTCTTCTTGTAGATAAAAACAAAAGGCGATTCATCAACGCTGCCCTTACAGTCAAGAATTTTCTAGCATCTTCCGCTGCAAGTATAAACAAGTATTTAGTGAAAAATAAGTTTGATACTGTAAACGATACATATCATTACTTAACCGATATGAAGGTTTCAGCTTTGAACAAGGATAACTACGATTCTTTGCAGAAACGTATAAAAACGTGTCAAGATGAACTCAACTTGGTTATGAAAACAAATGAAACTACTATGTATCTCAACGATTTAGATAAAATTATTATATAATAAATGGATATAACAAGAATAAAACAAGGATTTCAAGCACTTAGACAAGCAATCGCGGATCAGGAGGAACAAACTTCGATCCAACTCCTTCTATCAATCAACCAAGCATTCGCAGATCAGGAATTCAGACAAAAGAAGAGCTTGTTTGATGAAGTGCGTTCTATGTTAGACATGCCTCAATTTGAAGAGGAACGAAACCGCTACACGATGCGAGACAATAACACGAAGTTCAATCTATATCTGGATCAGGCGAGACGTGCGATTGCATCTATTTTACAAAACGACGCGATTAGCGCCCTCAACGACGCGATGGAGATGGACGACTTAGGTATCGGCTACGCGATGGACGCGAGGTTTAATGAAAGAAGAGCTCAACATTATCAAAGGCAAGCAGAAGCAGCAGAAGCAGAATTAAAAAAAAACCTAAGAGACATAGAATTTTTCAAGACTACATTTAACAACGAACGTAGTCAAGATTGCGGATTAAGGATATCCAAAGTTTTAAGGCTAGACAACGAGGGTCGTCCAATTTATATAGATGGAATTGTAGCCGATAAGAAGCTTAAGAAAGGTACAAAAATTGAAATGCAATTATATAAGAAAAACGTACAGAATGAAGATCCTGATGCCCCTGTTACTCTAGGAGATCAATTTTTCAATTATGAAACACTTTCAGACTTTCAACTCACATACGGATTTGCCTATGAAAGAGATGGTTTCGAACTCCTTCCAACAATACCTACGGGTTGCGGTATAGCTATGTTTTCAAACGAACCTCCTCTTAAAGAACGAGTATTTGAAAATGCAGAAGGTGTCTTGGTACGTAGTCCAAATAAACCGAATGCCAAAATAGTTGGTAACATACCTACTGGAGATGAGGAAGGTGAAGTCATATATTATCTCCAATTAACTAGGGATGTTAAACCAAATGAAGAAATAGTATGGGACTACGGAACAGCGTATAGACGTAATTATCGCGATTACTATCGTACATTTAAAAAAGGCGATGATGTTAGTGCCTTGTACGTATTCCACAACAAGAGGTACAGAGCTAAAATTTTGCGAAAAATAAATGAGGACACGTACCAAGTAAAGTGGAAAGATGGAAGTATATCAGAAGTAGCTGTAGAACTTATAGACAAGATAAACTAGGGTTAATTATAATTTTAGATTAAAATTATAAAATTCTAAGGCTCTGCCGGGGGTCGAACCCGGATTGCAAGATTCAAAGTCTTGAGTGATAACCATTACACTACAGAACCATTCATGTATTTGAATTAAAAGAGTTTATTTACATTCGCAAAGCAGATGGAGGATACATTCCTTGTCCTGAGTTTCTATTTTTAGATTGCATTCCGTCTGCAGGGTGCGGAGTTTCTGGTTGAAGTTTTGCCTGAACTCCGTTAGAAATGGATTGAGTTTGGGATGTCATCATATTAATATTTTTCTTAACTTGTTCTATGTCTGCTCCCATTTGTCTGTGTTGTTTCTTTCCTCTGAAGTAGTAATCAAATGCAGGAACACCCTGGACATCAGCGGAAAGTTTGTCGTCCAGTTCTTCACTGAATAGCATAACTTTTCCAGGCACGTTAACAGATTTGGCTATTTGATCATAGATAGGTGCTATCGTCTGACAAGGTCCACACCATGGAGCTGAGATTTTGAAAACGCAAATCTCATTGGCCCAAATGGCTTTATGTTTCTGATCTTTAGTTTTGACTTTGACTGCACCTGCAAAACTTTTCTGAGGAGGTTTCATTTCATATTTACTTTTATTTTGCTGCTGCGTTAGCTGAGCTCTTGCTTGAGCAGCTTGTTGAGCAACACGACTGCTTCTTGCAATTTGTTGCTGTTGCAACTTAAGTTTCTTTTCCTGTTCTTCGAGCATGCTTTGTTGCTTTTTGATAAGTTCCTGCTGTTCAAGCATTTGTTTCTGCACCATTTCTTCTCGGCGCTTTTCAGCAGGTGTAGATGCTAGATCATTGTATCTTCTATAAGATGATGCCATTTTTATCTAATTAAAATCTTTTTTAAGTCTAGTCGTCAAAGTCATCGAGTTTGTCAGTGTACTTTGGATCGTAGCGATCGTGGTGCCATTTCCAAAACTCTTTGCATCCAAACCTGAAATTAGAAGGAGGTAAATCGGCTTTGTAGTAGAACACACATTCTTGCCAGTTATTTTTTTGGATGGCGTTGTGGATATACATGCAACAGTAATCTGTAGTCAACGCGTCCATAAGCTCACAAAAAATATTAAAATCTCCTATAACACTTGCATAATTTTCGTAAAGCGCTTTTCGATTCTTAAGAATAGGTTCGCGAAGAATAAAAACGCCGTCGACATTAGTTCTAATAGAAGGTTTAATATCCATGGCGTACTGGAGACTCAAAATATAGAGCATGTTCCAGTGTCTTCCTCGCTTGTACATACCTTGTTGAATTTTAGAATTAAAAATCTTAGTACTGTCAGTACAATCGTCTAGAAGGACTACAGCCCAAGGATTGTTCATCTTTGCTTTTGCAATCTTTTGACGCTTAGCAAATTTTTTTAATTGTTCTTCGTCGTAATCATGAAATACAAACGAAGGTGGAAACATCTTGCTGTAGAAGCCATTAGAATCTTCAGATCCTGACATTACGATGCCAGCCGGTATTAAATGTTTTTTTGCGTAAAGTAAGCTTGATATGATTGAACTTTTTCCCGTACCTGGCTTCCCTACTACAACAAGCTTGAATCCTCCTGCGTGGCTTCCATCAGAAGAAGGCGCTATCAAATCCAAATCTAGTTCATTAATTTTTATAACGTTATCGTCTGTCATTTGTATATTTTTATTTCGACTTTAAATATACTACCTTGTAAAATGATTCTTCTTTTACAACTGTTGATTAACAAATGTCAACAATACAATTCAAAAAAGTTCTATTCAACGCATTTATCCCGTCTTACGCACACGCTGACGATGTCGGGATGGATCTTGTTTGCGTTGCCGAAACTAAACGCACCTGGGGACAAAACGATGAGTTAAGTACTATCATGTACGACACAGGAATCGCGGTTTGTCCTCCTGACGGATACTACACAGAAATTGTAGCTAGAAGCAGTTTGTCTAAGAGTGGATGGATGTTAGCTAACGGAATTGGAATTATTGATCCTTCGTACAGAGGAACGTTGAAAGTAGTTCTTGTTAGAGTTGTAAAAGATGCACCTGAGCTTACTCTACCTTTTTGTTCTACTCAATTAGTTTTGCGTAAGCTTCACAAGGCCAAGGTGCTTTGCGTAGAGGATCTTCCCAAAACAACCAGAGGAGAAGGAGCGTTTGGAAGCACTGGTTCTAGGACCAACAAATAAAGTTTTTTCATTTCAAACAAATGAAAAAAGTAAAACGATTCTAAAAAAATATAAATCTAAAATTAGAATAATGACTACATTTCAAATTTTATCTGATTTACATTTAGAAACGGGTGTAAAGTACCCGGTTGATACCATTCTACCTCGTTCAGACATTTTAGTGCTAGCAGGCGATATTGGTTCGTTTTATGAACCAACTGCAATTATAGAATTTATTCAAAACATCGCGTCCAAGTTTAAGTTCATTTTGTATGTACCAGGTAATCATGAATACTATTTCTTGAACAAAAAAAGTGTAATTAAGTCTCCCAGTACTTTACTCTACAATTTCAAGAAACTAACCTCTCATATTAAAAATTTTCACGTGCTTGATAGGAAGATCGTTCGTATTAACGGGATAGTGTTCGCGGGCGCAACACTTTGGAGTGATCCGCATCCTCACAGAGCATTACCAGATTATATGAATCTTAACCTTACTTCTAACGATTATTTGAACCTGCATAATCGAGATCGTAAGTGGTTGAATAGGGTGTCGAAGTTGGACGAACCAATCGTTGTTATTACTCATCACGCGCCTTCAAAACAGGTTTTGAAACAATCTTCATTTGTTAACGTGTATGAGTCGTTCTACGCAACGTCTTTAGAACATACAGATATATTTAAAAAAGCTAAAGTATGGGTGTTCGGACATACGCATCACAACGTCGATAAGATTATTGGAAATACTCGAATAGTTACGAACCAGTCAGGAAAATCTGCGGATCCGTGTTCAGTTGATACAACTCAAATCGTAAAAATAGAAGTTTAACTTAAAAAAAATATATTGCGTAATATAAAACATGAGTTCTATCCAATCCTCAAACATTACCTCTGGTTTCATTGATCTCGCTACGTACGACGAGCTTGAAAAGTACATGTATGGCTGCGGCGACGCGGTCGCGTACTTTGTCCGCACTACGTGCAAGTCTACCTGGTTCACTCAGGTCCCGGTGATCCTCTCCAATGCTTCGGGTCAGCCCAAGTTTGGCCAGAACTGGTCGGTCAGCATCTCGCGTGCTGGTGATTACCTTCTCCAGACTTGGCTTCGTGTAGGTCTCAACCAGGTCACGGCCGCTGCCAACACCCGTCTTCGCTGGACGCGTAATTTAATGCACAATCTTGTAAAGGAGTGCGCTATTACTTTCAACGACCTCGTCGCGGCTCGTTTCGACAACATCCACCTTGACTTCTGGGCTGCTTTCACTGTTCCTAAAGGCAAACAGCTTGCTTACAACAATATGATCGGAAACACGGTCGCGCTCACCAACACCTCCGGGATTGCCCAGGAACTGCCACCCGCGCTTGACAATCTTGCGGGCGGAGAGCTTGATGCATCGGTTCAGCCGACGGTCACCTACCTCAACCTCCCGCTTCCGTTCTTCTACTCGCGTGATTCGGGCGTCGCCCTTCCGACTGCGGCTCTTCCGTACAACGAAATGCGCATCAACTTCACCTTCCGCAACTGGAGTGAACTTCTCATCACTGAACGAAATGTCACGCTCGCCGGTCCTAACGCGGCATACCGCACCAACGCAGTTGTTGGCGATCTCGAGGGCGGCACCGAACCATCTTTCGAATCCGTACAGGTCTGGGCTAACTATGCTATCGTCTCCAATGACGAACGTAAGCGTATGGCTTGTGCTCCTCGCGACATCCTCATTGAACAGGCGCAGATGGCTAACTATGTCACGGTCACTCCGGCTACGCAGTCGTCGGTCTCTATTGACCTCCGTCTCTCCCACGCGATCAAGGTCCTCTTCTTCGCTATTCAGAACACGACTCTCGCCAACGAACTCTCTACTTACACTACCGGTTCGCCGCAGATGGGTGATCTCGACGCGTGCCCGCTCAAGTTCAGCGGACAGTACCAGATCGACCCGCTCCTCAGATGCTCTCTCGTCTACGAAAACACCAACCGTCTCGGACAGATGGGCGCCGACTACTTCTCAATGGTCAACCCGTACTACACCGCACCAGTCGTACCCGAAGTCAGCGGATACCACTGCTACTCATACTCTCTCGACTTCATCTGCCTCGACCCGATGGGTTCTACCAACTACGGCAAGCTCACCAACGTTTCCATCGTGCCAGAGTTCACCACTCTCTGCCAGGCTGCCAACCAGGCTGTCGCAAACGGTACGACTACTCTCCCGCCGTTCAGCCAGGTCGGTGTCGTCGGCCCCAACAACCCGCAGTCCTCTGGTCTCCAGGTCCAGCAGAAGTACAAGTTTGTACTCACCTGTGTTAACAACAACATCATCAGAATTTCAGGTGGAGCATTAGGCTTCCCTGTACTATAGTTCGAACAGCGCACCCCTTACTATATTTTATACTACAAACGTAATATAAAATAGACATCGATTAAAATGATTTAGAAGATGGGATATTAAGATTAACAAAAAATGACTACTACACCAACATTCAATCACGGAAAATATAGAGGCAACATTTCTCTTCTGCAAGATGGTTGGCAGTTTACTATCACACGTGATTCTAAACAAATCACAAAACATTTTGGTATTTCTCGCTCACACGTCACTCCAGAAGCAAGAGAAAAGGCTACAATGGATGCATATGTGAAGGCGCAAATGTACCAAAAAGAATATTCAGACACTAATGGCTTGACAAAGAATCAATGGAGACGCGTTGGAGATGTGATTGAAGTGAAGTTGCAAGATGGTTTGATTATGACTTGTGATCCAGATATGCTAAAGCACGTTGAATCCCGTATTTGGACCGCAAGAAAGGGAAAAGGGAAGAAAACGTACTACGCGTCGTGTAGAAAAAGTAAGAAGTTGAAATACGAGGCGTGTCAGTTTCATAATCTGATTTGCCCGGAGTTTAAACAGGTCGATCACATTGATCGCAACGGTCTGAACAACTGTCGGAGCAATCTTAGAGATGGTTCCGGTCGAGTGAATGCCCTGAACAAAAGCAAGCAGAAGAATAACACGAGCGGGCACACCGGGATTCGATACGAACCACCCAAAGGCAATAAAAAGGGTCGTTGGAGGGCGCAGTATGTTGATGAACACGGAAAGCGCAGGTGTCCATCATTCACGCTTAGGGTAGATACAGAAGAGGAAAAGGAGTTGCAAAAACAACGAGCGATCGCATTCAGGGAAGAGAAAATGAGGATAACGAGGAAGTCTTTGGGGATGTAAGAATAAAAATGATTGATTAGAACAATAAAATAATTTCGACAAAAATGAGTAAAGTTAACCTATCAATGGATGTCGCTCGTGAGATTTCAAAGTACAATGATCAAACTTCGGTGATTGAGAAATTGAAGGCGGAGTTGGCAGATCATAAAGCTAAAACAGACAAATATGCAGAGTATTTATTTACTATGCTGGATACAGACGATCAGCTTATGTATTATGATGACGATGACCATATATACCCTTGTGATGTTTGTGCCGCTGCGTACCACGTCGATGAACTGGTATTTTGTTGCGGTATTAATTGCGGTAAAGATATTGATCCGGAAGTAG
>Ga0181598_1001347_pt1 | contig 23901 bp, 29 predicted proteins | sample 041ome_4_FD_153295 | JGI IMG/M metagenome (GOLD analysis project Ga0181598, IMG submission 153295) | Coastal salt marsh microbial communities from the Groves Creek Marsh, Skidaway Island, Georgia - 041404US metaG (spades assembly) | ecosystem: Environmental > Aquatic > Marine > Intertidal zone >... | reverse complement strand
CAGTCGCCGTTTTCCGATGAGATGCATTCACAACAGGTTGCGTATTGGCTTGCCGACTACGCATAATCGGAACCCAACGAGTTTTCTCTCTCTGGGGTGTACTGGGTGTACTGGGTGTACTGGGTGTACTGGGTGTACTGGGTGTACTGGGTGTACTGGGTGGTGCCTGGTCTCCCAACAGGCGTCTCCCAATCGTACCTGTCCGTAAGACACACCGCCGCGACCCCGGATTGCACACCTTCTCGGGCGGACACAGTTGCTTGCAGCCACCATTGCCGGCAGCCGATCCCCTCCCTTTGCCCTGATGCCCAGACAGGATTTGTCGGCCGATCTGTCCTGCACGTAACACACACCGGCCAGTCTCTGTATTGCAGATTTGATCTGGATTGCATGGTTTACACTCTTTCATTGTGTGTCCTATATGATGAGAAAATTACGGGGGAAAATACCAGAAAAATTCTGGAAGGCTCATGTATGACGTCAGAGGCAACCATCCAGGCAAAGATTGTCAAGTACCGTCTCAAAATGGGACAGCTGGCCCAGAAAATCAAACAACTCGAACGACGATTGGCACGCAACGCCACCAGCCCCATCCCAAATTCTTCTCCCACCGAAAGTATGCCCACCAAGAAACATACACGAATGCTCAGCACCACGCTGGACGATGATTGGGGTGCCTCCAAGGGTGCCATCAAGTCAGCCAAACGACTCGAACCCGGGTCCGATGAACTCACCCTCACCTTGCCAGCCGGAGGACACGGAAGTGCTGGCGGCGTCAATCTCAAATGCGTACCAAAAGGGTTCCCGTGCACGTCTGCTGAACTCATGTATTCAGTGTACATCCCCAAGAAATGGGAGTGTGTAAAGGGCGGCAAGCTCCCTGGTTTGTACATCGGCAAACAGGGAACCGGCGGGAAGTCCTACGAAAAGGATAACGGAAGTGCTCGACTCATGTGGAGGAAAAACAATCAACTCGTCTCGTATCTCTATCTGTGCACAGATCAGGGGGATATCACCAAACAGGGCCCTGAATTCTTACACGCGTGCAACAACAAATTCCCGGATGCAGGGATCGATATGTGGAGAGAAACCAAGGATAAACTCATCCTCAAAGAAGGAAGCTGGAATACCATTACGTACGGAATCCAGTTGAATGAGAAGGGAAAGAAAAACGGACGACTCTGGCTCGAACTCAACGGAAAACGTCTCTCGGTCAATGATGCCTGTTTCACGGCACGTCCAGATACCATCAAGATTGGAGGCATGCAGTTCTCGTGCTGGTACGGAGGCAGCAATGTCTCGTGGGCCCCCAAAAAAGACCAAATGCTCATGTTTAAAGACATATCAGTCAGTGTCCTCGGATGAGGTTCGTGATAGGGTGAATGCTCCCCGACAGCATGACAACCAGGGTGTCCCTCACAGATCTCGACGATCATGCCCTCTCACTTGTATTCAAGTACTGTTCGCAAAAGTCTCTTGCATGTCTGTCTGCAACGTGCAAGAGATTTCATGAGGAGATCCCAGAAGCCATTCGGATGTATGGACTCCGTGTCCATTTACAACACGACACCTACCCCTACCAACTCGAATCCACTATGAAGTACCGGAAATACATCACGTCGATCACAGCATCCACCATCGGGATACACATGATCCCATTCTATAGTCTCACCGGGCTTCGACGTCTTCGTCTGACACGGATACGGGCACTTGCGTCAGATGCACAACGCCTCATCGCAAAACTGCCACATTTACAGTACCTCCACATATCGAAAATCGTGGCCGCACAACACGATACCGTCTTCGATATGACCCAGCTGCCCACATCGCTCGAAACCGTCTCGTTTATGTTCGATATGCCACGGGTATACATTCACGCTCTCCCGACATGGAAACATTTACATGTGCACTGCTCTGGAAACGGATACGCCACACTCATGGATCTGGGAACATTGGAATCACTCTTCGTATACGGATCGGTCATCCTCGTCAACTGTCCACGGAACACAACTCTCAAAAAGGTCTGGTTCGAGTCGCCGGATATGCTCTACCATAACCTCCTCGACTGTCTCCCCAGGAAGATGGACCGGCTCACCCTCCACTGTCGACAAGGCATCCTCCTCTGGGACAACGATATTGAGACGAAGATCCTGAGAATACACAGCCGAATGGTCTACCTCCAGCATTGCCTGCTCCCCACAAAACGACTGGTCATCTTCGCCGATTTTCTGATGTCCAGTCGGCAACTTGCCCTCGACTCGTATACACGCAAAACATTGATCGTTCAAAGCAATCTCGTCACGTCATAACTATTATTATAACTAATATTATTATCGTAATTATCTCGAATGGAAGTCGCCAAGGCAGGATGGGCCCATACGCTGTTGTATGATGGGGACCCACTCGAAGTGATATTTTCCACTCGAATCCGTAACACATCACACCGTAAGGGGAAACAGTATATCCACCTCGATGTGCCTGATCACCTTGGAAGCGTCTTTACGGACATTGATCAGTTCATTCAACAGCACCAACCCACCGACTTCTCACCGTGGCTACGGGGGGCACATCTCCTCGTCTGCAAAGTACACGAATCCGTCTCCTTACCACCCATTGACAAACCCATCACAGTCAAATTACGGTTCGGGAACTTTAGCTCATTCGGGTACTGTTGGCTTGCCATTCAACTCCATCAGGAATTATAATAGTCTTGTTTCAAAACATGGTAGGACCATCCAAAGCCGCGTTTTTACAAACATCACTCCTCATCCCGTCACGTGCACGTGGGTACAGAGCCGTATACCATCGTCCAGCCGATATCTCACGAACCATCCAGGAGAAACGGATGGTCTGTGATATGGGCTCCCATCTCGACTGTCTCATCTGGCAGTTTCATGTCGACGAACTCCTCATGCATATCTCGCACGCATACCGTATTCCATTCGACGAGGAATCCTTCCCTGATCTGGTCGCAAAGTGTTCGTCCGAGGCCGCCTCTGACAAGGAGATGAACTCATGATCGCAAATATATCTCATGGGTATCTATATATATATAATGAATGACAAGGCACCACCGTCGATTCAGTACATCGGCAGCGGTCGGTACGCAGATATATTCAGGATCAGTAACGGACGATTCGCTGTCATCTGTAAACTCGGATTCTACAGAGATACCACCCTCAAGAATTTTGCAGACTACCTCACACATGGAAACACCAATCAAGCAAGACTCGCCAAAAACGCAGATGCCATTCAAATCGCAAATGCATTCGGGGTACTCACCAACCAACTGGTCACGTCCACCAGCCCGCATTTCGTCGTTGTCTACGCAAACATCGACGGGAAACACTTGGTCCGTAAATTTGCAGAGATGATTCCCATGCGAATGAGAAGCGCCACCCCAACACAGCTCAAGTACAATAACCTGTGCTTCATGGAACAGTTCTCCTCGGATTTGACGCAATACATCCAAAAGGCACGACTGGTCAATGATGATACAGTACGTGGCGCACTCTTCGGGGTACTGTATACACTTGCTGCATTACAGGCCACGTACCCCGGGTTCAGACACAACGATCTCTCGACGAATAACGTACTTGTCAAACGGTTACATACACCATCCCATCTTGTATACCATCTCAAAAATCAAGGCGTGTACTACCTCGTCTCCACACCGATCCTCGTTGCATTGGCAGATTATGATTTCGTCCATGTGCCCGGCGTGCTCGAAAACGAACGTGTCGCCAGTGGAAAGTATAAAGTGACCACTGTCAAAAACAGGACGTACGATACACACTTTTTCCTAAAAACCGTATCAAAGGTATGCGCCAAAAAGAATACAGTCCCACACACCAAAGCATTCCTGAGCTCGTTGCCATTTCAAACACAGGACCGCCTGGATACAACCGAAGTTCTTGGAATGGACCCCATCTCCCTGCTCAAACACCCATACTTTGCACCCATACGACGTGTGCGTAAACCGAGTGCCCCACCTGGAAAAACGTATCATTACTATAGCTTTTAGATGGAATTCCATCACGAGCGGCTCAGCTTGGTGTATAGAATCTTGTTCAGCTTATCGAGGCTATCTCGGATCCCAGCCATGACATCTGCGATTGCCTCGCCCTGCGTCGTGACCATACAGTCAATCAGATGCGAAATGTCATCCGGATACTCAGAATCAACTTCGCTCCCCAGCTCCTCGGACACGTCGTCATCCTCACATTCGCTCAAACTCCGAATCACCAACCCCTCCGTCGTCCCAATGCTATCGACACTGACACTCTCCATGCTATCGCTGCTGTTACTCCTGTTACTCCTGTTACTCCTGTTACTACTGTCGCTGCTCATGCTGCGCCCACGGGAAGATCGGGATTGGCTATGGCGCACTTGGCCACGGGCTTGGGAACTGGCTTGGCCACGAGTCTGTTGCGAGGAGACGGTCATGCAAATGGGCCACAGATTTGTTTCTTCATTTGAACGCACCCGCACAAATATCTGATTCAGTATATATATGGGAGATAGATTGATGAGGATGCATGACGTGCTAAAAGACCGTCTCATAGGCTTAGGCTTGTTCAACGAGAACAACCCGGAGGATATAGCGTTCCTCGAGTTTCTTGCCCCCAAAACCGGCACCGGCCAAGACCTCCAATACGCGTCGAGCATGGGACTGGATACACGGTTTACGTATAAACAACAACGACAACCAGGAGATAAAGATTTGTCTTTCACTCGATACGGCGTTCCCAGATTTGCACTCGATCACTATTTTCGACATGGGTGTGATCTGTCCTCTATGCCAAAGGAAATGCCTCCTGTCATCTATACACCGGACAGCATCGATAAACTTTGTGCTCCCGGTCAAAAGTATACCCCAGGAAAGGGCCGACATCCTTGTGCCGTAAAAAATCCGGACGGACAAGATGCATACCCCCTTCCATTTGCCCATCCGGATTGGGAACAAGGAATCATGTACAGAAAACAACGCGTATTTCCTGGAAAAGTCTTGAAAAAAACGCTTGATGGAAAAAGGCGCATTGTTCTCAACCATGTCCTCCAAAAACAATACGGATCACGGGAGCAAGGATGTAGCAGGCTGAAAGACACGTTCTGGGATCGTCGAGGTGGGCAGTGGGTGCAAGGCTGGCTCGATACGTCCAGTGACGACCAGTTACAGGCTCTGAAACAGAAATTCCTCGCCAACCCAGATCTGATGCAGATGTATGGGGTATTCGGGGAGAACAGGAGAAACGGGGAGACTCGAGGTGTAAAAAGGGAAGCACCATTCGAGGCAGGAAACCGAGCATGGAACGGAGCAGGGCCATCACAGAGACAACGTACAGAGCCTTCACCCTCCCAATCCACCATAACACGATCCGCGACACCTCAAGTCTCAACCCAGCCACCAGGTAACCCTTCACAGAGACAACGTACAGAGCCTTCACCCTCCCAATCCACCATAACACGATCCGCGACACGACCCGGAAAAGTCGTCCAATCAGGTCGGAAAGTTGTGTCCGAGGATCGGGTGACTAATCAAGACGTCAAGAGAATCCGTGAGATGCATCCTGATAAATTGAAACAGTTCCTCGTTGCCAATCCAAACTTTTTCAACAGGATCCGAACTTTCTATATGGCTAGCAGTGATAGCAGTCGTAGTGAGAGTTCCAACAATAATGCCAGCTCTGGTTCCAGGATGATTCCGTATATGGATATGTCGCAGTCATCTCGTCGTCTCCCCGAAAATTTCAACTGGAATTATAACACGTGGTGGAACACACTCGCACCCTCCCAACGACCGTACTTCCCAACACAGCGACCCAATAAAGCTGCATTCGCCAGGCTGGACCCAGAAATCCAAGTTGCCATGCTGTCGAACATCAACACAAAACGGTTGTTGGGCAGGGATCTTCGTAAACATTTGTAAATTATTATTCTCGGGCCTCTTATATGAACATCGAAGAGTATACTGCCCGTCTTGGAATCCTCTTTGTCATGTTCGCTGTGATATCCTCCGGGTACGTCATCAACGCGGGTATCTCCTGCCAAATGCAACGCTTTCTTCAATCCCAATGGGGTATGCATCTTGTCGGCTACCTCATGGTCTTCGTCTTCCTCATCATGGAAGGAGGCATGTCCTTTGATCCATCCGTCGACAAAAAGGCACCGACCGACTGGACACGGGCAAATATCGTCTCAAGCCTTGCCATTTCCTTCATCGTCTACATTTTGTTCGTTCTGTCATCGAAAATGCAGTTCGGTCCCAATATCCTGTTCTATGCCCTCATCATGACCATGTACCTCCTCATCACGCACAGGAGATTCTTACGGGATAGAAACCAAATTTCCAGATCACGGGATCGATTCACACAACAAGTCATTCGTGGACTTCTTATCGCAGCCCTTGCAGTCGGTGCCTACGGAATCGCCGATTATTCCCATCATCAACACCAGGATCGGGGAGATGACTTCAGCTGGTGGATGTTCCTCGTCGGTAATAACTGTACTGGTACAGGTAGGAGATAAGCAGACCGAGCAGACCGAGCAGACCGAGCAGACCGAGCAGCAGCAGAGAACACTGGGTCATAAAGACATCGCCTCTTCCACCCCTCCCAACACAGGATAGTCTTCCCCCCCATCCCCAATGAGCAACACTGCCCATACAGCCCATACAGCCCATACAGCCCATACTGTCCATACTGTCCATACTGTCCATACTGTCCATACTGTCCATACTGTCCAATCGCAGCAGCCAGCCTGTCCTGTCTGCTGCGAACAGTACACCAAACAAGTGCGAAAACCCATCCAGTGCTCGTTCTGCCAATTCGAAGCATGTGCGGCCTGTCAGAAAACGTACCTCTTATCCAGTGCCATCGATGCACGGTGTATGCAGTGCTTCCAGGAATGGAATTACGGGTTTCTGCAATCCATTTTCCCCAAAGCATTCCTTAACTCGACATATGCTGATCATCGAGCACGGATCCTCTTCGAACGGGAGAAACAAATGCTTCCAGAAGCACAACTCCTCGTCCAGAATTATCAGAGCACCGAACAGGAACGTAAACAAATCAAGGAAAAACAGCAAGAAATCAAGGAACTACATGCCAGAGTGGCCGACCTCGATCAGACCATACTCGACCATTACTTCCGTATACGACAATTGTCTGCCAATGATTACGCTGGTGATGCATCTATCACCAGGCAAAAGAGGAAACGGCACCGGTACATCTTCCCATGCAGACATGATACCTGCCGGGGCTTCCTCGCCACAGACGAAGACCATCCAACCAAACTCGTCTGTGGTGTGTGCGAAGCCGTCGCGTGCGCGCAGTGTGGCGAATTCGTGGACAGGGATGCACAGACTCCCACCAGACACGTGTGCGAGGAAGATGACAAAGCAACGTTTGCCGTTCTCAAATCCAACTCCAAGCCGTGTCCTTCCTGCGCGGTTCCAACCTCCAAGATTGACGGGTGTCATCAGATGTGGTGCGTCTGTTGTCATACGGCATGGGACTGGAAATCCGGTGAAAAACTGAGAGGAACCATCCACAATCCACACTATTTCGAATACCTCCGTCAAAACACTGACGGTGATATTCCAAGGCAACCGGATGACGTACCACTTGATCCATGTGGAAGACGTCCCTTATCTGGCTGGGCAGTACGACAGGCACTCATCCAGTATAAACGCATGGTCCCAGATATCAACCCGAAGATGTATAAGGAATATGGCCATTATATATACCAACTGACGAATGCGATCGTGCACATGGACCAGATCTCCATTCCACGCGCACGGCAGGGGATTGTGCAGTTGGGGAACAACAACCGGAACCGTCTGGAGTTCCTCCTGAACAAAATCGACGAAGCAGCATATAAGAAACAACTCGCATGGAAAGAACATCGCATCGAAAAGCTAACAGTGCTCATCGATCTGATGGAAACGGCAGTGGCTGTGTGTACAGATACAATAACCATCTTCATGCATGGGAATGTGTCTTTACGGGAGACAGTGGATACGTTGATGAAGTTTCAACGGTTCCAGAAACAACAATGTGACCGTAGTCGACGGCTGTTCAATTTATCCTTCCTCGAAGCGGAACTGAAGGTCAACCCACCGCCGTGTGCTCTGTTGCCGCAGTGATTATTATATTGTAACCAAATTATACCATGCCACTTCCGGAATATGAAGATCATCTTCCGAGCGTCAACACCCTCAAATCGATCATCCTGGACAAGATCAGTGTTTTGGAACGAAAAGACAAGCAGTGGAAGGAGAAGGAATCCCAATACAACCTCTTGAAGCAGGGGATTGACAAGAAACTGGATCAACTCAAGACTGCACCGTTACAAAAGCAGAATCTTAAGTCGAAAAGGAGCGCTTATAAGGCAAACCGTATGGCAATCTCCAGAAAACTGGATCATGTGCTTGATGAACGGTATCATATTCATGAGGAATTGTTAGATCTTCGGGAGATGTTGGCAGAGATCGAGATGAAGAGACCGATACTTCAACAGAAGTATAACAAGATCGTTCAAATGAAGAGAGTGTATTACAATCAGAACAATAATCAGATGGAAAACGAGTTGACGAAGGAGGAAGAAGAATACCGGAAGATGGCCCATAACCTTGTATATACAGGTCCTGGGAACAAGATGTGGTTCACGAGTAGAGTGCATAGGTGGCATGATCCATACGAATACTGGTGGCGACCAGGTTGAATTTCATTTCATCGTCCATGTAACCACCCGTTCACATGCAGATTGAGGCAATGACCACGCATCCCGTTTCACCAGCCGGCGGAACATCCCTGCACGAGCCTTTGCATTGTGACGACACGAATTATGGTTATTCTTGGCACCTGCCAACGCCTTAAATTTCAGGAATTGAATGAGGACACGAGACGGGTCATCAACGTCCTTTACGTCCATACTGTCCATACTGTCCATACTGTCCATACTGTGTTTTTGTAGCCATTTGACGGGACAATACCTGCCACCGAGACCAAAATTCAACAGGGTATCGAACACCATCGCAATGGCAAGGGGCGTTACCGGGATCCCACAGGATTCTAAGACGTGGACCGTCTCGTACATGTACCCACCCTTGTTGCATAGCGCATCCAGCTGGGCCTCGACAAACGTGTTGTACTCATCACCCTTCAATGCCTGGATCGTCTTACACAACGCATCGGCATGTTTCTTATCTGTGTGCGCTCGGTCGGCTTCCTTTACCAAATCCGGTCCTCCCAGGGCATGGAACCGACGTAACATTGGCTGTGCATCACCCCACGCTGCTTTTTTATCGTTGGCTGTCGTGAATCCCACAATACCCATGGTCACACCGCGCTGTTTCCAATCATACGACAGGGCTGATGCGTACGTAAATACACTCTTACCCTCTGCTGATGTAAACGTCTTGTCATACGTCTCATTGTCATGCTCTCCTTTCGAAACAAGGAAAAAGATGGCCTCCCAACTGCCCTCGGGGAGTTCATGGACACGTTGTAATGGGCTCATATCGGGTCGGTATGCTACAGAGGATGGCATACTTTCATGTACGTTTGTTTTACGAATGGGGATTCGCAACATTGACATTCACGTTCCAGTGCACCTTTGCCGAACATTCCACAGGACACTCCTCAAACATTGTGACGGTAATATCGTCCCATGTCGCTCCTGGGTATGTATCCTCGTCCTGTAAACAGATTCGACATGCATTCTCAACGTTCTTTACTATTTCCATTGTCTTTCCGTATGCAACAAAGGTCCCAAAAACACGGTGATCATTATACAAGGTGGTGGACGCTTTGACACAGTACTGACGGGCAATGGGATTATTCTTATTCGGCAGGGCTCCTGAACAGATGGCATTGAGTCGCAAACATCGCATATTAAATGGTTGTTTTTTTTTCAAGAAGAGAACATGCCGCATACACACGCCGACCAGGACCTTGCCGACTCCATCGACCCTGAATTCCATGCCACAGAGACCGTCCCGAATCCACCCCCCGATACACCCGTCGAAAGCACCGAACCAGACGTGATCGTGCACATGAAACCACACACTGGTCTCACGGCGTGGCTGCTCCACATGCAACACAAACAGAGCCGGACACAGCGACATCATGTCATGAGAGGGCTGGAGGAGACTCTCGAGGGCTGAGGAGGAGGGAGATGTCGCCCTATAAAGAGGCCTTGGATTACCCTATACCCGACGATCGAAGAGGGTGTCCTGTCAGTCCTATACCACCGAAGCACCATGGAACAGATCTGTCAAGCTGTCCAGATCGGGCGTTCGGTCGTGGAAGGGATCATGCTCCATGATCTACTCGATGATCCGTATACACACCTCAAATCCAGGTGTCCCATTGATACAGTGCACAGGCTCGCTGAGTACATTGGCCTCGCAATGAAAGATCGAGTGCGAGGCACGTTGTGTTGGTACTTGAAAGAACGACCAATGACCGTTCACAGTGCACTCATGTATTGCACACGGGAATTCGATCTTTCGAGGGCCAAACTCCAACGTATGATTGATGGGTTCATTGAAGGGGATGATCTCACACTCGTCTGTGATCATCTGCTTCATCCGCTCGATGTCAATGCGCTTCGTACAATCTCACAGTGGATCAAGACACATTGCACACAACCACTCCATCCCGATGCCTGGCGGTTGCGCGGTCAGGGTACATGCCCCGAGTATCGACGGGCATTCGAGATGGTGTCACAGCATCCCCTCAGTATTGTCACGGGGAGAGCAGGGACGGGAAAATCACACTTTGCCGTCCAACTCATGGCCGCATGTCGTGATGCCAGGCAGGTATTCCGTTTCACTGCGCCCACGGGACATGCATGTCTTCAACCCATGGAACGAACAGTCGACTCGTTTATGACCATCCAAGAGGCCACAGACGACCATTTCCAGTGTGATGTTCTGGTGATTGATGATGCCAGTCTCTTGTCTGCACAACTGTTTGCGTCGGTTCTGGAACGTGTTCCGCAGACATGCCGTATTGTGCTCATTGGCGACGATCATCAGTTACCACCCATCGGTGTCGGATACGTGTTGCGAGATCTCCTGGAGTTTACTCGAGACCATTCCGAGCAAACCGCTGTACCAGCCGTACCAGCCGTACCCGTTGTACCAGCTGTCCACTTCACCACACAACACAGACAGACAGGAGACCTACAGAAGTTTACGGAGTCCCTCTTCGTCGATGGAACCAGAGATCCAGAGTCCATACAAAAACTTGTCGACTCTGTGAGACGGAGGGTGAGACTCATTCCTGTGGCGTCGTGGGATGGCACGATCAATGCCCTGCCGTACGCAAGTGGATGGGGTGATCGCGGAGTCGACACGTCGGACTGGTCAGAATCATCGCATACATCGGACGATTCGGACGATTCGGACGATTCGGACGATTCGGACACGACAGACTTCTCGCGCGAGTCAGAGGCCGACAAGGAAAACTGTGACCCCAACTACCCCAACTGCCCGTACAGGCGCGATGCACACGTTGAAACAGATCCCGAGGTGAGGAAAGGGATCGTGCTTGTGCCCAGACGTGAAGAACGGGATGAGGTAAATTGTGCCATCCAGCTGTACCGCAATGCACTCTCGAGATGCGACATGGGGCTCAAGATTGCATGTGACGGGGCACCCCAAGGAAGTTTGGGATACGTGTCTTTGGATACCTCGAACCCCATGGACACACGTATCGAAGTACGGACACAAGATGGGTTCAAGTTTCGAGCATCGTTGAATGCAGCCATGTCTCTGGTTACACCCCATAGGACAGGAGCGGCGTTGAAACCGCTTCCATATGATCCAATCATGATGACCAAACAGACTGATTGGTGCCTCGGGGAAATGGGTGTGTACATTGGCGAGCATCGGGTGTCTGTGCACGATCCACCCCTTGGTATAACCTTTCACTTTCAAAATGGCGGTTCGGTCTTCACGGGACCAGACCGCCATGAATTCATGCTGGCGTATAGTACCACTGTCCATAAATCTCAAGGAGGGGAATTTGCTTGCGTCACTGTCCCCCTCGTCCGCGTACATACATGGAGCCATGAGATGCTATACACAGCATTCACACGGTCCAAGGAATCACTCGTGATTGTGGGTACAGCCGAAGACATTTCCATGATTCTGGACAACCCGGTACCTCAACAGCCACCGTACCTCAAATCCATATTAAATTACCTGTGAATATTTTTGTACCTGACTGTATGAAGGAGGTTGCCTTGGTTATTGCCATCGCCATAGCTATCCTAATCGTCTACAAATCCAGGAAACGAGAGGGGTTTACGGATACATCGTATTATTATGAGGCAGCTCCGGGAACCCGAGGCAGTCGTCTCATATGCATGCCGGAAGGACGAGGACACGCATCTCTCGGAATCGCCCTGAAGAAGGCCGCAGATCGTCTTGCAGCGCCCACCGTCTCGTGTAACCGCGGCGTCACGATCCCGACAAAACGTCCAAGGCCCGTAATTCCACCTCGAGCGAAGTGTCCGTCGGATGTGTCGACTCTGGAGTACGACTTTCCCGATATGGAGGATATCGAGGATACGACGTCTCCAGGCTGTGCTCGTGGATACATTTGGGATGGAAGACAGTGCCGTCTCCCACGAGGCAGTGTCCGTGCACCGACAAAGCTGCTTGTGAAGACGTCTCCTGGATGCCCGCGTGGGTACATTTGGGACGGGAAGAAGTGTCGTCTGTCCCGTGGTACGAAGATCACCACGTCTCCTGGATGCCCGAGGGGAATGATTTGGGACGGAAAGAAGTGCAGGAAGCCCAAGAAGAAGGACAAGAAGAAGGACAAGAAGAAGAAGGTCAAGACGTCCCGTGGATGCCCGAGGGGAATGATTTGGGACGGAAAGAAGTGCAGGAAGCCCAAGGGAGAGGACAAGAAGAAGGACAAGAAGAAGAAGGACAAGAAGAAGGACAAGAAGAAGAAGGTCAAGACGTCCCGTGGATGCCCGAGGGGAATGATTTGGGACGGAAAGAAGTGCAGGAAACCGAAGCGCAAGCCGAGAGATGACGAGGACACTGGCAACGAGGATAAGGCACTGAAGAAGGTCAAGACGTCCCGCGGATGTCCTATGGGAATGATCTGGGACGGGAAGAAGTGTCGGAAACCAAGTGCTCTGAGGAAGAAGGGGTCGAAGAAGGGGTCGAAGAAGGGGTCGAAGAAGGGGTCGAAGAAGCGGAAGTCGAAGAAGGGGTCGAAGAAGCGGAAGTCGAAGAAGGGGTCGAAGAAGCGGAAGTCGAAGAAGCGGAAGTCGAAGAAGCGGAAGTCGAAGAAGTCCAAGTCTGAAACATGGGAAGAAATGAACGACATACTTTCCAGCTAAATCCAAAACATTATATCCATGATCACGAAATTCTGATATACCCCACAATTTACGGGTGTATGACATACCGTATTTATTTATACATTCCATAATTGGAGCATCTACAGACCTCATACCCCGATATCGAGACCCCGTACAGAGCCGATCGTGATGGATCTATTCACACATCAGCAAGATGCTGTTAAGTGGATGGTGCAGCAGGAACAGGTTCCAGATGAATACGGGATACAGGGGGGTCTCTTGTGCGATGAAATGGGTCTTGGCAAAACACGTACATGTCTTGCCACGATTCGTGCAGTACCCGTGATGACAATTGTTGTGTGTCCAGTGTCACTGGTGAAACAATGGGAACAGGAGGCTGTTACGTTCCTCAAACAACCGGTTTGTACCATTGTGCGGGCATCAGAGGCCATATCCTGTCTGACCGCATCCCACAGACATCAACTGGTGATCATCTCACACACATGCCTCACCAAATTGCATGACATGCATATGATGTATCAGTATGCATTTGGTCGGCTAATCATTGATGAAGCCCATAAAGCGAAATCCATGTCATCGGCTCTGTGGAAATCCGTCACACAGATCAAGGCAACACGAAGATGGATTGTGACAGGAACACCCATTGTGACCACCACGATCCCAGCCAGGTCGGCGACAACAACACAGCATGTATCGAAGGATCTTCGGTCATACCTCCGTATTTTACGCCCGGATATATCCAGTCAATCTATCCGTCTCATAGAACAGTGTCCAAAAATATGGCATCGGTTCCTTATGCGACGGAAAAAGGATATATTTCAACTTCCACCAATCCGTACAGAAGTTATCGAGGAAACACTTACATACCAAGAAGAACATATCTACAATGCCGTCTATGGACAGGGGGTCCGTATTATCGAAGAGACCCAAAAGACCCAAAAGACCCAAAAGACCCAAACGACCCAAGCACAGTGTCAGGTCGAGGACGACCTCCTCAAATGTCTCGAGGAGATCGCCACACGGGATGCAGATGATCTGGGGGGAAGTGCCGACTCCGACACTGACTCCACAACCTTCACGAGATCCCTCCTCCTTCCGATCATGATGGAGCTGCGCCGAATATGCGCCACCTCTCTCTCCAAAATGGACCAATTCGAGCACGATATTCGCCAACAAGCTCAACCGTATAGTCGATCATTGGTCTTCTGTTCGTTCATTGACGAGATCACGATGACGTCCGAACGGGCACAGCGGCATGTGGATGTCGTGATGGAGTTTCACGGCAAAGTGTCCCTCAGTGATCGGCAGGAAATGATCGATGTGTTCATGCAGACCAAGGACCCGCGATCCATGTGCCTCATCATCCAGATCTCCTGTGGAGGATGTGGGCTCAATATCCAAGCGGCAACCCATGTATTCCTCATGTCTCCCAGTTGGAGTGCCGCCGTGGAAGATCAAGCCATCGCCCGAGCGCACCGAGTCAACACCAGGCATTGTGTGTTTGTCAAAAAGTATATCATGCGTGGTACGCTGGAGACGTACATGCATACACGTACAAACCAAAAACGGAAAACTGCATCCGTGTTATTACAGGAGCCCAGGTCCTATGATGCAGCGTCGGAGTGTGTGATGTGGAAAGAGGGCCATAAATTGTTTGAAGATGAACAGCCATGCATCTGACTTTATTTCTTCCTTGTGTTATTATGAGCGCACAGAACGATATCGCGCAGGTGAGTAAGATGGCCCAGCTACGGGCACTTCATACGTACCTCAAAACAGCACTGCGGTCAAAATATACCAGTCTTGGAAAAGCATACATTGCGAATATGGAAGCCAAGGGATACAGATTGACAGAACCACAGAAGAAAGCCATGCGGGAAAAGGCCAAGATGTTATCGTCTGCGGCTGTCTTTGATATGGAAGTTGCAGGACTGGCAGACGGGGCACGGCGTATTGCACAGGAGGATGCATTGGGTACGGATATCGATTTGTCTGCACCCCCTGGGGAAATAGCACAGCTCGAAGCCGATATGAAAGCCCTGGGGGTTCCTTGTCCGTCGGAGTCGTGTGGGTATTCGAGAGCACCGGGGACTGTAGCCATCCCGTCCACCAGCTTGGCCCGTATCAATGTGTCCAGCCTGTCCACAAACGATGACAACAATACCAGGTTAAATGCTGTGAGCAATGGACTCAATGCATCGTTCGGTCCAGGGAATTCACTGGGGAGTTCGCAGACGGGAGTACAGATTGATCAAGAGACATACGTCACCGATATGAGAGGGCTCTGGTCACAGATCAAAGGGCCAAATTTCGAGACCTTGTACAGTGCTGTGGAGCAGAAGTATGGCAGCATTCCTGTCGCGATGAAACGGTTAAAGGAAGCGCAAATGCAACGGACACGGTGGCTTGCTAAGACAGGACAGAATGGACAGAATGGACAGAATGGACAGAATGGACAGAATGGACAGAATGGACAGAATGGACAGAATGGACAGAATGGACAGAATGGACAGAATACCAGCCTGGCCGTCCCGAATATGGCCGTCCCGAATATGGCCAATGCAGTCAATATGGTGAATATGGCCAATGCCCAAAATACCAGACCATCAAATAATAGGATGGTTCAAAATGGACTCAATGCACGGAACAACAGGCTGTCAAATGGGGTAAATAATAGGCGACAGGTGACGAGTCCGATGCAGAGTAACCAGATGTTACAGCAGAACAGTCCAGGGTATATGGGTGGTGGCGGAGGGATGAGACCACCCGTGTACAACCAGATGTTACAACCCAATGGACCAGGGTATATGGGTGGTGGCGGAGGGATGAGACCGCCCGTGTACAACCAGATGTTGCAACCCAATGGACCAGGGTATATGGGCGGTGGCGGAGGGATGAGGCCTCCCGTGTACAACCAGATGTTGCAACCCAATGGACCAGGGTATATGGACGGTGGCAGAGGGATGAGACCGCCCGTGTACAACCAGATGTTGCAACCCAATGGACCAGGGTATATGGACGGTGGCAGAGGGATGAGGCCTCCCGTGTACAACCAGATGTTGCAGCAGAATATGGGTACAGTCCAACAGTTATTTCCTCAATTCAATCCGCAGCCATTTGTACAGGGGCAGCACATGCAAAATGGACAGTATGGACAGTATGGACAGAACGGACTGCATCAACAGCATCAACAGGAGTACGTCAACGATATGAGAAGGTTGTGGCAGCACGTCCAACAACCCCATTATGAGACATTGTACAATGCCATGCAGCAGAAATACAGTACCCACTCTGTCGCATTGAATCGGATGAAGGAGACCCAAACGAAACGGTATGAGTTCCTTCAGAGACAACAGAATGAGGTAGCTCGACAAATGGGACGCAACAAACCCAACATGGCCCAGATATCGCGACCTGTTCAGTCGCCTGTTCACAGTATCCAGTCACCTTCAGTCACCACAGTTCTTCCACAAGTCCTGAATGCCAACTCGATCATAGAGAATGCGTGGATACAGCCAGTGGGGCCTTCAGTATCCAATCCCACGGTCTCCACGAAACCCCGCGAGAGCTTGTCCTTGTCTCCCGGAACCCCAATTGGATCCAGGTCCAGACAGAGCAGCAGACAGAGCAGCAGACAGAGCAGCAGACAGAGCAGCAGACAGAGCAGATTGATCCACCCGTCGATGAGCAGGGAGAATGCGCTCAAAGCGTATAAATTCCATCGTAATCAGACGACTCCAGGATCGAGAGGGCGTCAATTGGTTGAATCGGAGATGCAGGCGTGGAGGGGCTCACGACGGCTAGGGGGTGTATCCAGTGGATCCGGTGTATTCAAGCCGACGAGTAGTAGACGGACATCTTCGTCAGTCAGGACACCGAGTATCGCTGCGAGGAGACGACTGCAGTCCAACATCTCGTCCTCAAGATCATCATCATCCAGAGGGTAACATGTGGATCAAATTGAATGAATGAAGATGCATCGGTTGTTGACTTTCCACCCCTTGAAACGGAATACCACATATGTTACAGATTGTCCCATATTTCTATCTGTGACCATCCAAACGTATATGTCATTATACAGAAATCTCGAAACAAATGCTCTGTTTGAACGTGGACCAAAACCACACACGATACATGCACGCGCAGGAAGAAAAACGCTCATCAGTCAACTCGGAACAAATGCCCGTATCATATATGTCGTCATCAATCATATGGTCGTCTGCTCTGGACGTATCCATATGATTCATGTGCACCCAACAAGCATCGATGTCATTTGGACCATCGAAAACCCTCTCCTGGTTACGTTTCGACATATCAATCGGAACCCAGACATGCACTGGTCTGTCCTGCCAAAACACAGCTTTCGGGCGTATTTTGCCAGGAAGGATGTTGTCTTCCCTCATGGACTCCTTCACTTGATACGAAACACCGATACAGAAGGCAACACAGAAGGCAACACTACAACAGAAACATTCGATCTGACACAAGTGAGCGGCAAAGTATTGCGGGCCATCAGATTTCGATCTGTTCTTAAGTACCTGGAATCAACGTCTCATGGTCATCTGTGTCACCTGTGACTGGGACCCCCTCTTGTCACCCTTTTTCCGGTACTCGGCATTGACAAGGGAAGAGCTACGGTACTCAGTAAAGAGTGCAGGATTGAAAAATGGCTGGACTGCAGGCATTATTATGAAGATGAGAAATAAATGATTTACGACAAGCGCAACGGATCAATCATTGCTTGACGGACCAAACCCACACGCTGAATGATCTTTTCGTCCTTATGGTCAGATGAAACCAAACTGTCCAAAATGTAATCCCCAAAGTCCACCAACAAATGACGGATCATACAGTGGTACTTCTCCACGTGTTGCCCCACATCAACTGTCTGGACCACCGTCGGCAGCATGGATGAGCTCGTGCCCCTCTCTCCCTCGTTTCCTGGTTCGGTCACTGTTTCCTGCGTCGGTTGGGTCGGCTGTGTGTCCTTCAATAGCTGCGCCAGCGTGTTCTCCAGTTCGTCGCGGGCATCCTGGACGGAACGAACGGGACTCGCTGTTGCATCTTTGGATGTGTCGGCAGACGGGACAAGTGGTATCATAGTCATCGAGAATATACCAATGGGTATGAAGTAATCCAGGGATACGGAGAGCCAAATCGTCAGGAGATAATTCCGTCAAACAGGACACTGCTTGGATCAACTCAATTGCAAAGTCCGTTAAAAGTTGGTGAATCGAGACATCAATCGACCAGCGAAACTTCTTCATTTCTCTTGGAACATGAACCCACTCTTCCGATAGAATGCTTTCCTCTTCGCAGCCTGTGCAAATCCAATCGAAAACGTATCACAGATGTCCACAATCAACGGACCACATCCTGTCGAGGTGCCTCGTAAAATACGTCCAGCAGCTTGTGTTACGTCTGAGCATGGAGTCGCCAACACAAGCGTATTCAAACGAGGATCGTCGTATCCCTCACTCGCCAGAGAATATGTCGCACACACAACAGGCGCCGTCATGTGATCTGCAGGAGTATTTGCAATGTTCTTCTTCTTCTTCTTCGCACCGCCCAGAAACGGAACAGCATCTGGAATGGCCGCAGCAAGTTCCTCACAATGCTGACGACGGTGGCTCAAGACCAACACAATGCGCTCTGGGTCGTTCTCACGGATGGTTTTGATAATCTCCACAATGTACTCGGTCCGTACGGTATCCTGTGTCATCTGCGATAAGACCTTGGCGTAATCCACATTCCCACCGCGATTTAACGGTAAAGGATCACGTTTGTATCGGTCACATGAATACCAACGACAGTCCACCAATACATGTGACATCTCCCGGCGTTGGGCAGCGTACGCGAGGGGGCCAAGGTGCCAATGGATCACACATGTCAGTGTATCCTTGCGTTTGGGAGTCGCAGATAGACCCAAATAGTACCGAGATCTGAAGAGACGCATGGATGTGCTGAACGTCTCTGCGGCAATGTGGTGACACTCGTCCACAACCACCAACCCGATCCCGGAAAAGTCGAATTGACGTTCGTTCCGTGTCAGAGTCTGTAACATCGCAACCACAATGTCGCCACTTGTATCCTGCGTCTCGCCTTGCACATACGTCACACGAGCACCAGGCAAGAACTGATGAATTCGTTCCGTCCACTGCTGCCTCAATACATCCTTGTGCACAATGACCATGGTTTTGACACGGAGTTCAGCAATGGCATGACACGCACACACAGTCTTTCCCTGTCCTGTTCCCAGGGACAATACGGCACCACCATGCGTCGCTATAGAACGCATCGTGGCATCCATGGCTTTGACCTGATCGAGATCTGCTCGCAACGTAACAGCACTCTGGAACTCAACGGGGACTGGTTGGGTGATCTGGTCCCCTGTATCAATTCCCTTCTCCTGTAACCAAAACCGAGGAGCGTATACATGTTCAGTACCCGACTCCGTACGCTTCCACCATATGTTTACTTTACGGGGGTACACCTTTGAAAACTCGAGGATCGATACAGTCAACTCCCGACGGGCCAGGTTGATCAACGCCTCGGGGACTTTCATGAGGATTTCTACTGTGCGTAATCGGGAGAGTACTGAGGAGGAAAGTATCCACCGATACCTCCTCCCGTGACAATGAATGCTTTATACACGGCAATGATCAGCACAAGGCAGGCGAGACATGCGGAAGGAAGCGCCAGCCCCCAATTACACCATCTCTTGAGTGTCTTGTTCCACTTGACAACCAGGCATGTATAGTCACTGTTGAATTTCCATATTCCATAGACAGCACACAACACGGATACGAGGGCACATGCCAGCAATGACATGTTCGTCATGATTCAAGAATGACATAATAATCTCACGTGCTTTAATGCAGGCCTGTAAAGTCTACGATGGAGACGGCACCTCGTATAGGCAGCCCCTCATACCGACACCGGGAACCAATACACGCCAACGTCATCGGCTGTTCATCGACTCCAGAGACGCCGATCCGAACCTGACGTCGTTTTCGTTCAGCGTCGACCTGGAAGCTGCCGGGGCACCTCGATTCGAACGAGTCGAAAAAGTGGAACTCAAGGCATTGGCATTTCCGAAGACCAGTGATCCATACGTCATCATGGATGTGAAACAGCTCAATGATGACCGATTGGTATCCCCCAATCAAACAGCCAATCGATCCTTTGCCGTGTGTTATTTTGATGCCGGAACGGTTCCATTTCCCATCGGTGAATTCGCACCCATGAAGGGACACGATTTTTATCAGAAAGATATCAACTTTAACCCATTACGCCCCATCCTGAATCGGCTCGATGTCACCTTCAGGAATCATGACGGAGCAGTCATCACCAAGGCAGATACGGCCGATGTCAATCATTGCTCATTCCTCCTCGAAGTCACCACTTGCCAATACTGATACATTCGGTGTATAAAGCAAGAGAATGTGTAAGAATGTAAGGAACACAGATACATCACAGATGCGGGTCTCCATCGAGGGTAATATTGCGACGGGCAAATCAACGGTTCTCGACAGACTGAAAGATCTCGGGTATACAGTCCGTCCAGAACCAGTGACTGAATGGGATACGCTCCTCCATCTGTATTATACCGACCCCGCGAGATGGAGTCTCTGCTTCAATCTCAAGGTCCTTCACTCGTTCCACGCCGTGCCAACAGAAGGTGAACACCCCCTTCCCAACTCGATCAAACCCCTGTTCGTCGAGCGGTCACCGGGAGCATGTCGACATGTGTTCGGCCAGCTTTCGTATAACGACCAACACATCACCCCGGCGGCGTGGGAAGTGTTCAAAGAGTTCTCGCAATTGCTCTGGTGGGAACCGGATGTCTACATCTATATCGATACACCCCCTGATGTATGTCATACACGTATGGAATCCCGGGGAAGGACATGCGAACAGTCTGTATCGCTCGAATACCTACGACGGATCGAGTTTCAGTATACTAACTTCCTCAAGTTTCAAGATAAACCAGTCCACACCATCGACGGAACTCTCGATACAGATGCACAAGTCGATGCCATCCTGCGCATTCTGGACACTGTGCGATCGAGTGAGCCCTGATCGGGTGTGTTTATTTCCAATTGTAAAATTCCATTCTCAGAGTATGCACGAAATCACCTTCGCACTCGTGACACCCACCGAAGATGTCTGTTTACAGTGTGCAACCAGTCTCTTGCGACTTCAGCAGTCGGCAGCACGACGCGCAGATGTCCACCTCAACGTCCACATCGTCTCGTCCCTCCTCGAAGCCCTCAACCTGTCCGTACCGTCACCAGCCACGGACGGAGCAGCAGGCAGATGGCTGGTCATCGTGGACGGGTCAGCAGGCTTTCCGGACGAGTTCATCTACCAAGCAATCACGAGCGCTCATGATATGGTGCTCGGGGTGTACCCACTCGCCAAGGTGGACTGGGAAAGGGTCAATACATGTCTCACGGACGAAGAACATACAGAGCCCACCTCGCATACAGGAAACGTGTACAACCTTACCCCTAAAAATGCATCATTCACTCGGTACGTACAAGTCGACGACATCCAGGAGGCAAAGATCATGTGCATCTCAACCAGTGCACTGAAAAAGTTATCCGGACCGCATACCTCGTACACCAAACCGTCCCCTGGTCATCTGTATACACACGACTCTGTGTTTGTTACAGACAAGGAAGACAGGGGAGACAGGGGAGACAGGGGAGACAGGGGAGACAGGGGAGGTGTAGAAGACATAGAAGACATAGACAGCCAACCCATCATCATGCAACAGTCAAACCCATACCAGACCCTGTTCAGACGGTTTGTGGATATAGGTCTTTCAGTCGTTGCCGATATCGAACATCAGTGCATAAATAGCGGGAACGCGCAGTTTGCAGGGTGTGTAGGTCGACGTGGGTTTGTTCGTTGATTAATTGATTAATGTAATTCAGTCCATATCCAAGACACATAAACGAGTGAGTGTATTCGAGTACCCGTTATGAATTCCCCATCCCTTGGTCCGAGCAGTCGTTTGCGGCTCATGGGATGGTTGGCGACAGTCCATTTCACGCAACAGGTGGATCATGAACAGGTACCCATCCCGAATGCCCGACAGGCCTCTCTCTCTGTTCGAAGAGATGGTAACGTGACCAGAATGGAACACCATGATGGTCGATATCTTGTTGCCATCTGTATCGGCATAATGGATCTTGGCACCAGCGTATCCACCATCCGTCTGGACTGTGACCTTACACCCATGGCGCTCAGCTACGGTTTTCAATTTGGCAAGTCCCACGATGACAGATGCCTTAAAACTCATGTTGAGCATCTGTATATGGGCCGATTCAATGGAGAACGTCTCTTCGTACATACCAGACAGCGCAGTACAGACACGTGTCATGATATCCACAAAAGCAATGATGGACTTCGCTCCAGTAAACTGGATGGACCCGTTCGTAAACAGCTTGAGATTTCCACCTACGTCATAGGATTCCACAGACAGCGCATTATTAAAGCAGTTCTCCTTGATATACAGGCCATGTTCCTCTAAAATGTCGATGTTGTCATGTACGACTTGGGCATCACGGATTTGATGGCTCAAGGCCCCCGTAATGGTCATCACCGAGATTGTGAGTGGGGACGGCTTGTAGGCGAGTGGGGGGGCATGATGTATGGTCCTGTACAGGTCATTGAATTGGCTCGTTAAGTCCATCCACCAAGTAATGACTTCCTCCTGCGTTCAAATGGGCGTTCAAAAATCTGCTCAGCTACCATGGCGACCACCGTTCCAAGGGATACATCCACCGCGACCAACGCAAAAACAGGTTCAACTCGAGAGAAACGTACGTTTATGTTACACTCCCCTTCTGACATGTCGGCTCTGGGTCGTTTTATCAGTACAGATTGGAGGTATGCGGCACTCAAGGCAGCGAGCCGGGGACACACGGATATTCTCCTTCGACAGACGGGAACACGTGAGGTCAGGCAATTTACGGGCGCACGAGATGAGGTTCCACCAAAAGAGATTGTTCGAGGAGGACGGGCGATCACGTACACCCACCAACCACGTGTGAAGTTTGAGCGTAAGTTCAAGTTCAGCGGCGTAATTGATGACACAAAGTCGACCCTCAATCCGAAGAAACAGTAGCCAAATTTTCTGCTGTATAGAATAGATGGAGTACCAGGAGTATCGGGATGACGAGTATCAGGGGTACCTAATAGATAATGATCCTGCACTGTTCCCGTACGAGGCATTTACAGAACATTACCGTTCGAACAGCAAATCAAAGTCCAAGGGAAAGAAGAAGTCTGGTTCTGGTTCCAAGTCTGGTTCCAAGTCTGGTTCCAAGTCTGGTTCAAAGTCTGGTTCAAAGGTTTCCCGTTCTAGCTCCAGCTCAAGGTCTGGTTCGAAGTCTGGCTCAAGGTCGAGTTCCAAGGCGAAGGTTTCCCGTTCCCGTTCCACTTCTGGCTCAAGGTCGAGATCCAAGGCGAAGGTTTCCCGTTCCCGTTCCACTTCTGGCTCAAGGTCGAGATCCAAGGCGAAGGTTTCCCGTTCCC
>Ga0181598_1001339_pt1 | contig 23959 bp, 27 predicted proteins | sample 041ome_4_FD_153295 | JGI IMG/M metagenome (GOLD analysis project Ga0181598, IMG submission 153295) | Coastal salt marsh microbial communities from the Groves Creek Marsh, Skidaway Island, Georgia - 041404US metaG (spades assembly) | ecosystem: Environmental > Aquatic > Marine > Intertidal zone >... | reverse complement strand
GTGAATTGGGTTTATGGGTGCCTGCAATACGTCCGCCAACCGTACCTCGAGAGACAGCGCGTTTACGCTTTACGTTTTCTGCAGCACATAGCGCAGCACATGTTGATCGTGCTCTAGAGTCATTGGCAATTTGCCAGCGAGAGTTGGCATGAGCGTAAGTGTGCAGCAGCTGGGATCTGGCCCTGAGTTAACCCTGCTACATGGTTGGGGAATGAATGCAGCGGTATGGACCTCGATCACGCCAGCTTTAGCTGCGAACTTTCATCTCAATCTTATCGAGCTGCCAGGTCATGGTGAAAGTGATCCTTTACCAGAGGCGGGTTTAGATCAATGGATCGAGGCGGTGTTAGAGGTTGCTCCTGTTAAAAGTCACTACCTGGGTTGGTCATTGGGTGGGCTCTTGTCGCAAGCAATAGCGCTTAAAGCACCAGAGTGTGTCGATGTTGTGGGTTTGGTCGGTTCTACGCCGAGTTTTGTACAGCGAGACGGCTGGTACGATGCGATGCCGCAATCAACGTTTGATCAATTCGCTAATGCCTTGGCGGATGATGCGGCATCTACCTTAAAGCGTTTTTTAGGTCTTCAAGTGAAGGGGCTTGCAGATGCGCGTGTCATCTTGCGTGATATTGAGCAGGCCTTGGCAACACGTCCTGCAGCAAGCGATGCAGGTCTTCAGCAAGGCTTGGCGATTTTATTAAATACTGATTTTCGTGAACAGCTGAATGGCTTACAAGGTTCACATTGGCTGTTTGGTGGGCGCGATACCCTGGTTCCCAGTGGTGCGGCGGATGCGATTGCACAGCTGTCTCCTTTAGTTCAGATAACCACGATCGCTAAGTCCGGTCATGCGCCGATGTTGTCGCATGCGGATGAGTTTCTTGCGTGGGTGTTACAGACCTATGGCTAATCCAGTCACTATTGATAAACGCACAGCGCGTACACAGTTTAGTCGTGCGGCGGCTGCCTATGATGATGTGGCTGTACTGCAGCATGAGATTGCCGAGCGCTTGATTCAGCGCCTTGATTACATTGTGTGTGAGCCTAAAGTGATTTTGGATGTCGGTTGTGGCACCGGTCGCGCGATTGATGCGTTGATGAAGCGTTATCCAAAAGCCAAAGTAATCGCGTTAGATTTTTCATTACCGATGTTGAAGAAGAGTGCAAAGCGCGGTCGTTGGTTGAAACGTCCAGCGTGTTTATGCGCAGATATGGATCATTTGCCTCTTGCGGCAAATAGTGTGGATTTGGTTTTTTCCAGTTCTGCGTTTCAATGGACTTCAGATGTCTCTGCGGCATTTAAAGAAATACAACGGGTGATCAAGCCGCATGGTTTATTGATGTTTTCATCTTTTGGTCCAGATACCTTGAAAGAGTTACGTGAAGCTTGGTTGCAAGTCGATGGGTTGCCGCACGTGCATCACTTTCTCGATATGCATGACTACGGTGATGCCTTGGTGGGCGCGCAGTTTATGGACCCTGTGATGGATCGTGAGGATATGACGCTGACCTATGAATCGGTTGAGCGTTTGTTAAAAGATTTGAAGCAAGCAGGTGTTACCAATGCAGATAAGCAACGTAGAAAAGGTTTATTAGGTAAGGAGCGACTGCAGCAATTAAAAGCAGCGTATGAAATGCATCGACGTGATGAGCGATTGCCGTTGAGTTATGAAGTGATATACGGGCATGCGTGGGGCGCAGTGCAACAAAGGCAAGAAGGCGCAGTGATGGTGTCGCCTGAGAGTTTGCGAAAGTCATGAGCGGCATCTTTGTTACAGGTACTGACACTGACTGTGGAAAAACCACTGTCTCCGTTGCGCTACTCAATGCTTTGTTCGAGCAAGGTAAATCAGTCGCACCATTCAAACCTGTTGCGGCGGGTGCTGAGCAGATTAATGGTCAATGGCAAAACGATGATGCTTTGCGATTGATGCGGGCGGCAGATTGTTCGCTGCCATATGAGGCTGTGAATCCCTATTGTTTTCAGCAAGCGATATCACCGCATCTCTCTCGAGAAGGGCAGGCGATTGATGTGCAGCGTTTGTTGGCGCAATCGAACGCGTTACAAGCTGAGCATGATTTGGTTTTGGTGGAAGGTGCAGGGGGCTGGCTTGTTCCACTGAATGAGCAAATGGATGTTGCGGATTTAGCTCTGCAATTAGAACTGCCGGTATTGCTTGTAGTGGGCCTGCGTTTGGGTTGTTTGAATCATGCACGGTTAACTGAAAAAGCGATTTTGAGTAGCGGTGCGCCTTATCTGGGGTGGATTGGTTCGGTGGTTGATTCAAATATGCTGGCCTTAGATCAGAACATCGCAACTCTAGAGGAAAAACTGGAAGGTGCTTGCCTTGGGGTCTTGTCCAACGGTGCGTCCGGGATTCGCTTTAGACAGGGTGTGGACATCACTATGTGGTGTTCATAGCAGAAGCTAAACAAAAGTAGGAAAGTGACTACATTTAATTAGTTAATTAGAATATTCGAATATTTTTTTATAAAAAAACTTTGTAGATGAGCACAAAGTTATTTAATTGCTCTGCCCGTAACGCCTAGATAATCTCCACACTCAATAATTTGTTGGGACTGAAGTTTGTTCCTGTTCTTTAGCTGAGCTGTACGAGCTAAGACCAACAAAAACAATAATAAAGAGAGTCTAGCGAAGCAGCTGCGTTGTTATGGTAATTACTGAAATAGCGCCAAACCATCTCGAGGGAAGCATCCTTGTGCAACCCAATCAGTCGATGAACTGGCGAGAAACAAAATGGTTTTTACTTGCTACAGCCGTGATTCTCGGAGGAATCGCTGCGGCTTTTGCTTATCAAGGCTTTTGGATGATTCTTCCATTTGCTGGCATTGAACTTGCGGCATTGGCGTATTGTTCTTTGCGAGTGATTAAAGCTTCGCGACGTTGTCAATTAATCACGTTCACCCAAGATGAAGTGATTGTTGAAAAGGGACAGCGTCGATGTGGCACAGGCGGAGGTCCTGAGTCACGCTTTGCTATCCCACGTTGTTGGGCGCGCATTGAACTAGAGAAACGCATCGGATGGTATCCGTTGGCAGTCAATATCACCGCTTCGGGTAAGCGTGTTGAAGTTGGTGAGTTTCTTGCTGAAGAAGAGAAACAAGATTTAGCTAAACAGATAAAAGGTCTGTTGGCATAACGAACACTAAAAACCTAGGGGGAGACAGTGAGAGCATTTAAGAATTGGCTCGTTGCAGTCGTAGGAGCTACCGGTCTTAGCGCTGGTTCAGCTTTCGCAGACTACGCACTGAACATGCGTGAGGGTGTCACAGCCACCAGTCAGGCAAACTATGAAATCCACATGATCATCTTTTGGGTGTGTGTGGCGATTGGTATCGTGGTCTTCGGTGCCATGATTTATTCAATGATCGCTCACCGTAAATCCAAAGGTGCAGTGGCAGCTCAATTCCACGAGAGCACGTTGATGGAAATTGTTTGGACAGTGATTCCAATCGTGATCCTTATCAGTATGGCGATCCCAGCAACTAAAACGCTACTTGCGATGGAAGATACGTCTAACGCAGACATGACCATCAAAGTAACTGGCGTTCAATGGAAGTGGAAATACGATTACGTCGACGGTGCTGCTGAAGGTGTATCAATCATCAGTTCTCTCCATCCTGATCACAACGAAGCACGTCTTCTCAAGACCGGTCAGACCACTGAAAGCCTGCGAGCTCAGTTTGGTGATCAGTACTTGTTGGATGTTGATAACCCTTTGGTTATTCCAACAGGACAAAAGATTCGTTTCTTGCTAACGGCTGCAGATGTTATCCACGCGTGGTGGGTGCCTGATTTGGGCTGGAAGAAAGACGCTATTCCTGGTTTCGTAAACGAAGCATGGACCAAAGTAGACAAGCCTGGCGTTTATCGCGGTCAGTGTGCAGAGCTTTGCGGTAAGGACCACGGCTTCATGCCTATCGTAGTGGTTGCTAAAGACCCTGCAGATTACGCCAAGTGGGTTGAGTCTCAGAAAGGTGCGGCAGCGGATGCGGCAGCAGCAGCTGATCGAGTTTGGATGAAAGACGAACTCATCGCTAAGGGCGAGAAGGTTTACAACACCAACTGTGCAGCATGTCACCAAGCGAATGGCGCAGGCCTTCCTGGTGCATTCCCAGCGATTGCAGGTAGTGCGATTGCAAATGGTGCAGCAGCAGCTCACGTAGACACAGTTATGAACGGTCGTGCAGGTACTGCAATGGCCGCTTACAAAAGTATTTTGAACGATGTCGACATGGCGGCCGTACTGACATTCCAGCGTAACAGCTGGGGTAACAGTGGTTCGGTGATTCAGCCTGCTGACATCAAAGCAGTACGTTAAGACTTAAGAGGGTATAGCTATGAGTCACGAAGCAACTCACGACGGTCATGACGATCACGGTCCTGCTAAAGGCCTGATGCGTTGGGTGACAACGACTAACCATAAAGACATCGGTACTCTGTACTTGTTGTTTGCACTGGTGATGTTCTTCATTGGTGGTGCGATGGCGATGGTGATCCGTGCGGAATTGTTCCAGCCGGGTCTTCAGGTGGTTGATCCACAATTCTTTAACTCGATGACTACGGTTCACGCCTTGGTCATGATCTTTGGTGCGGTCATGCCAGCCTTTACAGGTTTAGCGAACTGGCTGATCCCAATGCAGATTGGCGCACCTGATATGGCGCTACCACGAATGAATAACTTCTCATTCTGGATATTGCCATTTGCGTTCAGCTTGCTGCTTTCTACCTTCTTCATGGAAGGCGGCGGCCCTGCAGGCGGTTGGACTATTTATCCGCCATTGTCATTGCAAATGGGTGATGGTTTCCCATTCATGATCTTCGCTATTCACTTAGCGGGTATCAGTTCGATCATGGGTTCTATTAACGTTGTGGTAACTATCCTCAATATGCGTGCACCAGGCATGACATTGATGAAGATGCCATTGTTCGTCTGGACGTGGTTGATCACAGCTTACTTATTGATTGCAACCATGCCTGTATTGGCGGGTGCGGTTACTATGTTGCTGACCGATAAGTTCGCAGCGACTAGCTTCTTTAGCGCAGCTGGCGGCGGTGACCCAGTGATGTATCAACACATCTTCTGGTTCTTCGGTCACCCAGAGGTGTATATCTTGATTCTGCCTGCATTCGGTATCGTTTCAGCGATCGTACCTACCTTTGCGCGTAAGCCTCTGTTTGGCTACAGCTCAATGGTTTATGCAACAGCATCAATCGCGTTCTTGTCATTCATCGTATGGGCGCACCACATGTTTACTGTGGGTATGCCGGTAGTCGGTGAATTGTTCTTCATGTACGCGACCATGATGATTGCGGTACCAACGGGTGTGAAAGTCTTTAACTGGGTATCAACCATGTGGAAAGGCTCGATGACGTTTGAAACCCCAATGTTGTTTGCGATTGGTTTCATCATGATGTTTACCCTTGGTGGTTTCTCTGGCTTGATGTTGGCAATTGCACCAGCTGACTTCCAGTATCACGACACCTACTTCGTGGTAGCTCACTTCCATTACGTATTGGTAACCGGTGCGATCTACTCAATCATGGCAGCAGCGTATTACTGGCTTCCGAAGTGGACCGGAAACATGTACGACGAAACCTTGGGTAAGTGGCACTTCTGGATTTCAACAATCTCAGTAAACGTTTTGTTCTTCCCACAACACTTCTTAGGCTTGGCAGGTATGCCTCGTCGTATCCCAGACTATGCAGTTCAATTTGCAGACTGGAATATGATTTCGTCTATCGGTGGCTTTGTGTTCGGTCTTTCGCAGCTGATGTTCGTTGTTGTTATCTACAAAGCGATCAAAGGCGGCAAGAAAGCGACTGATCAAGTTTGGGAAGGCGCAACTGGCTTGGAGTTTGAGCAACTTTCGTCTCCACCGCCTTACCACAGCTTCAATGAAGCTCCAGTGATTAAGTAATGATGTATGCGCCCTCTCGTAGGGCGCGTTTTACTTGGAAGATCTCATGTCAAAAGATGTTGGTAAATCAAACGTAAGAATGGCGCTAACGCTCGGCGCTGTAGCGATTGGCTTCTTTGTGTTTGGTATTTACATGATGATTTCAAAGGCAGGCGCGTAAGCGTGCAAGAAAAAAAGAATCAACGTTCATTCTTCAAAATGGCTAGTGTGGCTGTGATGATGTTTGGCTTTGGTTATTTGCTGGTGCCTTTGTATGACATCTTTTGTGAGTTAACGGGCTTAAACGGTAAGACCGGTGTGACTACCGAGTCAGAAATCGCGGCTCAGTATCAGCCGGACAAAAACCGTTTAGTCACAGTGCAGTTCGTTGCGAACAACGCGAGCGACATGCCTTGGGACTTTAAGCCCTTGGTATCGACTATGCAGGTAACGCCTGGGCAGTTAACCGCTGCTCAGTTTGTTGCAAGTAATACAACACATACCGAAATGACGGGGCAGGCAGTGCCAAGCGTATCGCCTACTAAAGCGAGCCGTTATTTCAATAAAACAGAATGCTTTTGTTTTGAGAAACAATCTTTGGCAGCAGGTGAGTCCAAAGAGATGCCATTGCGCTTCGTGGTTGATCCACGTTTGCCTGATGACGTGAAAACATTGACCTTGGCTTACACCTTGTTTGATGTCTCAAATAAAACAGCAGCTAACTAATTTTGATGATCGTTTTAGCGCTCATCTAACAAGAAAACTATAAGGGGGAAAAATGTCACATTCAGCGGATAGTTATTACGTCCCACATGGCAGTCATTGGCCAATCGTGGCAAGCGTTGCGCTAACGACCAGTGTGGTTGGTGCAGCAATGTGGTTCAACGGTACGGGCAGTGGCCCAATGGTTATGCTGCTTGGCTTAGCCATGACCTTCTTCATGATGTATGGCTGGTTTGGTACCACTGTGCGTGAAAGCTTGAAGGGTATGTACAACGAGCAAGTCGATCGTTCATTCCGTCAAGGCATGATGTGGTTCATCTTCTCAGAGGTTATGTTCTTCGCGGCCTTCTTTGGCGCCTTGTTCTATGCGCGAGTTTTATCAGTGCCATGGTTGTTGGGTGAAGACGTATCAACTCACTTAACTTTGTGGTCTGGCTTTACTGAAACCTGGCCTACCAATGGTCCTAATAATGTCGGCGGTGAATTCCAGACAATGGGTGCATGGGGTATCCCAGCCATCAACACCTTGTTGTTGTTGACCTCAGGTGTGACGCTGACGATCTCTCACTGGGCGTTGAAAGCGGGCGATAAAAGTAAGACGGTACTTTGGTTGGCAGCTACGGTTGCACTTGGTGCGATCTTCTTAGGCTTCCAGGCATACGAGTACATTCACGCATACGGTGACCTTAACCTGACTCTAGGTTCTGGTATCTACGGTTCAACCTTCTTTATGTTGACTGGCTTCCACGGTTTCCACGTAACCATTGGTACGGTGATGCTGTTCGTGATCATGTTACGTGCAAACAAAGCTCACTTTACTCACGAAAATCATTTCGCGTTCGAGGCCGTCGCTTGGTATTGGCACTTTGTTGACGTGGTGTGGTTGGGATTGTTTATCTTCGTTTACGTATTGTAAGGAAGAAAAAGAAACGATTAGCGTAGCGGTACCGCGCTAATCAAAAACAAGAGCGAGGCCGTTTGTCGGCCTCGCTTTTTTTCTTATTGAGCTGGTGGCTGCGGGTACAAGCCATGTAACTGAATAACGTCAGTTGCGCCCAAGATCATCAATAAGATGAATAGGCTGAGCGATAAGCCAACACGGAAGGTTAGGGCTTTAACCATACGGTTAGAGTCGCCGCCCTTATCTTTAACTAGATAAACCAGGCTTGAGCCAAGTGCGATGACGATGGCGACAAAAATTACGAGGACTGCCATTTTCGTAAGCATGAGGGGTCTCCAAGGTTGTGCATTAACCGATGATTAATGCGGTTACTAATTGAAAGTGCGCGCGAGTATAGCAATAGAAACAGGTATTTATGGCGATTCGATTCAACAACTGGATATTTACACCGCGCTTGATCCCAAGCGTGGTGTTCGTGTTGTTGATGATTTTGTTACTAAGCCTGGGTAATTGGCAGCTTGGTCGTTCAGTTGAAAAGCAAAATTTAATCCATGATCGCGTTGCTCAAAGTGAGGCAAGCGAGCTGGTGCTGAGCGGTAAATTGGTGGATGTTGAGAAACAACGTTTCCGTTCGGCACGCGTTGAAGGCTACTTTGACCAAGGACGCCAGTGGCTATTGGATAACCGCGTGCGTAATGGCCAGTCTGGTTACCATGTTTTCACGGTTTTTAATGCGATTGATGGTAAGAGTGTTTTAGTGAATCGCGGCTGGGTTTCAGCGGGTCGTGATCGTTTGGCCTTGCCTTTGCTGCCGGTGCCTACCAAAAAAGTAGAACTGATCGGTCATCTCGACCGACCTGAATCGGTTGGCTTGCGTATGGATCAGGCAGAAGGACTGCAAAACGACCAACTCACTGTTATGCAGTATGTGGATGTTGCAGAGATCGCTCAGCGCTTGGGTGTCGACCTGCTGCCTTATTCTTTGGTGCTAAGTGAAGGCCAGCCAGGCTCACTAGCTTTTGACTGGATGCCGGTTGAAGAGATCACGCCAGAGAAACATGTTGGCTATGCCGTGCAATGGTTTGGTTTAGCGACGGCCTTGTTAATCATTTATTTGGGCGTGAATACCAAACGTGTGTCACGTCATCACGAAGAGAGGTTAGATTCGTGACAAAGCTATCGAAATCACAGCGTCAGTTATTGGCCTTGCTAGCAATCTTTTTGCTGCCTCCAAGTGCAGCTTATGTGGCATGGAAATATGTAGGTGAACATGGCGTTGCTGCGACGACCAATAATGGCCAGTTCATCTCTCCAGCACGTCCTTTGCAATACGATGTGTTGGGGGAAAAAGCGGAGCCACTCAAAGGGCGTTGGACCTATGTTGTGCTAGCTCCTCAGGGTTGTGAGAAGCAGTGTCAGGATCAACTGTATCTAACGCGTCAGCTACGCATTGCGATCAATAAAGACTTCGAGCGCGTGCGTCGTGTGGTGTTTGAGCCAAGCGGGACATTAAGCGATGACCTGAAAGCAGAGCATCAAGATTTACTCACATTGGGAGCATTACCAGAGGCTTACCAGGCAGCGTTTCAAGGCGATAAATTTAATCATGCAGGCGAACAAATTTTTCTGATCGATCCTTTGGGTAATTTGATGATGTACTACGACTTATCCGTCAACTTTAGAGGCATGCTCAAAGATCTTCAGAAGCTGTTGAAGATCTCTCAGGTAGGTTAAGTCATGCGTTACGCAACCTTCATCAAGTTCAGTATCGTATTCACCCTGTGTGTGATCATCATGGGTGCTTGGACGCGTCTTGCCGATGCTGGTTTAGGTTGTCCAGATTGGCCGGGTTGTTACGGTGAGTGGATCGTTCCGCATGCTGAAGAAGCAGTTGATGAGAAACATTATTTAGAGCAGCGACCACTCGAGCCTCATAAAGGCTGGCTTGAGATGATCCATCGTTACATTGCAGGTACGTTGGGATTGTTGATTTTGACCATCACTGTTTGGTCGTGGCGTCGTCGCGCAAGCGATCCAGATCAACCTGTGTTACTCCCGACCTTGTTGTTGGGTGTGGTGATTTTCCAAGCAGCTTTGGGCATGTGGACAGTAACGCTGTTGCTTAAACCGCTAGTGGTGATGGGGCACTTGCTGGGCGGTTTTACAACGCTCTCTTTATTGTTCTTGCTACAGCTTATCGCGACTGATCGGCGATCAACAATTGTTAAGCCGTCATTTAAACCTTGGGCGATGCTCGGTCTAATTATTTTGATCATGCAGATAGCTCTGGGTGGTTGGACGAGTACAAACTATGCAGCACTGGCATGTACTGACTTCCCAACCTGTCATGGTGTCTGGATGCCAGAAACCGATTTCTCAGAAGCCTTTGTGATGTGGCGTGGTATTGGCGTGAATTATGAGTTTGGTGTGTTAGAGCACCCGGCGCGTACAGCGATTCATTTAACCCATCGCATTGGCGCATTGGTTACCTTCGGCTATCTACTAGGCTTAGCAGTAGCAATGATTAAACAAGGTGGCATGTTGGCTTCAGCATCCAAGGTGATGTTGGTGTTGTTGTTCACCCAAGTTGCATTGGGTATCAGCAATGTTGTGTTCCATTTGCCGCTCACTGTTGCGGTGTTGCATAACTTGGTTGCGGCGTTGCTTCTTCTTTCCGTTATTTATGTGAACTACGTGTTATGGCGACGTCAGTACTAAACGAATCAAAGCGCGTCTGCTGGCGCGATTATCTTGAGCTATGTAAACCTAAGGTTGTTGCGCTCATCGTCTTTACCGCCATTGTGGGTATGTTGTTGGCGGTGCCAGGTTTGCCACCCTTAGATGCAGTAATCTTCGGCACTTTGGGTATTGGCTTAGCTTCGGGTTCTGCTGCAGCGATTAATCATGTGGTTGATCAAAAGATTGATGCCATCATGGGTCGTACGCACAATCGCCCGATACCGCAGGGTGCTATGAAGTCGCGTGATGCACTGATCTTTGCCTTAGCGATTGGCGCCATCTCAATGGCGATTCTCATAATGTGGGTGAATGTACTCACGGCTGCATTAACCTTCTTCTCCCTGATCGGTTATGCGGTGATTTACACCATGTATCTCAAGCGTGCGACACCACAAAACATCGTTATTGGTGGAGCTGCCGGTGCTGCGCCACCGTTATTAGGTTGGACAGCTGTTACTGGCAGTGTGGATCCAGGTGCTTTGCTGTTGTTCTTGATTATCTTCACTTGGACGCCACCGCATTTCTGGGCCTTGGCGATTCATCGTGCGGACGACTACAAAAAAGTTGGTATGCCAATGTTGCCGGTCACCCATGGTAAGGATTACACCCGTCTGCAGATCTTGCTTTATACCGTTCTGCTGTTTGTTGTGACCTTGTTGCCGTTCAGCTATGGCATGAGTGGTTGGTTGTATCTAGTTGGCGCGGTTGCACTGAACTTGATGTTCATGGTCTATGCGGTGCGTTTGTATCGTGATGACAATGAGAAGCTTCCAATGAAGACCTTTGGCTTCTCTATTGTCTATCTGATGATTCTTTTCGCTTTATTGTTGGTGGATCACTACGTTCCGCTATTTATGAATTAAATTCCTATTTGCTGCTGCCGATGTTCACAGGCGAGTGGCTCTGGTTATTGGTATATCCGGTTGTTGCTTTGGCGCTAAGTTTTGCAGGAGCGCTTAAGTGGCTCGGTGGCTTTGAAACTAATTTTCTTGCCTGTATGTTTCTTTCTTGGTGGTACCTGACCGCCCGGGCGTTCTCATTCTTCGATGTTATATGGATGAAAATGAGTCAAAAGACCCGCAAAGTATAAAAAGTATATAATAAACAGTTGCTTAGTGGGCTTTGACACGATCTTGAATGACTTTTGTCACGCTATATCAACATTGACTAATAGACCTATATTCCCTACCATTTCGCACCCTTAATATATATAAGGGAGTCTGTGTCAAAACCCAGAAAGTTTTGGCATAGGTCAAAAACTTTTTCTAAAGCCAAAGGCAAAATGCCTGTGCTTAAAGTGGAAGGACTCTCCACTAAAAGTCATTTCGATGGTGATTTTTAGGGAAAGTTCATATAAGAAATCGACTAGGTTGGGGTTAATCCTATGGCTCATGGTGCAGTCGCTGCGGATACGCAGTACAACTACGACATTATTAAGAAGTTCGCGATCATGGCCCTGGTGTGGGGTGTACTTGGCATGTCTGCTGGTACCTACATCGCGGCTGAATTGGCGTTCCCATTTTTAAACTTTGATATCGCGCAGATTACGTTTGGTCGTCTTCGCCCAGTGCATACCACGCTGGTTATCTTCGGTTTTGGTGGTAGTGCGCTATTTGCGACCTCTTACTACATCGTGCAGCGTACCTGCCAAACACCACTTATCTCTAAGGGCTTAGCTGAGTTCACCTTCTGGGGTTGGCAAGGCGGCATCTTATTAGGTGTACTGGGTTACATGAACGGTATTACCGACGGTAAAGAGTATGCTGAGTTCCCTTGGTATCTCGATATTGCGATCGCTGTTGTTTGGGTTGCTTACTTCATTGTATTTGTAGGCACTTTGCGTCGCCGTTCACAACCGCACATCTATGTTGCTAACTGGTTCTTCTTAGCCTTTATTTTGGCAACCGCGATTCTGCACATTGGTCGTAACATTGCAGTCCCTGTTGGTCTGTTTAATACCTCTGCTTATGGTGTTTACTCAGGCGTTCAAGATGCGATGGTGCAATGGTGGTACGGACACAACGCAGTAGGCTTCTTCTTAACCGCAGCCTTCCTGGGCATGATGTACTACTTCGTACCTAAGCAAGCGGGTCGTCCTATTTATTCTTACCGTTTGTCGATCATCCATTTCTGGGCGCTTGGCTTTATGTACATGTGGGTAGGTGGTCACCACCTTCACTGGACTGCATTACCAGACTGGACCTCATCATTGGCCGCGGCATTCTCCATCTTATTGTTGCTTCCATCTTGGGGCGGCATGATCAACGGCATCATGACTCTGTCGGGTGCTTGGGATAAGTTGCGTACTGACCCAATCATGTTGTTCATGATCACAGCATTATCGTTCTATGGCATGTCGACCTTTGAAGGTCCAATGATGTCTTTGAAGTCGGTTAACGCTTTGTCGCACTACACTGACTGGACTATCGGTCACGTACACTCAGGCGCATTGGGCTGGGTTGCGATGATTACCTTCGGTTCCTTCTATCACTTGATTCCTCGTCTCTGGGAAACCCGTATTTGGAGCCAGAGTCTGATTTACGTTCATTTCTGGTTGGCGACTATCGGTATCGTGCTTTACATCGCTGCGATGTGGGTATCAGGTATCGGTCAAGGTTTGATGCTGCGTGCCTTCGATGATTACGGCAACTTGGCATACACCTTCGTTGAAACTGTGACCTTCATGCATTGGCCGCTTGTGGTTCGTATGTTGGGCGGCATGTTCTTCGTGGCAGGTATTCTGACTATGGTGTTCAACGTGTACATGACTATCCGCACGGCTAAGCAAGAGCAGGCTGCTATCGAAGCGAAGATCGCGGCGAAGATGGCTAAGGCTTAATTGAGGTAACTAACGATGAAATTTAATCACGAAAGTATCGAAATTAACTCTGGCTTGATGCTTGTGCTGACGCTGTTAGCGATCAGTATTGGCGGTCTGGTAGAGATTGCACCTTTGTACTACATCGAAGACACCATCGAAAAAGTTGATGGCGTACGTCCATATACCCCGCTTGAGCAGCGTGGTCGTGACATTTATGTGCGTGAAGGTTGTTACACCTGTCACTCTCAAATGATCCGTCCATTCCGTGATGAGGATATGCGTTACGGCCATTACTCATTAGCTGCAGAGTCTCAGTACGATCACCCATTCCAGTGGGGTTCTAAGCGTACCGGTCCGGATTTGGCGCGTGTTGGCGGCAAATACTCTAATGCATGGCAAACCCAGCATTTGAACAACCCACGTGATGTTGTGCCTGAGTCAATCATGCCAAGCTACCCATGGTTGTTGAAAAATGATTTGGATTACTCCGATATTGATGCGCGACTGCGTGCATTAAGAACAGTCGGTGTGCCTTACTCAACAAATGATGAAGAGTACGCAGCAAACGTAGAAAAGTTTGGTGTTGAAGTTGCTGAAATGTTGGATATCAACAAAGCAGAGAAAAATCTTCTTGCTCAAGCGCAATCGCAGAACTGGGATGGTGATAACACCAGACTGACTGAGATGGATGCGCTAGTAGCGTACCTTCAGGTGCTGGGCACAATGGTGGACTTCACGAAATACGATGAAGGCTACTTTGCTGAGTTCCGTTAATTAAGAGTTAAAAGGCGTATTAGGTCTGATACATGTTTGAGTGGTTGTCATCAATGGAAAACACCAAGCCTTTGGCGCTAGTGATTTTCTTTGTGACATTCGTAGGAATCTTGTTCTACGTGTTCACCGGTAAAAAGCGGAGTGAGCGTTTAGAGTCTTATAAAGATATTCCTTTTCTCGAAGATGAGCAGAGCGATAAGTTAAATAAAAAGGATCAAGACAATGGCTGATCAGTCGCAAAATAAAGCGGTACAAACAACCGGTCACGCGTGGGACGGTGACCTACAGGAATTCAACAATCCGTTGCCAACATGGTGGTTGTGGGCTTTCTACGCAAGCTGTGTGTTCACGGTTGTTTATTGGATCCTCTATCCGGCATGGCCAATTGGCGATACCTATACCAAGGGTATTGCAACTACGACTTTCCAAAACTCAAAGGGTGAAGAAGTCACCATGGGTTGGAATACACGTGCAGAATTCATTAAAGATATGCAGTCTGGAACAGAGGCAATGAAGCAGGCGGAATACTTAAAGAAAGTTTCTGCTGCGTCATATGAAGAGATTGTTAACGATCCAGACATGACAGCATTTACCCAGTCGCTTGCGAAAGTCTTATTCGCCGATAACTGCGCAGCATGCCACGGTGTAGGTGGTCAACCTGCAATAGTCGGCTTGTATCCAAACTTGCGTGATGATGCGTGGTTATGGGGTGGTAAGTTGAGCCAAATCCAACATGCAATCGTTGCCGGCCGTAATGGTTACATGCCTGCGTTTGGTGAAGTCTTATCAAACGAAAAAATTGATCAAGTCGCTAACTACGTTATGACCTTGTCTGGCCTAGATGCGGATGCAGCGAAGGCGTCAGCGGGCAAAGCGATCTTCCAAGGTGATGAAGGTGGTTGTTACTACTGCCATACATCAGCGGGTACGGGTATGTATTCACAAGGTGCGGCTAACCTAACTGATGCAGTATGGACGGTTGCGAATGTACCTGGCGCTGAAACCAATAAAGATAAAATCGCAGTTATTAGTAAAGTGATCAAAGATGGCATTCAACGCAAGATGCCAGCATGGTCTGAACGCTTGAGCGAAACTGAAATTAAGTTGTTGACTGTTTACGTTCATGGCTTAGGCGGCGGTCAGTAAAAGGCTCTGCCTGGTACCTTCGGGTGCTAAAACAATTTAACAGGGGGCGTTCGCGCCCCTTTGTTGTTTTTAAATTAGATTAATAGAGAAATCATCATGTCAGGTGAAACGCCCGATCTATATCAAAAGCGCCAATCGATCTTTCCACGATCGGTCAAGGGTCGCTTTCGTAATCTTAAGTGGGCAATCCTTGCGGTCGCTTACGGCATGTATTTCTTGCTGCCTTGGATGCGTTGGGAGCGCGAAGCGGGCCCTGATCAAGCAGTCTTGTTTGACCTTGTTGGGCGTAAGTTCTACTTGTTTGACTTAGTGGTCTACCCACAAGACATCTTCTGGCTTGCAGGTCTCTTGATGATCGGCGCCTATTTAATGTTTTTTGTTACAGGCCTTGCCGGCCGCGTGTTCTGTGGTTATTTCTGCTTTCAAACTTTATGGACCGATGTGTTCGTTTTTGTTGAGAGGCTTGTTCAAGGCGAGCGTCCAGCGCGTATTCGTTTAGAAAAGCAGCCTTGGAATGCAGAGAAGATTTTTAAGTTAGGCCTGACGCACCTGCTGTGGTTGGTTGTCGCCTTACTGACCGGTTTAACCTTCACCATTTATTGGGGTAATGCGCCTGAGTTGGTTGTGGATCTGGCGACAGGTAATGCGCCTTTCCCAGCGTATGCGACGACGCTGTTCTTAATGTCGACGACGTATGTGATGGCGGGCTGGGCGCGTGAGCAGGTGTGTACCTACATGTGTCCCTATGCGCGCTTCCAGTCGGTGATGTTCGATCGTGACACCTTGATTGTTTCTTATGATCAAAAGCGCGGTGAGGGTGAAAAAGGTCGCGCCAAGCTAGGTAAAGAAAATAAAACTCCTGAAGAGCGTTCTGCGCTAGGTCAGGGTGACTGTATCGATTGTGGTTACTGTGTGCAGGTGTGTCCGACGGGTATCGACATTCGTAATGGACTTCAGATTCAGTGTATTTCGTGCGCTTTATGTGTCGATGCGTGTGACACCATTATGGATAAGATGGGCTGGCAACGTGGATTGGTGGGTTATTCATCGCAACGCGTTGAAGAGGGTGGCGATAAAGCACATTTCTTACGCCCTAAGGTGATTGGTTACTTCACTATCTTGATAGCCGCAATGGGTTTGTTGGTATGGAGTGTGACGCAACAGGCGCCGTTTGATGTCGGTGTGAGTCAGGTGCGTCAGCCTTTGTTTGTGAAACTCTCTGATGGCCGCATCCAAAATAGTTACGAGGTTAAAGTGAATAACAAAACCGGTAAAAGCTTGACGCTGACCTTCTCTGTTGAAGATCTGCCGGGTGCTGAACTCGATATGGGTAAGTTCCAAACGGTTGAGCTGCGACCAGAGCAACGTTTGCGTCTGATGGCACGTATCAATCTTGCGCCAGAAAAGTTCGATGGCAAAAGTCGCCATATCGAATTTATCGCAACCCCAAAGAACACCACTTTGCAGCCTGTTGGGCACGAGAGCGTGTTCTATATTCCAGGTCGATAAACATGGGTGCATCTGAATTATTGACCGGTATCGGTACCGGTGTTCTCGCAGAACTCGTTCTATACGTTGTCTTAACACGCTTATTCAAGTTACAAGCTAAAGCAGCGGCGATGGCGATAGCGCTGGTCGCGATACTGATCTATGTGCCATACGCCATCATTACTTGGCCGGGTGCGGATGTCTTTGCGATTAACTTGGCAATCTTTTTAACCTTGGCTTATGGCTTGGGCTTGATTGGTTCTCAAGCAGGTAAGGGCTGGCATTGGGCGCCAGCGTTGATCGTTACCTTCTTTGTTGGTGTGGTAGTGATCAACATCATCTTTGTGGCTGTGGCAGATCGCGGTATCACAGGCTTATTTGCCAAGTTGTTACCTAAGCCACAAAGTGCTCAAGTGGCAGATTCAAAATTTCCGGGTGTTGTCTCACATGACTACCAAGAAAAAGAAGCCTTATATAACCAGTACCTAAAGCAGGTAGAAGAGCAGCATGCGCGTGGCTGGAAGGTGCGTTATGGCTGGGTTGGTAAGCCTGTTGTAAATCAGACGGCTAAGTTCCGCGTGAAAATCCAAGATAAAGCGGGAAAACCAGTTTTGGGTGCAAGTGTTAAAGGCCAGTTCTTGCGCACATCAAATAGCCGAGATGATGTCAGCTTTGAGATGCAGGAATTAGGTCAAGGTGATTACGGTGTTGCAGTGACCTTGGCAGAGCATGGGTTATGGAATCTTGTGCTAAGTGCAAAGAAAGGTGATGACCTGCACGAGGTGCGTGCGAGCACTTCCATCGCTTCGGCAAAGTAGTAAGCTAAGCTCGTGACTGACGAGACACGGCAAGATTGTTTTCATTGCGGCTTACCTGTACCGCCAACGGCGAGTTATCCAGTAACGATTGAAGGCACTGAGCACAATATGTGCTGCCACGGCTGCCAAGCCGTGGCTCAAGCGATTGTCGATGGCGGCTTAACCTCTTTTTATCACCATCGCGAAACGCCAAGTACTCGTCCTGAGGACCTGATTCCCGAAGCGCTGGCGCGATTTGAGCTCTACGACCAACCAACCGTGCAAGCGGGTTTTGTGAGTAGTGATGACAGTTCCCATAAAACGGCCGCATTGATTCTTGAAGGCATTACCTGTGCTGCCTGTGTTTGGTTGAACGAAAAGCATGTGCGCGCCCTGACTGGCGTTATCGAATTTCGTGTTAACTACACTACGCATCGTGCACATCTTCGTTGGGATAGCGAACAGCTCAAACTATCTGATGTGCTTAAAGCGATCAGTGAGATTGGCTATGTTGCGCATCCTTTTGATCCAGGTCGCCAAGAGCAACTCCAAAAGAAAGAAAAGTCGATTGCACTGCGCAAGCTGTTTACTGCAGGTTTAGGTGCGATGCAGGTCATGATGTTGGCGATCTCCATGTATGCCGCCGATGCTGATGACATGAGTGTTGAGCTACGTGACTTTATGCGTTGGGTGAGCTTGGTGCTCACTGTGCCAGTTGTGGTGTACGCCGCGGGTGGTTTCTTCACTAAAGCGTGGCGAGATTTATCGCGTAAGCAGCTCAGTATGGAAGTACCGGTATCGATTGCGATTGGTGGCGCATTTGCAGCCAGTGTTTGGCACACCTACCTCGGTGTGGGTGAGATCTACTTCGATTCGGTCTGTATGTTCACCTTCTTCTTGCTGACCAGTCGTTACCTTGAAATGGGAGCGCGTCATAAGGCCGGTCAGTCAGCTGAAGCTTTGGTGAAACTGCTACCTGCTACCGCAACACGTATCCAAGCAGATGGTGGTTATCAGGTTATTCCCGTCGCTGATCTGATTCCTGGTGATCATGTGTTGATTCGTCCGGGTGAAGCGGTGCCTGCGGATGGCGTTGTGAGCAATGGCGTGAGTTCAGTTGATGAGTCTTTGCTGACGGGTGAGAGCTTGCCGTGCCGCCGCGAAGCGGGTGACCCATTGGTGGGTGGTAGCTTGAATGTCGAGAGTCCGCTTGAGATGGAAGTGCAGCTCGTCGGCGAGTCGACCTTAGTCTCGGGCATTGTGCGGTTACTCGATCGTGCCCAAAGCGAGAAGCCGCAGATGGCGCAGTTTGCCGATCATATCGCGGCGTACTTTGTTGCCGGCTTGTTGGTGATTGCGACCTTGGTCGCGGGCTTCTGGTTAATGCATGAACCCTCACGAGCCTTTGAGATCACTCTCGCTGTGTTGGTGGTGACCTGTCCCTGTGCTTTATCGCTTGCGACACCAACGGCGGTAACAGCAGCGATTGGCTCTTTAACCAAATTTGGTCTGCTCAGCACGCGTGGACATGTGCTTGAAACCCTTGCTGCGGCGGATGTGTTTGTATTTGATAAGACCGGCACGCTCACTAAAGGTGCCTTAGTGCTGAGTGGCACTAAACAACTGGCGGATAAATCAGAGGATGAGCTCATTCAAATCGCGGCGACCTTGGCGGCTGCCTCAGAGCATCCGGTATCGAAAGTACTCGCATTACAGAGTTCAGAGAGATATTCCGCACAACAGCTCAATGCGATCCCGGGCGAGGGTATCGAAGGTCAAATCGAGGGGCATACCTACCGCTTAGGTCGTTCGACTTTTGTGGCGCAGCTCAGCGGTGCGACTATTCCGGATGAGTCAGATCTACGCGGTACGGTGGTCTATCTTGGCAGTGCAGAGGGCTTGCTCGCACAATTTGTACTCAGTGATCAGCTGCGAAGTGATGCGGTCGAGGCGGTTGCACAGCTGGCTGAATTGGGTTCTCAGATCCAGATTCTCAGTGGCGACCAGCAGGCAGCGGTAGATGAAATGGCCACACAGCTGAACGTTTCTCAGGCTAAGGGTGATTTGCGTCCGGCAGATAAGCTTGCGGCTGTTCAGGCGCTCCAGGCCAAGGGGTATCGTGTGGTGATGGTCGGCGACGGGGTAAATGACGCGCCAGTGCTCGCGGCGGCGGATGTCTCTATCGCAATGGGACAAGGGGCGCAGCTGGCGCATGCCACAGCGGATATGGTTGCGCTGTCTGAAAAATTGCACATGCTTCCACAAGCTGTTGAAAAATCGAGAGAAACTCGCTTAATTATTCGTCAGAACCTATTTTGGGCACTCGGATATAACGTGGCAGCGGTTCCGCTAGCGGCGATGGGGTTGGTGCCACCATGGGGCGCTGCGATAGGCATGTCGCTGAGTTCCTTGGTGGTTGTCGTAAATGCACTTCGCTTGAGATAAGTCATTTGCATCTCTTCGCGATTGGAGTATATTAACAAACACTGAAATACTCGGACGGCTGATGGATATCCTGTATCTCCTCATTCCTATCGCACTTGGCATGATGTTAATTGCGGCCGTAATATTTCTCTGGACTGTCAAAAGTGGTCAGTACGACGACTTAGAAGGCCCAGCACATCGGATCCTAATGGATGACGATGACCCGATGATTCCTCGTAAGCAAAAGCTCGAAGACATCGAGGGTGGCGATGACCCCACGGATCAACGCACGCAGTAAAGCTCAATTAACCGAGATGCAGTAGTACCGCATCGTTTTAGGAGAAAGACATGTTTAGTTTCCAAGGTTTTGCGATGACATTCGTTGTAGCGCTGATTGCGTTCTCTTGGTTCAGCTTCTTGTCAGTGATCGTCGCTGGCTAATTTGCGAATCAAAAGCTTAAAGACCGGCTAAGGCCGGTTTTTTTGTGTCTGGACATCATGAGTTTGGCTACAATGAGGTCAGTCATTCGGAGTAGTAGATGACCTCGTTTCAAAAACACCTGCAATTGCAGCTCATACTGACAGTGATTTTAGTCGCTGCGTTTGCCTTTCAATTCAAAGTGATTAATCCGGTGGAAAATGAGCTTTTCCCGTCGATTGACCTCAGGCATGCAAGTTTATTGTTTATTCCACATGGCCTGAAAATCTTGATCGCATACCTTTTGGGTGTTGTTGCGCTCCCGGCGATATTTTTTGCGCAATTAATAGCAGGCATCTATATCTTGGGTGCGGCGCCCGTTGATGCCTTGGTTGGTGCGAGCTTTGGCACTATTGCGGTCGGCGGATCGATTGCGATGATTAATTTCTTGTTTAAAAACAAGTGGTATGAGGGCGTTGCCTTACACAATAATGAGGGGATAGGCACTTTCCGAGCCTTTATTATTGCGGTAATTATTTCTACATTTATCAATTCTCTGCTGCATTCAGCTTACTATCACGTTGAATCAACCATAATGTTGCCATTCCGCTATTTATTTGGCGATATCATGGGGTCTATACTTATCTTCACTCTTGTTATGTTGTTAAGACGACAAATCCTCTCTTTTATTGCGAGACGCATCAGTGCCTGATTTAAAAGCTTACTTAAATATCGTTAATCTGCTGATTGATACTGAGAAACAGCTTGGGTTAGAAGCTGTCACCGAATCCGACCGTGTGATTTTTATTCTGTTGTGGCAATTATCAAACTCGGGTAAGAAAACGGTTACGGCTACCTACGAAGAGCTTGCTGAGCAACATGGTTTGAGCGCCTCTCGTGCGCAGTTCTATAAAACGATTACGAAAGCAAAGAAGCTGGGGTTGATTGAGCAGGTTGGATCGCCGAGAAGCGCTACCTACCAATGGGTAGGCTAAGAACACTAAAACCGGCAATCGCCGGTTTTTTTATGTCTGTTTCGGGGTGATTTGAGCGACGGGAAAAGTTTTTTCGAAATAAGTATTGACATTTAAGCAAATACTAATATACTTATCTTCATCAGCTAGCCAACTATCTGGTCAGCACAAAACTTTTAAACAAATTTTTAAGGATTTTTACAATGAAAAAGATCATCGCAATCGCAGCAATCATCGCTTCAGCTCAAGCTTCAGCGTTCTTCGACAACAGCAACGGTTCTATGAACGGTGCTAACAAGGCAAACGGCGACTTCTTGGGTAACGGTTCAGGTGAAGGTGAAGCGACTTTCTCAATGAACTTCTCTGGTAAAGGCCGCACTGCAGGCGACTTCAAAGGTAACGGTTCTACCGACACTAACGGTACTGCTTACGGTTACGAGTCTCCTTACTACGCAGCTCCAGTTGCTCCAGTAGCTAAGTAATTCAGTTTTACTGAATGACTCAAAAAGAACCCCGCCTCGGCGGGGTTTTTTTATGGCGATAATCTAAGAATGCTTACTTTGGATAATCCTCATACGGATTGAACGCATTCTCACAGTTATCAATTAGGTCCTTAAACCTCTCCTGGCCAGCATGAATGGTGACGGTTAGATCTTTTTCGTTGCCTGATTCATAGCTAATGCCAAGCTTGTCCATTTCCTTAGAACATTCTTTCCATGCCTCAACGGTAGCAAAGGTCACTTTCTTCATCGTTTTCTCCCTGTAACGAGTAGATTGCTTTTAGTTTTTATAAGCCTAGACGATTTTGAAGAAATTTCTGAGCCAAATGGATAGGCAAAAAAACCGGCTTGCGCCAGTTTTCGTTTTACGCCGCTTCCGGCTCTCCTTGCCATAGCATTTCATAGCCTATTTCAAAGGTATCTTCACAAAGCGCCATGAGGGCAGAGAATTTCTCTTTGAAAACAGGGTCTGCGTGGGATTTTTCGTGTTGGTCGAATGATTTCCAGTAAGTGACAATAACGAGATGCTCATCTGAAAGACATCCAGATTCAACATGCTGATCGATTTGAGTGCCGCCAAGCGAGCCTTCTTCAAGATTTTCTCCATATTTGGTTTTCAATTGTCTTATTAATTTTTTATAAAAATTTCGTTTATGAAAACCGTAAATTACGTAAAGAAAAATCCATGAAATTTTGTCTTAGATTTAGCTAATTGTTGGAAGCCATTATCAACCGATAAATGCGGTACTAATGATTGCAATGAGCGCTTTATTTTTTCGATATGCGGGTATTTCGCTACCCATAGCCTTTTTAGGCTTACCTTTATATGTCTATGTGCCTATTACATACGCAGAAATACCAGCCATTGGCCTGACAACTGCGGGAATCGTAATTTTTATTGCGCGCTTGCTCGATGTGGTTACCGATCCTTTAATGGGTTGGTTGCAAGATAGGTACCGTGAGCACCTTTCCCCTAAGTATTGGATGCTGACATCGTTGCCTATTTTAGTTGCCGGCGTGTCTTACCTGTTTAATCCAAGCCCAGATAGCTCGCTGACATATTTGGCGTTGGCGGTTACAGCAACATACCTTGGTTGGACAATGTTGAATATTCCTTATTTCGCATTGGGTTCTGAGATTGGTCGGACTACGCAAATGCGTCGTAAGGTCGCTTTGTGGCGAGAGTCAGGTGTTCTTACAGGGGGCTTGATGGCGCTGGTGATGGTGGCGTTATTTTCGCAATCCCCTTTAGAGATGATGTCGCAACTTTTTATTGTGCTCTTGTTACTAACGGGAGTCTTAATTGTCACGATGCCAAATAAGCCGGTCAGTTACCAATCGGTATCTTCCGCAGCTAACTGGACGTTAATTCGTGAGTCTTTTGGAATGAAGCGACTGCTAGGGCTTCACTTTATCAACGCACTAGCGGCTGGAATCCCCGCAACATTGTTTATCGTGTTCGCAGAAGAAGTCGTGGCAGTGAGCGACGCTCAAATGGGCGTTTTACTTTTAAGTTACTTTTTATCTGGATTGCTGACTTTGCCGCTATGGAATCGTATAGCGAAAAGTGTGGGTGTGATTGCAGCCTGGCGCTTATCTCTTTTACTAGCGATTGTAGGATTCATTCCCGTATTTATTCTTGGTAAGGGTGACATGACGTTGTACTGGTGGGTCTGTGTGATTACAGGCGCGAGTTTAGGTGCGGATATGGCATTGCCATCTTCTTTGTTAGCTAAGGTGTTGCAAGATCATTCAAATCAATCGGGCTTCGCTCAGGAGGCATCGGGTTTTGGTCTTTGGGGCATGATAGGGAAATTGGCCTTGGCTGCCGCTGTGGGTATCTGTTTTCCATTACTGGATGTCGCTACTGAGCTTCAGCTAAGAGAGGGTGTGTTGATGACACTTTATGCTGCTTCCCCGATCTTTTTAAAGTTTATTGTTTGGATGTTATTACCTAAATTAGGTTTGGATGATCAGGAAGGGAAAGATGAAAAAGTTCATGCATAGTTGGTTATTTGTTGCTGCAGTCTTATTACTTCAAGGCTGTGCATCCACGACAGTTGACCAATTTAAGAACAATCAACCAAAGCTAGATCTCTTCGAATACTTTTCTGGTGAGACAAAAGCGTGGGGATTTTTTCAACTCATTACAGGTGAAATGAAGCAGCAGTTTACGGTCGATATTACCGGTGAGGTTAAAGGTGATGGGCTAACGTTGACCGAAGACTTTGTTTATTCGGATGGAAAAACATCACAACGTATCTGGCGGATAAAGCGCTTGGCAGAAGGTGTGTATGAAGGTTCTGCGTCTGATGTTGTCGGTGTGGCTAAAGGT
>Ga0181598_1001318_pt1 | contig 24113 bp, 8 predicted proteins | sample 041ome_4_FD_153295 | JGI IMG/M metagenome (GOLD analysis project Ga0181598, IMG submission 153295) | Coastal salt marsh microbial communities from the Groves Creek Marsh, Skidaway Island, Georgia - 041404US metaG (spades assembly) | ecosystem: Environmental > Aquatic > Marine > Intertidal zone >... | reverse complement strand
CGCGCGTCGCGTCGCGTCGCCGTGCGCGCGCGAACGCGACGCCCGCGGATAAGGCGCGCGGCGTTCGAGACGCGCTCGACGCGCGCCGCCCGCCGCGCGCGTCGCGTCCGCGCGCCGCGTCGAGCGACGGTCGAGCGCGGCGCCGCCGGTTCGCGCGACGCGCGTCGAGCGCATGCCGCGCGCGCGTCGACGCGAAGTGGCGCCAGAGCCGCGCGCGAAAAGCGCACGAATCATGTCCCGAAGCGACGACGACGCGCGGCGCGCGCCGACGTGCGCGGTGTGCTACGACGACGTCGACGACGCGTCGCTCGCGCGATTGCCGTGCTGCGGCGCGCGCGCGCGCGCGTCGACGACGCAGTTTTGCGCGAAATGCGTCGAGATTTTGATTCAGACGGGGGACGGCGTCGCCGCGTGTCCGCGGTGTCGCGCGGCGATCGCGCGCGTCGATGGGGCGTTCGTCGCGGCGCCGCTTCGGCGGTGCGCGGTGTGCCGGCAGGCGAGGGCGACGGGAGAGACGTGCGAGGCGTGCGCGCTCGGCGGACGCGCGGCGCTGCGATATCGTTGCGAGCGGTGCGGCGGCGCGCAGCGCATACCGCACCCGATGTGGCGGTACATGGCGTCGCCGACGTCCTTGTCGAGCGCGACGTGGGCGTGTCACGGGGCGTGCGGGGATTACACGCGGTGGAGGATCGATTCGCGGGACGCGGCGAGCGTGCCGGCGAGCGACGCGCCGGCGAGTTGGGGATCGAGCGAGGCGTGGCTCGCCGCGGCGCGGGAGGCGGTCGAACGCGCGCGGGCGAGCGAGGCGCGGTTAGAGGGGGCGCGGACGACGCGCGTGGGGGATGGGGTGAAGGCGGCGGTGATGGTGGCGCTGTGGGCGGCGGCGGCGGCGATGATGGCGTTCGCCGACGGACCGTTCGTTGAAGAAGGCGGCGGCGGCGGCGACGCGCGGTCGTCGTCGTCGTCCTTCTTTTCGTCGTCGTCGCTCTCGTCGTCGTCGTCGTCGGGTGGCGCGTTGCGACGCGCGATTTCTAGATCGTTCGGCTCGTCGGTGGGGGGCGCCAACGTTAGTCGAGCGGACGCCGCCGCGTGACGATTCGGGGCGGTGCGCCCGCGGTCGCTGGCCGACGCGCGATGCGTAACGAAAATGAAATGTATTAACAAGCGGCGAGCAACGAGCAGTACTAGTACAGCGCGCGATCATCACACTGCCACGTCCGGCGCGGAGAAATCGCTCGGCACCGGCTCGACGACGGTTCTCGCGTTGGCCAATTTATCCCCTCCGCTCGTAACCTTGGCGCTCGTGATGCGCGCGTTCGTGCCGATTGAACCTAAATATTCTTCGCCCTTCGTCACGTACCCGAACACGGCGAACTCCCCCTCCTCGAACGACAAACCGCCGAGCCCGGCGCTTCGCTTGTCGAATAAATACACAAAGAATTGCTCCTTATCGCTCTGCCCGTCGCTACTTCTAGCCATCGCCACCGAACCGTTGATGCTGAGCGGAATGCTCGGAATCGCTTCGCCCGATTGCACGTCGAGCGGCGAGCGGTACAAAGGATCGAACGAATCGCTCGATTTAATCTCGAGCGGCACGCTCTCCTGCGAGTCGGCGTTCGTGCCGCCCATGATGCTCGTCTCGCTTCGTCGCAACGGTGCGTTGTCGTACACCCCCCGCTTGACGTTATCGACGAAATTTCCCGCCGTCACCGGCGCGTTGTAGCCATCGACGGTGATTTCGATCGTCGCCTCATCCAACTTATCCCCGTTGAGCAACCCAAATCCGCCGCCGTCGGCGTTCCGCACCTTCAATTCCACGGTCGCGCGCCCGACGAGTTTGGGCAACGCCTGATATTTCGCTGGAATTTGAAACGGCAGTCCCGGCGCTTGCGCGATCTGCACGACGGACAGCGAATCCAACGCTTGCGCGATTTTCGCGTCAAACGTATCAAAGTCTTGCGTCGCCGCCGCCCGACTCAACCGTTCCAGCGCGTCATCCAATCGCGCGTACGCCTCCTCCGCCTCCGCTCGATCGTTCGGCCGTACATTTTCAAACACATCCGTCTTCTTTTCGAGCATTATTTTCCGCGATTCATCGACGTCTTTCGCCATCGTCGCCCAGGGCTTGCGCTGCGGTATGCGCATCAGGTACGCCGCGTCCTCGAGTTTGCGTTGGATCTCTCGCGTCTCTTCGTTCACCGCCGGCACCGCGCGTCGAAGCGCCGCCTTTGCGTTGCGCGGCAGGCGACTGTTCGGGTTGCTCAGCGCCGCCAGCGCGTCGGGCGTCGGCGCCGCGCTCAGCGTCGCGGCCAGAGCCAAAGCCAAGAGAGATCGACCGAGCGCGGCGTCGTCGGACGACGCGTCGCGGTTCGCGGCGCGCGCGGCGACGCGGTTTCGACGCCTCGATCGGGGCGCGGCGGCCGGCGCGCGCGGGGGGGCGGCGCGCGCGACGGCGTCGGGCATCTCGCGGCGCTCGCGCGCCGAGTGTGCGGACGCGGCGAGACGCGCGCGACGAGCGATTCGTTTCCGCGAAACGCGACGGGCGAATCGAGCGCGCGCGATGTTTGATTTAAACCTAAACCTTTTTAAAACGTAAACCTAAGACGACGGTAAGTACTTGCGAACCATGTCGCGCGCGCGGGCGTAATCGACGACTTTGAAATTGTCGGCGCGTCGGCGCGCGGCGGCGTCGGGCGCGTCGGCCGCCGCGCTCGGAACGAGCACGTCGAGCGTGGCGCGCCAGCCTGGGTCGACGTCGCGATGGTCGAGTCGAGTGCTGATCCAGGGGCAGTAGGGCAAGTGCTCGTCGATGACGTTGAAACGCACGGCGAGCGCGGGGATGTTGAGCTTGGCGTTTTCGTCGACGGCGACGCGTTTGCGCTTCTTCGCCGCGGCGAGTTTTTTCGTCGCCGCGGCGACGACGATTGACGCAAACTTTGAACCTTGTTCGGAATCGAGCGTTGCCGACGGCGTAGCGTCGGTCATCGTGGTCACCGGACGCGGGCTACCGAATAACGGCGTCGACGACGTCGTCGAACCAAAAGGCGTGGAATCCACCTTCGCATCACTCGCACCACCGCCCGCGATGCTCGCCGTGAGCTTGGACAGAACGCTCGCGCCGGCGACGGCGGCGACCCATTTCGACTTGACGCTCGGCGAGTGCGCCGGTTTCTCCTCGTGAAGTTTCGGGGCGAACGGCGCGGCGGCGGCGGCGGCGACGGCGCTCCGCAACGTCCCCAAACCGTACGTCCCACCGGCGGCACCTCGAAGCGCCGCCAGCGTCGTCTTTGGTTTCTTGCTCGACGAACTCTGCGCCATCGCGAGCTGCTTACGACTCGCAATCAGAGGTGTGAATGTCCATTCCGGCGCGCGCACGCCGCAAAGCGCGCAACAATACGCCGCGCGTCCCTTCGCGTCCGTCTCCAAATCCCCATCCACGACCGTCGGCGACCAACCGAACAACCCCATCTCCGTCGCATAATCGATCGCCGACCTTCGCTCGAGCGGGGTCAAGTCATCCGCGTCGTCGCTCGCGCTCGTCTCCGCCTCCTCCGCGTGCGTCCGCGCGTCTCGCACCAACGCGCGAATCCTCTCCTTCTCCCCGTCCCCGATCGCCTCGCTCGTCGGTCGCGATCGTCCTTCGTCCTCTAAAGCTCCCACGACCATGGGTAATTTCCCTCCTCGACGCGCGATCGCGTCTACTCGACTCGCGAAATCCGCGCGCGTCTCGTCGGCGCTCGCCGCCGGAAATCCGCGCGCGCTCGTCGAGCATCCCGTCTCCCGCCACGCGCACCCGCGCTCGTGCGTGTCGACTAAGTCTTTCATCACGCGTTCGTTGACGTCTTTTCGCGCGTCTTCGTCTAATTTATCCACGTTTCCCGGGTACGCCAACAGCGCTTCGCACGTCTCGCACCGCAGCAAATCTCTCGCCTCGAGCGTCCACCCTCGCGCCGCGCACGCGGGCCCTTGCAGCGCGCTCGGCTTGTCGAAGTTCCATCGCACGCAGTCTCTGAACGCGCGCAGGCGCCTGAAGTAGTCGGCGCGCGAGAGCGGACGCGCGGGAAGATTGGCGGACGAACTGGCGTCGACGTCGAGCGCGGCGTCGAGCGGCGCGTCGTCGACGCGACCGGCGTCGAGCAGGGTCGACGTGATCAGTTTGAAGCGCGACGACGGCGTGGGCGACGCGGCGGTGGTCATCGGCGTCGCGCGCGCGGAGGAATGGCGATCGGTCACTCAGTCGTCGACGCGCGCGAAACCAACCGGCGCGGCGCGGCGGCGAGTCGAGATTCGGTTGATTACAATCGGCGAGCTAACGCCCGGACGCGGATTTGCGATCGGCGATGAAGGCGGCGATCTTCTCGCGTAAGTCGTCGTCCGGGACGAGCTGGTCCGCGGTGAGGGGTTGGCGCGAGAAAGGGTCGGTTTCGTCGCTGAGCAAGTGTCGAGTGATGATGCTCCTGTCGCACGAGTGCCCGCTGGGAAGTTTGACCGGATCGCGCATGAGGGTGCAGTAGATCGGGTCGAGGAACTCGTCGGGAATGTCGCCGAGATCGGTCTCCTCTTCTTCGTCCTCGGAGGCGCGCGTGCGGGCGTCGGCGGCGAGTTTCTCGAACGCGGCGACGCGCCGCTCGGAGCGGAGCTGCAAACCGCGCGCGATGGCGGCGGCTTCGAGCATGACTTCGTCGCGATAGGACCGGCCGTCGGCGGCGATGGCGGCGATGAACGCTTTGTCCTTGTCCGCGGCGTAGATTTGGACGTAAATGTCGGTGATCATGCCGAGAAGCTCTTTAGGTTCCCAGCCGTACTTTTCGGGATTTTTAATCTTCAGCTTTCGGCGCTCGGGACCGGCGAGGAAGAGCAAGAAGTAATTCAGCATCGCAGCGACACGTTCGACCATCTCGGGGCGTAAGAATGGATGTGCGATGTCACACGAAGTGTACGCCATCATGCGTACGTGCACCATGGCGAGCGTGAGGTTAGATCGCAAATGACGCCGTGTCTGGCGAAACTCGCTCTCGCGTTCCTCGCGCTCTTGCTGCGGACGCGCCTCCCACGCCGCCTGGTCTTGCATGTCCGTCTCCGTCTGGCGCACCTCCGGAAGCTTTTTCATCGCCTCGTCTAGTAAGTAAATTGCATCATTGATGAGCATGTTCAGGAATCGAGTGTAAAATTCAGGGTCTTCGCTCGCGAGCTTGATCCATGCGTTTCGGTGCGATTGCACGGACCACAAGTATTCGCAAAGCTCACCGATTTGATATCGAACGTTGAACTTTTCGTAGAACTGGTTCGCGCCTCCCGAGAACTCGATGTCGACGTAGAGATACAGCAGACTCGGAATCAAGTTCTTCAAACTCACCGGGTTCACCTCGAATAAGGTCATGAGCTTTTGCGATTGGTAGCCATCCTCAAACGGGATCCAGTGGCGCAAGACTTCGACGAATTTGCATCGCAAGTACGGATTCTTCACGAATGCCGTGTTGCCCATGAATGTGATGAAGAAGTTCATAATCTCATCCAACGGCTCGTGATCGAGCGCATCGGGGGCGTAGCGAGAGATGTACAGAATGAACTCCACCAAGTCCTCGATGACGTACTCGGGCAAGCACCCGAACGCCACCGGACACGTCTGAGGGAACTTGTCCATGGTGATTTGAGCAAAGGTGAATCCGTTCCCGGCCTCGTAGTCCCCATTCGTGGCGACGATACGCATGAGCCAAACAGCGACGAGACGATAGTACTGCATCGCCTCGCTGATCAGCCGCGGATCGCGAAGCGCGCAGTCGAATTGCAAATTTCTTTCGAGTGCGCGCTCAATCTCCGCAGTCATCTCTTCGTGTTTGCGCTCGTACCGCTCTCGCTCGGGCGAGCTCATCAATTGCTGGTCTAACATTCCTCGTAAATCCCGCACCGCCTCTCGCATGTCTTGGATCTCGCGCGTGCACGCCGCGTATTCGGCGATGCACTTGACGTAGCCCAAATGCAACGCTCGTCCGGTGATGTAAAAGCACTCGCAAATGAATCCCCAATCTTCTTTGTCTTCCGACGTCGACAATTTAGCCGCTACAGCTTCGTCCGCGGTGCACGCGACGCGCGTCTCGTCCGTCAAATTGATCCTGCACGCGCGACTTCGTACGTACGCCGGGCTGATTTTGTCGTACTTGCCGCTCTGCGGATCCAAAAACGGCATCGCCAGACGCAACGCCACCATGCTCAAATTGTGCGCACCACCGTGCGACGCGACGACTTGAGGATGGATGCGCATCTTGCCACGCCCGGCATTGACGCGCATGAACGCATCTAGGTAGTTCAGCACGCCCTGGCGAACGTCGCCACCGTGTTTCAACATGACAAAGAGAATCTGATACAGTCCCTCGACCAGGCGATTGCCGCAGCCTCGTAACATGCCGTACGACGCCTCCACGTCTCGCTTCAATCGCTTCGTGACGTTACTAAAGTACGGGCCCACGCAGTCGGGCTCGCCGCATCCGAGAATGTCCGGCAACACGCTCGGTCTGAAGAACCAACCGAGCACGCTCTCCGTCTCAAACTGCCTCCCGTTAATCGCGCTCAGATGACTCTTCATCGGCACCCACCGCTTGTGCTTCACGAGCGCCGTCGCGAACGCTTTCACTGAGCACAGCTGATACATCACCTTTAAGTGCTCGTCAAACTCCCCCAACGGACTCATCCCTCGCGTCGACACGCGCAACTCGTCGAACACGCGCTCGGCGATTTCGTCCAAACCTTCGTCCTCGCACCGCGTCGCCAATCGCTCCAAATATCCGTGCGGTATCCCACCCACCGTCCGCATCGCGTCCAACAACTGACACGCCCCTCGCCCGGCCGCCCACTCGCTCTGCGGAAACGTCCCCGCGAGCGCCGGATTCAACAACAACCCTCCGTACGACGCGCAAAATTCCATGCAACTCTGCAGCTCCTCCCGCGCCGCCGTCGACGCCCCATCGCTCTTCGTCCCCAACCTTCGATGTTCCTCCGTCGCCCGCCGGTACGTCTCCACCGTCCACGCGTACGGTTCCGCGCGCTCGTCGAACCCCGCGTTCGCGCCGCCGCCGCCGCCGTCGTCGCGCGCCAACCGCGCGAAGAAGACCCGCTCCAGCGTCTCCCCCGTCATCCTCAACACCGCGCTCGTCCCTCGCTCCTCTCGCAGCTCGCGCGCGAGATCTCCCAGAAACATCACTCCACCATCGTCCGAGCCCGTCGCGGCGTCCAGCGCGCACCTGCGCGCGTCGTCGTTCGTCATCGAACGTCGTCGTCAATCTCAACAGAATCCATCGCTCGATCGCGCGCTCGCTCGCTCGCGCGCGCGCTCCCGCGCCTCGTCGCGCGCGCGCTCGACGTACCTCGTGCACCGCACCAGCGCCTCGTGCGCGCGCGCGTCGTCGTCGCTCGCGCGCGTCGCCATCGCGCCGATGAGTGTCGTCGTCTCCACACCTCGACCGCGCCATGCTCGACGCCGCGACGCCGACGCTCGTCTTCGCGACGACGAACGATGGGAAACTGCGACGCATGCGCGAGCACCTGCGCCGCGCGCGCGCGCCGGCGCGCGTCGACGCGTGGCGCGGCGCGGCGATCGAGGAGATACAGGCAAACAGTGTCAGAGAAGTCGCGGTCGCGAAAGCGGCGCTGGCGCTCGAGCGGTGCGACCGCGCGTGCGCGGGCGTCGTCGCGCACGACTGCGGACTGTGCGTGCGCGCGCTCGGTGGGTTCCCGGGACCGTACACGAAGGATTTTAACTACAGGGTCGGGGGCGACGGGTTGAGAGCGCTGCTCGACGGCGCGGGCGCGATCGATCGAAGCGCGTGCTGGGACGAGACGCTGGTGCTGGCGCGCGAGGGTCGGGAGATGGTGGTGTTCACGCGCGAGAAGGAGTACGGGGACGGGGAGGTGGGAGAGCCGAGAAAGTGGACGCGGTGGCGGGACGACGCGAGTCGAAGCGTCGGGAGCGTCTTCGTGGCGACGGGGTTCGGGTTCGATGAACCGCTCGCGGACGTCTCCGAGGATGAGTATCAACGATTTCGAAGGGACGCACCGTCGGTTTGGTCGAGCTTCGCGGCGTTCGTGAGAGAGAGCGGCGAGTTTTGAGTGAGGAGTTTTTCGCTCGAGCGATTGGGAGGCGAACAGACACCTTTTTGCGAGCGGATAAAAACGCTCGGCGCGCGCAGACGACGACGCGCGGTCGAGTGAGATCGCGCTCGATGACGACCGATGGCGTCCATGCCGTCGCTGTCGTCGCCGTCGACGCGCAGGCGAAGGGAGACGCGCGCGATGGTGACATTCAGCCCGCGGCGGCGCGCAGGCCCCCCGCGCTTCGCGTCCCGACGCCAAAGTACGACAACACGATGAGTCCTATGGGGCCGTTCTCGTCGCGTCGGTCGACTTCGAGCGATTCCGCGGATGACACGACGATCGATTTCGACGATGACGACGAAGGGCCGATGAAGTCGTGTATTTTGCGTTTGCTAGATGGCGACAACGTCGCGAGAGAAGTCGTCGCTCGAACGCGCCGCCGCGACGTCGCGCTCCGACGACGGTTCAAAGGCGAAACGTTCGTCGTCGCGCGCGCACACACGAAATACGAGCGGAAAAAATGCTGCGCCGCACGAACGTATCAGATGCACGTGCTGCGATCGAGTGGGACGTGCGAGGAAACTTCTCGGTACGCCGCGGCACAGGCGTGTGAGGACGACGTCGCCGAGGTCAACTCCGATCCGGGCACGATGGAGTACTTCGTCGAGGTCGACGACCCGTTCGACACAAAAGTGTACGGCGTCATGCGTTTCGTACGGCGAGACGTGGACGCGTTGTTGAGAACTAGATTCGATGTTCCGACTCGCGAATCAATTTTGGGCGTCGACTTCGTCGTCGACCGGTTCTTCGCCACCACTGCGGCGAACGAAATCGCGGGCGAACCGGATGGGGCGACGTTTATTCGAACGCTCATGCTCGATGCCACTCGCAAGGAGGCTTGGCGAATGTCGCCGTGTCGCGCGGTGCCCATCTTGAGCGCAGTGCCGATCGACGTCGAAGGTGTCAAAGTCTTTGCGCATTCCGCGCGCGACGTCGCGGTGGTGGAGTGCGACGGCGTCGCGTGCGACGCCGACGTCATGGCTGAGCGTGAAGATTGGGTCACGCGCAAGTTTCTTACGTTATACGTCGTCCCGGCGTCGGCGCCCAACGAGGCTAAGAACGCGCTTTCGCCGGGCAAGAAGACTTGGCTCGCGTTTGCCGAGGCGCGCGGCGAGACCCTTCGCGACGATGCGACGAACGACGACGCACCGATGATTTTGACGCTTCACGCGTGTGCGCGGCAGAAAATCGAGTACAACGAGTCTATTCGACTATCATGTATGTATATCATCGCGGAAGCGTGCGGGGAAACGCTCTCGGATGAGGAATCAGCAGGCGCCGTCGTGGACGCGCTCGGGTGCGCGCTTCGCGACGATTCCGGAAAGATTTCGCACACGTTGGAATTCGAACGAAACGTCTCGCGAGATTTCGTCGATGCTGTCGAGTTTGTGCGCGGTGAGGACGCGTCGTCAACGAAACGCGCCGTGGTGTGCTTGCGCACCGCCTGCGATGACGCAGATATTTTTATGGAATCGTTGGAGTCGTCCATGCGCGACGCGGAGACGGATGCCTGCGTGCTCGTCGCTCGATGCTCGACTTACGGCGATCACTTGACGTTGTGCGACGGCGACGTGCTTCTTAGCGAAGCTTTAGCGCGCGCCGCATCGAGAGGTCTGTTCGTCGACGGCGGCGTATTCAAGGCGTTCGTGCGCGAGGACGCGTGTATCATCACCGCCCGTTTTGCGCGACGAGAATTCCGCGTTCGGCCGTCGACGCTCAAAGACGTCGACGCGTTGGTCGCCATCGAGGCCGAGGCGTGGGTTGAAACGCCAGAGATGCGGACGTCGCCGGAGACCGTGCGCGAGCGCGTTCAAAACAACGCGAGCATGAACTTTGTTGTGGAAGACATCAAGAGTGGAGACGTCCGAGGCGTCATGTACACGCAATACGTCGAAAGCGTCGACGCGCCGCTCGACGCCACGTGGGAGACGAAGGAGTCGAATCGCCGCGAGCCGAAATCGACGGATGTCGTTCAACTTCTGGACGTTTTTGTGGACCAGGCTTACGGCGCGAGGTGTGCGAGCGATTCGGGCGCGTCCGTCGGTCAAGAGCTTCGTAATTATGTGTTACACTACGCCGAGCAGACGGGATTGAGATACGCGTGCGCGGTGACGCGAACGCGAGGATTTCGCTCGACGCAAGCTTTGAATCCGAATCTCACGTACGAAGCATACGTCCACGGCGACGCGCTCGATCGTGGCGTGTTCTTCCACACGTCTGCTGGCGCGGAAATCGTGCGCGTCGTTCGTCCGTGGCGCGCGCGCGATTATGAAAACGAGGGGGCTGGCGTTCTCATTCGGTACGACGTGCGCGAGTACGCGTTTGCCGACGCCGCGCGACGCGGTCGCACCTCGCGCGTTCGCCGTCGTCCGAGCGACCCGACCGTGCGCGAAGGACGCGAATACGTCAACGCTCTTGAAAGCGTCGCGTGGGAAGCGCGCGCGCGCGCTTTTCCCGTGGAATAATTGGAACACTGTACAGTAACATTACACAATATGTACATTTACGTAACACATTACGCTAATCAGAGTCTGAATTATCGCTCGCGGTGAGTAAAAGATCCTTCGCGGCGTTGATCTCTTGCATCTTTTCTTTACCAGCCGGCCCGACCTTGTCCGTGTGATGCAGCCTCGCCTGTTTGTAAAAAGCTTTCGTGATCTCCCTTTTCGTCGCACCTTCTGTCACCCCCAACGTCTCGCGCGCCGACTGCATCGCGTCGTCGTTATCATCTGCGGCCGGCGTGGTTTCGATGATTTGATGCTCGTTCTCCGCTTCCTTGTTCCGTTCCGCTCTTCGCTTTCGTCGACGACGGCGAAGGATATAATCCTGCGTCGCGGCGTCTTGGTTGTTGTCCATCCCTTCAAACTCTGACTTCGACGATCCCACTTCGATCTCCGGGGTTTCCGGTCCTCCCGCGTCGGCGTTGAGTTTAACGTGTCGATTAATCTCGTCGCCGACCCAATTCGCCTCGCGAGAGTCTCTCGCGCGCCCCGGTCTCGCCGACGCGCCGTGTTGCATGCTCAATTGCTGCCCTCCCGCGATTTTTCGGTTGTAGTACACGCTCAGCGCGCGCCGACCGACGCCGCGGTCGATGACGCGGTCATCGTTCGCGCTCGCGACGGGCGCATCGCGCGCGCGCGGCGTCGCGAGCGCCAACGCGCCCCCCGTCGCCAACACCATCATGATCGTCAACACCCACCGCGCGCGCGCGAACGCGCGGTGACGCGGGCGATCTCGCGAGGCGTCGACCTCGCGCGCGGGCGCGGTGATCTCGATGTCGGACATCGTCGACGAACGCGCGCCGCGCCGACGGCGAGTGCGGGCTCTTACTTGATCGAGTCTCAGGTCGGTCGAGGAGGCCTAAACCCGCCGCAGTCGGCGAGACGCGAGCGCGCTCATTGTTAATGTTCAATAAAGATGTTGCATTAAAGATGTCGTACTGTAAGTTGTACTGTAGAGTTGAAATAGTTAAAATGACGGTGTTTTGGATTTTACGTCCAAGTCAATCAGATGACGGAGCTGTAGCCGTCGACTTGGCGTGACGTCGTCGCGACGAGCGACGTACGTTCGGACATTTCGGCGTCGGCTGGACGCGCGCGCGCGCGGAACGCGAACGCGAACAGCGCGACGCACAGCGTGAACGCGAAGGGAGTGTAAAAAATTGCGACCTTTTGACTGCCGTCGATGTCATCTTGAGGGCTCGATGATGCGAGAGATGATTTTTGTCGTGGAGAAGATCCCGACGACCCTAGTTGTGGCGTTTCGGCGGTGCTCGCGCCGACGCGCACAGGTGCGACGAATTCAAACTCAGCCGCTGGGTTGCCTGCGACGTCGGTCACTTCCGTAACAGTCACTTTGTGATAGCCTTGTGAAAAGTATGGAAACTTCATCAACCAGTGACCACCAGCGCCATCGTTAACGCATTGAAGGACGTACTGTCTCAAGTCTTCGTTGGAAACGGCTTCGAAGGGACCCGTCGACGAGTTGCCTCGCTTGGCCGTGATCACTTGCTTCGTGCAATCAATGTCTTCCATGAAATCGACGCGTTGCGTTACCTGTGAGCTCACATATTTGAAATCACCGACGAGCGGGTCCTTCGTATCTATCTTCACCATGAGATTTTGATCGCTCACAAATTCGTGCACTGACGGCTTTGCGAGGTGAGATCCGCCCACGCACATTGTTTTCAATCGGATATCATATTTCCCATCTTTATATCCACTCAGAAGTTTGTTGTAAGGGTCGTTTAGATCCCAGTCAAAGATGCAACCGTCTCCACCCCGCGACTCCGGGCAAAGTAAATTGAAATTCTTATTCGTGCCGGCACCGCGCACGGCGTCTTTCGCTGTGATCCATTCGCCTCCTGATACCGAACGATATTGCACGTAGACGTAGGCGAGATTCCCATTCGTCACCAACGCTTCGGACGTGGATGCAGTTTCCTTGGGCCAGAGAGAATATCTATTCGGATTTACGACCGAGATGCTCAAAACGCTCGAATCAGACGCTGCGCTCTTCTCAAAGTAACTTGCTTCCTTGCTGAGCGTAGACGAGTGAAAAGCAACTTGAGGGCAATCTTTACTCCACGACATGGCACCGAGTGTAACACTGCTCGAGATGATCGGGCGATACATGTATTCTTCAATCATCGACTCACACAAGCTCACCAAGGAAATCCCCAGGTACGAGCTTTCATACACTCCGTCGCTTGGCTCCACGCTCAGAAGCACGCGACTCTCGCGCACAACGCTTTGCGAATCCATACGCTCTCCAGCCAATCTTCGTAGAGGTAGGACTTCACCGAATGACCACATTTGAATACCATTGATCGAGAACTTCATTCCCTGTAGGAGTGTTCCTTGTGCTGTAGTGGTTTGCGTGAGACGAGCGATTGCGTTTGCCAACAATCTCCCTGCTCTGACGCTCATTGACTGTTCGTATGACGCTACGATGTCTTCAATCCGCGCCTTCAGGTCTTGAATGTCATCAGACTCTGACGCAAAGCATTCGTGGCTATCCGCCATGGCGTATGCTGCATTCTTTACGAACGTTGCGTTGTCCTCGTTCAACTGTGCCGCGTTATGAGCAGCCGCGATGATTTTTCCAACGCAGTCGGCGACTCCATCTACCAAACGAAGGCCCATGTCGGCCACTTCCTTGTAGGGCGACTCATTGCTGATGAGAAGTTGGATCAAAGCGTGCTCTCCTGGGTTCAGATTCGTGTTATGCGTCGACTCCTTACCTATGGTAACGCCAGCTTCTCGGAACATCGTCCATTTTTCTCCCGGACATCGACTTCTGCCGCCCATCGTGATGAACACTGGAGATCCGAAACGTTTGTCGGAACTGACCTGGAGCACAAACTTATCCCCAAAATCTGGGTCACCTAATGAGTACATCGTGCTCATGTGTTCATACTTTGCCCAGGCAAAGGCACGACTTTTTGAAACTGACTTGCTCATATCCGTGGTAGCACCTACATGCCCCTTGACGATGGCGATTGAACCCGCGAAGGAGTATCCGTTTTCAGCTGAGCCGTCCAGGCTGAGCGTCCATGCGTAATCTTGACCGTCGACGTTTTCGTTGGAAGAAAATATGTACTCTGTCGAAGCACCACCGCCGCTAAACGATAGTAAAATTGCTTCATCAGCGGGTCCATTCGAATCTGTGGTGGAGTAGCCGCGGGGACCCATACGCCCTGTAAACGACGCATCGACTCGTTTCGTATCGTTCATGTAAATGGATGCATCCTCTCCGAGCGTAAGATCGCTAAGATCGCTCGATTGAAGTAGTTGTGACGACACGTCTAGAGCCTGCGTTTTGCATTTTTCTGTGATGCAGGATGAAACCGTGTTGTTCAGATCTTCACGAGTGGGGCTATTCATCCCCATTGTCGTGACGAGCTCATCCGCTTCTTGAAATTGCTCGAGGAACTTCGGCTTCATCCTTTCACTCTTTCGTGACCAGAAAACCTTGCCGACGTCTGGGGTGGCGTCGTTCTTGTCGTCGTCACCGCGGAACCCAAGGTTTCCACTCAACACGTCTGAAAATAAAGTCCCGGGATTGCTAACGTAGCCACCGATGAGCTGGGACCATCGAGATTCATCCGTCTCATCCGAGAGAATGAAGTCGTTAAGTGTGTCTATAGTACCATCCGCGTCGCCCAAGTCCCCTGGAACGCCATGTATGTATGGACTAACTCTGTCGATTCTCTTCCAAGCAAGCTTCAACTCGTCTATTGGGGTAGAAATCGGACCGCTCGCGTCACTTATGAACGATGTTTCCATTTTCTCGGCTTCCATACCGAACGCGGATTGTTCATCCATAAAAGGAATCATGATGCGCTCCATTGCGCTGTAGTTTTTACCGTACAACACGGGAGCGCCTTCCGCAGTCGGCTCCATAGGAACCTTGTACACTGTTGGCGAAGCCCACAAAAGTGTGCGTTGCCACACGTTAATTTTGTCAGCGATGTACTGTGGCCAATTAGGCGCTTCCATTTTAGAATCATCCCCGACGATGAGGCCGCTTTCCACGACGGAAAGCAAATACCGCAAGTTTGGAATCACTTTCGCTTCAATCGAGTGTACCGTGAATATGTAGGACGTGGGTTTCCTCGGCATCCATGTGATCGCCGTCGATATCCGCAAGCACGGTTTATCGTCTTCCCTTAGCGCAAGATCGAGCGCATCGGCTAGCCTGTAGACAAGTTCAACGCCGCCACCTAGAATCGCATCGCCCTGTCGTCCCGGGATGGCGACGTCGGTACTTGTCCGTATGACACGATTTATCGTAGCCGTGAGATCCCAACCGACGGCGGAACTCTGAGCAACCGAGAATTCTGGTCCAGACTCCTCATGGTATGCGTCAAAATCTATCTTAAAGAGAGGCATTCCGAGCTGGAATAAAACCTCCATGCCATATCCAGCGCCAAAACCCGGTTTCGCCTCCATTTCGAGTTCTACGCCGCCACCGCCTTCGTGTGAATTCGACACAGACGCCGCTTGTTCGTCTGAAAGCTCCACGGACATGGTCACTTCCGTGCCCATAAGAAGTTCGGCGTAAGAGTTGCCACCGGGCGGATCATGTACCGTCATGTACACCAAACCTTCGAGTGGAACAGTTGCCCAATACACGTCATCGCTTTCTTCGCCGTAGATCCCTTCGCCTCGCGGTTTCGAGCCAAGAGAGATGAGCTCTCGTTTCAACGGAACTGTCACTGTCATCGAACCATCAAATCTACCCACAGTCAGTTCGACAGATCTGCGGTAATTTCCTGAGAGCTTGGGATCTCCCGCGACAATGAGTCGATCCGTCGTCTTCTCGCCCTCATCCGTGGGGAATAAAAGTTTGTCGCTCTCCGGATCGATCTCAACGTCAAAGTCGCACAATGGTCCTCCATTGCGATCGGTGTGACATGGATTTTCGGCTATATCGGTGACGCTTTGTCTGAACATGGCCACCGTCATCCCGCCGCTCTCGGCGCTAGGCAGTGTCAAGCATTCATCGAGTGAACCATTCTCCACATGCAGTTCAAGTACTTTGGCGCTCACAACTTTCGGCCCCAAAGCAAAGAGCCCCTCTCCACCGAAATCATCAAAAAATGGCGATATCCCAACAAAGTGGTTGTGTCTAATGCCACCAGCTTTCACGCTATCAACGTCCCAGCAGTCATCGCCATCGTCGGTGATTACAGAAAGATCTACGAACTCTGCGCACAAATAACCGTGGTACTTGTATCTCGCCGAATACCAAGTGTGCTCAGTGCGTAATGGTACAAGCCTTTCGATCGTTGTTGGATGCTGGCGGAAGTATGGAATGATGCCGTCTACTCCAACATGACACAACGCGTTCGGATATTTCTCCTCGCGCATCGCCGTGAAATTCGCTGTGGATGGGGCCTCTTCGATCACTACTGAGTAATCCATCGCGGCGAGTGGCCATCGTCTTCCATTCGGAACTTCTTCATATGTTGGTATAACGTCTGAGTTTTCCTTGTCGCGGTCAGGTAGAGTCCAGCCGGACACTTGAGCCGAAGTGAAGATGGCTGGTGGGTGACAGCCATTGATGGGGGTAATTTTGAAAGTCGCCCCTGTGTAAAGCTTTTCACACTCACCTTGATAGACACCCAAATCGACGTTCGCCGTCGTCGTGTCTGAGAAGAAAACGTACTTTTTCGATGATACAGCGTGGAGAGTAACTGCGGTCGGTTTACCGTCGCAGCTCCAAATTCTCGTAGCTTCCACGATGGTGGTTCCCGAATAGCAGATTTCGTGACCGTCATATTCCGCGGTTATCGTGTAGGTTTTCCCGTTTGTGACTGCGAATTCGAACCAGCCAGTCTCGTCTGTAGTGAATTGTCGCGGTGCACCAGCCTCGCTTTCATCTTTGACATAAATGTTTGCCTCAAAAAGTCCACACTCGGACAACTCGGTCCATTCTATTGGGAACATGACGGCGCCCGAAACGACCACCGTCGTATCGTCCTGCATTTTCTGCTCTACCTGATGATTATGGGTCAGCTCTAGATTGATGACATCAATATCCGCCGTCGCCGAAAATATGGTACCAGTTTCATGTAGGTCACCAGTGTCGTCTGTAGTTCCAGCTTGCGCGACGACGTCATTTTTGTTGAATACATGCACGATTTCTGGCAGCTGCCGCGTGCTCCACAGCGCGACATCCAATCCAGGACGACTGACGCGCGCTAACAGCGTCTGCGGATCATCTTGAACTACGTCGTGCAGTAGTGCGGCATCTAAGTCAACGAAAATCTTATTCGAGCCGGGAGATGTAGCAAGTAACGGTGTTGCGTACACGGAGGTCTGATCGCCGACGACAATGGCATCGAACTCGGCGTCTTCGAGAGGGCGACAGTGATCGATTTTTGACACAACATCACCCCCACCCTCTGCGCTGAGCTCATCATACCACTCGTTCCATCCTTCAGAAGAGTACGGAACATGGGCTGATGTCGATCTTCGCACGATGAAATTTTCGCACGCTTTGCCGAACACTTGGCTACGCGCATCCTGGTGAGACTCGTCGCCGATCGGAGCGCTAACACTCTGCACGGTGAACAAATCGAAGTCGTATGTAATTTTCCGCGGAGGGAACACGAGCACTGGCTCGACAAACAGTGTCCGTTGAGCCAGACGATGCGCCACACTGAGGAATTCTTGTGCGTTCAGAAGCCCATCACCGTCCATATCCAACGTCGAATGCCAAAGTTGGTCTGAAATTATAGCGTACCCATTGCTAGGAAAACTCGCACCTTTCTCGATGATGGCGGTCAACTCTGACTTATCGATGCCCCCGTTGCCATCTGTGTCCGTCTCGTCAAAATCGTGCATCGGTGGTGGAGGCGATGGCGGTGGAGGCGATGGCGGCGGTGGCGATGGCGGCGGTGGCGATGGCGGCGGCGATGGCGGCGGTGGCGACGGCGGCGGCGGCGATGGCGGCGGTGGCGACGGCGGCGGTGGCGACGGTGGCGGCGGCGATGGCGGCGGCGGCGACGCGATGCGCTCGACCCAGTGAACGTTTGTGAGAGAACCGGCCTTGAGAGAGACATCCGCATGCAGCGGGTACTCGGGAGTCTGTTGACTGGTGTAAAAGCGAATTTCATTCTTGAAGTATTCAACGGCTCCGGCGTCGTTGATGACGATTTGCAGCGAGTCTAAGTCAGAGTAAATCCCATCCATCGTATACTTACGCGTGCCTCTCTCGAGCACCCTGATAGTTTTGTCTTGCCTACAGTGAATCGCAAAATCAAGACTTTGCCAATTCGTCGAATCCGTCGTCGACTGAGAATTCAAGCCGATCATCCTGGCGGCGTATTCTCCGGCACAGACTGCGGAGATGCCACGCACAGAGTCAGAACCATTTCGAATAGCGCGCTGACTCACCGCACCGGCGTCCCAACGGCTAGTCACGGCAGCTGTGCGCGTGACTTGGCCGCTTTTTGTGGATTCGACGCCGACTTGCGACACCCACGCGACGTGATCGCCCGCCACCGCCTTTCCTGGTGGTGGCGGCGATGGCGGCGGCGGCGGCGGTGGCGACGGCGGCGGTGGCGGCGGTGGCGACGGTGGCGGCGGTGACGGCGGCGGCGACGCGATGCGCTCGACCCAGTGAACGTTTGTGAGAGAACCGGCCTTGAGAGAGACATCCGCATGCAGCGGGTACTCGGGAGTCTGTTGACTGGTGTAAAAGCGAATTTTATTCTTGAAGTATTCAACGGCTCCGGCGTCGTTGATGACGATTTGCAGCGAGTCGGACGAAGAGTACTTCCCAACCATCGTATACTTACGCGAGCCTCTCTCGTACACCCTGATAGTTTTGTCTTGCCTACAGTGAATCGCAAAATCAAGACTTTGCCAATTCGTCGAATCCGTCGTCGACTGAGAATTCAAGCCGATCATCCTGGCGGCGTATTCTCCGGCACAGACTGCGGAGATGCCACGCACAGAGTCAGAACCATTTCGAATAGCGCGCTGACTCACCGCACCGGCGTCCCAACGGCTATTCACTGCAGCTGTGCGCGCGACTTGGCCGCTTTTTGTGGATTCGACGCCGACTTGCGACACCCATACAACTTGACCACTTATCTTGCCCACCACCGCCTTTCCTGGTGGTGGGGGTGGCGGTGGCGACGGCGACGGCGGTGGCGGTGGCGGCGGCGGCGACGGTGGCGGCGGTGGCGACGCGACGCCAACGCATTGGTACTCAGTGCTCAAATATTTATAAGTCCCACCGCAAGGATCTCCAAACCTTGAGTTCGACGCACTGGGAGAGCAGGTTGACTTGCCGTTACATTCCCTTGCAATCTTGTCGAAGACGCCGTTCGCACTGCACGTGACAGTGTGAATAGCGGAGTGAGGACAGACGTCACGATCGACTCTACCGTAGAACGCATCTTGCAGATCGATTATGTACCCAGGTGGACACTCAAGAGCATCGGAACCGCCTTCACACGCGAGAGTCGATCTACTTATGACACTAACCTCGCAGCCGTATGTCACCTCCAGATACTTGTACGTACCTCCACAGGGATCACCGAAAATACCATGACTCGCCGTGACCGTGCAGGAGGTCTCGCCTTCGCACATTTCCTTCACTTTTTCGAGCGAATTGGCGGAGTGGCAATTTCGATTTGAAGTCGCGATGTGCGGGCACGTGGTTCCATCATGTCGCCCATACGATGCAGTGTACACGCTGATGGTGTGACCTTCCGGGCAAGACAAGTCGGTATATTGGCTTTCGCACGCGAGCGCTGTTTTCGTCTCTATACATTCGTAGTCAACACTCAAGTACTTGTACGTACCTCCACAGGGATCACCGAAAATACCATGACTCGCCGTGACCGTGCAGGAGGTCTCGCCTTCGCACATTTCCTTCACTTTTTCGAGCGAATTGGCGGAGTGGCAATTTTGATTCGAAGTCGCGATGTGCGGGCACGTGGTTCCATCATGTCGCCCATACGACGCTGCGTTCACGCTTATCTTACCAGCTGGACACGAAAGCGTCTTACTTTGGCCTTCGCATGCGACGGCTTTATGTGCTTTTCCAACAGGCGGCGGCGGCGGCGGCGGCGACGGCGACGGCGGCGGCGGCGGCGACGGCGAGGCGACGGTGCCGAAAAGCCGGCGACGGCGAGTCGACGGCGCCGGCGGCGGCGGCGGGCTCTTTACCCAGGACGACCAGCTATAATACCCCCACCCATTCGACCAGCCCAAGAGTGACGTCGTGCTTTCAGATGATGATGAATCATCTTCCTTTAAGACCAATAAGACTTTACTGGGTACATTCAGCGGGTCAGACACGTCCGACGTTTGCAAGATGGGCTGCGTCGTCTTTTCAAAAACTTCCGCTTTGTACGCTCCGACGTCAACGTGAGTTTTCATTGGCGTTGCACCCGTGGAGTCTGTGACATGAACAACAAACGATCCTTCCGAATCAGTGACCGCGCTGAAAGGGCATCGCGTCTCACCACCCAATACTCTTATTTCAGTCAAATTGACATCTCGAACCGCCACGACTGATACGAACTGCCCGTGCATCGCTTGCAGAGTGTCGCCCCCGCACATAAACGTCAAACAATCTGCGAATCCATCACTGACATCAGACGGATCGTGGTTACATACATATCCATAATTACTCGTGTCTTCGGGATCGATGTCATGCACGTACACTTTCATCGGTAAACTAAGCGTCGGGCTCGCCTGTTGCCGAAATTCGAATCCCGTTACTTCAACTTTGCTCGATTCCGCGCCAAAAGAAATCTCGGGGAAAGGTATGTGTTGATCTTGAGATGATATGAGGGTGGCGCTGAAACGTCTCCACGATGCCTCATGTATGGAGAATGATTCCGTACTGGCGTCAATGGCGGATGTTCCGCGCAATTTGATTGACACCGTGCGTTCACCTCCCAAAGACTTCGCCCAAAACGACACCACGACGGAATCTCCAGTCAGAGCGCGCAAAGACTCGCCAGGAACGTGCACCATGACTGAAACGCCTGCGTCCACCGATTTTACAACGTCCTCGAAACCAGGTGGAGGCGCAGTTGGGCTCGCGGTTAAAGCACTGATTGTGCTTTCCTGAACAAGCGCGAGGCGTTCGGTGAGAGTATTAAGAGTGAAACGAGCTCCGGTGAAGTAGAACGTACTTTCCGACGAAGCTGATACGCTAAATCCGACACGAGCGGCGTCCTCGAGCGTGTGTTTAAGCCTTACTTTCCTCCATTTATTCGGTTCAGCCGTAATGACGAGCGGGTCACCCATTCTCTGCATTTCCTTCAATATGGTTGTCTGTTTTTCTTCAATCCGGAAAGTCATACTCGCCTCCTTCCCGACGGCGCGTACCCAGCATTCCAGCAACACCGTATCACCAGCTTTCGCGTCCAGTGGATCATCATCATTGTTCACCCAGAGTTTCTCGTCTGCTCGCACGAGTCGGATGACATCATTCTCGTAACGAGGTGGATCAACGATCACATCTGGATCATCGCTTGTATCGCCAGTATGTTCCAGTCGGTCGGTGAGAGAACCCTCGGCAAGTTTGCGAGCCTTGATCGATTGCGGCTGTAGACATACTTGAACACTGTCTATTGACATCCAAAGACCAAGATCGATGCGCGCATAGCCACCCGTCGGTACGGCGACAGATTCACCGGAAGGTATGTGATTCCCATCGGTGAGCGTGTACGCTTTTTCACTCAAAGGGTTTGAGTATGCGTGCTTGAAGAGTGCGACATTACTGGAAGATGATTCGACGTCGTCGCCCGGTCGTAAAGTTATCGTCGAATTCTCATGTTCGTCCGCGTCTGGAGGCTTGGACCCTCGGTAATTCGCGACCTCCCCATCTATTACGATCGGGTCGTGAAAATTAGCGCATATTCGGACGTCGGGTACTGGAACAGCGGAATCACCGGCGTACACATAACCACCTATCTCTCCGTGCCAGGGAGTGATGAATTTGAAAGGGGAAGAGTTTATACTTCCACCGGATGATGTTTTCGTCACCACCTTATACTTCCAAATCTGTCCTGGAATTGCCGCCGCCTCTCTGTCGGCGAAAAGCAACGGCGCGTACGATCGATGACAGTACGTGAGGCCACTGTCAATCATCACCACTGACTCATAAGGTGCATCCGACAGAGAATCCTGCATGCTCTGACGAAGAATCTCGAACCCTACCTCATTCCAAGCGGTATCACGGAAGCTGAAAGTGACTCCTATTGGTTCCAGTTTTCCGTTGACGTCAATAGTAGAACCATCGTAGTACAATCCACCTCCGCATTCAAACTTTGAGTAAGTTTCCTCGAGAGCGTCCGAAATGACGCCACTTAAACACACAATTCTTCGAGCTTTTGGCGCGGCTGATTGACGAAGCACGCAACGCTTGTGATTTCCACATCTTACGGTATCAATGAACATCACTTCTCGTATCACTCCGGTATACACTCGAACGTCGTCGAATTCAAAATCCACCGCGCCAAGCATTCTAACGTCCGTCATTGACTCGAGCGAGCTCAGCGGCCAAGTTACATCTCGCTTGTAAGTCGTGTCATCGATTACTGTGGCCCTTGCGTCACTCGTTGGATCTACGTACAATGTCATGAAATTCACCGAGTTCACGGCGAAGGCGATGAGGTGCCACTCCCCGTCGCACGCAAAATCAAGTTGCACATCCTTTGAGGATGTGAAAGCGCTCGGAGGATCCACAGACTCCTTGACCTGGTGAGATGCCCGCAGTTCGACCATGTTGTTGCTAGTACGTATCTTGAGGTATACGCGGAGTCTGTGATCGTGAAGTCCCAACTGTCCTTGAAACTGAGCGACCGTCATGAGTGATTCGTCGTTGGAGGATTTGGGTTGCGAACAACGACTTCGATCGATGCGCACCCATGTGCTCATCGCGATGTCTTGCCCAAGCGTATCTTCTGCATCAAGAGAGTATGAATAATCCGTCGTCCCAGGATCATCCACTGCTTGAAGGCAGCGAAATCCGCTGCCCCCCGTACATCCCAATATTGTGCGAACGGATTTCGGCTGCAATCTCATCGGGACGGAAGACTGTCCCTCGACGGTTGGCGCGACCGAAACAAGCGATCCGTCGTGTAAAGGGTCTTCATCAAACGTGAATGCTGCCACCAGAGAGGCGTGTTCGTCGAGAAAGTCACTCGTTGCTGGGCGAACGTCCGTGAAAGAGATGGGAAGTTGAAGCGTCGTGCCGCCGACTTCATACTCTTCAAAGCGTACATCGGCGATGTCGTCGACTGTACCGTCGGCAACGTACATCTGATTGAAGAGTACACCATCCACGTATGCACAGACGTAATCGCCGTTCTTTGGCTTAGGACTGTACGACCATGCAGTGGTGAGCCCGTTGAGGCTACTCACACAGCGACTCTCCGTTTGCCAGTCGAGAGTCGGATAGGTGATGCTATCGATACTGAAACTGTTCGACGAAGCTCCACTGCACTTGACGGGTCTAACGGGAATTTCCATCACGTCAACAATAGATACCGCCAGATCTCTGTCGTACGCGGCGCGAAATTGGTCATTCCAAACCTTGAGAATGTACCTCGAAACGCTTTGTTCCACCAACATAGCCTGGAGTTCATTCAGGCGCAGCAGTCCATCGCTGGGATCCACGTCGTGCCTACGGAAGATGCTTTCCTTTGTCTTGTAAATTTCGCCATCATCGCACAGCACGTTGTTGAATTGGTCGTTACTCAGCAATATGTACCGGACCAGTTCTTCAAGCCCCGAATTCTGATTCGCGATCGCTTGGCCGGCGGCGTTGAATCCGAGAGGCAGGTGTAAATCGCAACCCTTGATAACTTCGAAAGAGTGTTGACCAACGGTTTCCGAACCTGGAACGATGCCATCGACCGTAACAAAGTGACAGTTATAAGTTATGGTGTGAGATCCAACCGAGTGCGTCCCATCCAACTCTGTGAGTGCGAGCGCCTTCGGGAAAAAATCATTCCATTTAAGACACGGTAAGTTGTCCGTGTAATCCGACTCGGAACACGACTGATCGTCTCGTTTCACGCGAACATCGCATCGAAGACCAAGCGCGTGATTGCTCACGGTCTCTTCATTCACATTCAGTAAACAGTCGCTCGCTTCAGCGCACGCGGGATGATGCACCGCGACTTGGAAATCGTACGTGTGCCCCGCGATCCTCTCCGTTTTGGAACCAAATCTCACTTCAATCGCAACACCGGCACCGGGCGGCGGCGGTGGGCTCGGCGGCGGTGGGCTCGGCGGTGGGCTCGGCGGCGGCGGGCTCGGCGGCGGCGGCGGACTCGGCGGCGGCGGCGGACTCGGCGGCGGCGGCGGACTCGGCGGCGGCGAACAATTCTTTATACCCTCGCAATTCACCCTTCGTGTTTGTCCATCATTCGCTCCGTATATCGACGCACAACTTCGTCCTCCGTGTCGCGGATGTACGGT
>Ga0181598_1001314_pt1 | contig 24139 bp, 43 predicted proteins | sample 041ome_4_FD_153295 | JGI IMG/M metagenome (GOLD analysis project Ga0181598, IMG submission 153295) | Coastal salt marsh microbial communities from the Groves Creek Marsh, Skidaway Island, Georgia - 041404US metaG (spades assembly) | ecosystem: Environmental > Aquatic > Marine > Intertidal zone >... | reverse complement strand
AGAGGGGTTGAGAGTGACTTGTGCGTGCTTGCTTGCGTGGAGTGACTAGCGAGAGACTTATAGGGGGTTATCATCTACGGAGAGTAATGACACTCTCGCTAGTCAAAACTTAGTGCTTGCGGTCTATTATTACTATTGCTAAAGAGGTTAGTAATAGCATTAAAAAGAATACTCCGAAAAGCGATAGTATTATTTTAATTATTAGTTCAAGCATTAATATATTTGGTTACGGTTGTACAGACAATTTTATTCTCTTTACACATTTTTTCAACTTCCTTTTTCATGTCGTAAAGCGTTGGGTTACCTTTCATGTTAAATGTAATGGTTACTTCGGTTATTAGTTGTTTATCTTTTTTATTATTAAATACGCTGTCCCAATTATTGCGTATCTTGTTTATATCTTCCTTGCGTCTGCCAGATCCTTTTCCTGTCATTTTTTACTCCTATGCTGTATTCATATCGTAAAGTATAAATTCCGCTAGAAAGTTTATAATTTCATCGCGGTCATCATCTTCATCTAAACCGTAGTTTCTAGCTACGGTATTTATTTCATCATCAATTAAACCTTTTCTATCTTGATCTAATAATCGGTCAAGTATAGTTTCAAATTGGTTTTCTAACTGTTCCTGGTTATGTAAGTTGCTCATTTTGGACTCCTAAATAAATAGAATAATGCTTTTAGCTTTTCATCGCTTAAATGTCTAAGGTGTTTGGGAATAGCGTTTCTGTTCATTTCAAGCCTGTACCTTGCCTTCTTTTGTTACATAGGCTATATGCCTATCATTTTCATCACGAAGCAAATATCCGCCCTCTCCTGTCGCCCTAGAGTGTGTTTCAGATATGTAGGGTAATTCTCCGCCAAATCCTTGATCTCTATAATGTGCTGAATATTTACCAAAGGCCGTGTTAAATGTCATATTATTGGTCATCATCATCTCCTTCATAAACCCATTCTATTTCTAAAGTATCTGGTAAAGATAAACCATGAACGTAGCCGTCTTCTTCATAATATTCAGACCATGAAGCATATACTTTGCCTGTACTGTGGTTAATCTCTTTGCCGTTATAAGGCTCATCATCAAAATGATTTTTTATATCTTCCCAATTTCTTATATGTTGTATTGGTAATAATCCTGCATGGCTTATACAAAAATCTTCAATAGATACTCCACTACCCCACGCTTCAGCGATTTCCTGCTCGCCATAATCCTCAAGAATCCAAGGTATAAACCAATCGTGTTCTATTTGGATTTTTTCTTTAGTTATTACTTTGCTCATGCCCTTATTCTCCTCGCTCTCGCTAGTTTATTGTTATGTTCTTTAACCATGTTTATATCTGGTTGTATATCTTCTAAGATTATCTTTTTAACCTCGCTTATTGTTAGGCCGTCAAGATCTTTAGTTATTATTTGGATATCGCTTAATTTAGGAATCCAAGTTTTATGGTATTGTTTCTCCTGGCAGTCTAAGTTATAGCACCAATCAACAATATTTCCGTTAATGTTTATTGAAAAAATCATTTTCTTTTATCGCTATCGTTAACTATTAAAGCTGTTGCGTATAAACAGAACGCCATAAAAATTAACATTGGTAATAGTTGAATGTCCATTAGTTAGATACCTCTCTATTTTTATTAATCCACCATGATGAAACTTTGTAGGTTTCTTGTTTGCAGTTATTACAATAACAATCCATTTCTTTGCTTTGGTCCTTAATAATTTCTATATCATCAGAAGTACATACATCGCATACATAATTATTATTACTCATCATTTCCCCCTTAGTTTTCGTAATAAAATTCTTTAGCTTGTTCTAAAAGATTTTCTACGCCATATAATTGATGTAGCTCATCTTTCCATATAGGTTCTTTTGGCTCACTTTTGATTTGATTTTTAGCTATACCAATTAAACACTTTATAACATCTTGTGCTGTTTCAAGTTCTTTGCTTTCTTTTCTATAAGTTAGACTCATCATTTCCCCCTTTTGGTTATTAGTTTATATAATTCAAAATCTTTCTTGCTCAACATTTTTTCAATGCGTTCCCAATCTTTAGGACTTCCAACGATTGGCAGGCTTGGATATTTTCTTTTAAGTTTCTTTAACGCGTTTTGATCTTGCTGTGTCATTGTGTAACCGCCTTTATAAATTCTTGCTCAGTCATTAAACCATTATCTATAAAATGATTTTCTAAACTTTCTTTTATATCATCGGCATCAGTTCCGTTGTTTAGAACTGATACTATAATTTCAACGGCTTCATTATGTGAGCCTGTCCATTCTTTTATTAGTTGTTTAGCGCTCATTGGTTTAAATCCTCATAACAAGCACCGCATAACATATCGTCTATAGGTACATCATTTATACTTTTATAACCTTTATTTTCAAAGTTATTGTAATCTGTTATGTAATCCGCTTTATATCCGCATTGATTACAACAGCCGTTTTTTATTTCTTGATTACCCATTATTTACCTCTTATAAGTTTTAATTTATGTCCTTGTTGTTCTAGGCGTTTATATTTATCTTGCATAGTTGCAAGGCATGAACCCTTAAAGGCTATAAAACCTTTAAGAGATCCATTGTTTATTATTATCTGGTATTTCATTAGGCTACCTCTAACAGATCATTGTTATCTATTCGATAACATATAGATTCATAAATTTCCTCTACTGAATAATCTATGTATCTATTTCTATATTCGAAGTCATCATCTACATAACTATGCACACTAACTTCTATTAAACTGTGATGTACAGTTATAAACATAAAATAATCTTTATATTCTTTTTGATATTCTTTAATTATCATAATTTTTTCTCCGTAAATGCTAGATAATTAAATCTAGTAATTATTAATATACTCCTTTCTACGCAAATATCAACACTTAAACGCAAATAATTTCAATTAATTTAATAAATAGTCCGCAAGATAGCATTTTTAAAGTAAAATCTAGCTTATGAGTGAAGTTAAAAAAAGAAAAAAACCAGGACCAAAAAAGATAATGTTTACTGAAGATCAGTTAAAAGAAGCTCAAAGGTTAGCTGGTTTAGGATTTTCAGAAGAAGCAATTTGTCAAGCGTGTTTAGGTTGTAGTCCAGATACATTATTAAGAAGAAAAAAAGAATATCCTGAAATTGCGGAATATATAAGGCGTGGAAAAATGAAAAGCATTGAAGAAGTATCTAACGCTCTTTATAAGTCCGCTATTGGTTTACATGGTAAAGAGCCGTCAGTTAGCGCTCAGATCTTCTTCTTAAAGAATAAAGGCAAGCAAGCTGGCAACGATTGGGCGGACATTCAACAAGTAGAAACAAATATAAATCTAAAAGACGCACTCACGCACGCAAGCGCAAGAATAATAGAAGGCGAAACCTTAGAACAAGAAACGCTAAACTTAAAAGATGCAAAAGACTAACGCCAGAACGCAAGCGCGCAAGCGTGCATATATGCACAATAGTATTAGAGGTTGTGCGTTCTTGCGTAGACTCATGCACGCACGCGTTCACGCATGGCTTAACAGCAACGCATACAGCGATAGTAAGCACTTACTTACATAATGAAAGTTAGTACTCACTATCGTTTAACCCCCCCTGCTTGCGTTGGCGTGGGGGGTACAGTACATGGAACTGTTGCGATAATTTTTTGTAGGTATTTTAAATGAAATATAAACCAGAAGAAGAAAAGCTATTAATGACCGAACTATGGTCACCTGTGGTTAAAGATAATCCATTAAACTTTGTCAAATTTGCTTTCCCATGGGGAATGAAGGACACCCCCCTCGAAGATTTTAAAGGACCAAGGAAGTGGCAGGAAAAAATTTTGCGAGAAATGACAATACACATTCAACGTAATGGTGTTAAAGATTTACCAGAGATGTTTAGAATGGCAGTTGCCTCAGGTCGTGGTATTGGCAAATCAGCTTTGGTTGCTTGGATTATTCTTTGGATGTTATCAACTAGGTTAGGATCAACAGTAATTGTTACTGCTAACACCGAACAACAGTTAAGAAGTAGAACATGGGCAGAGCTAGGTAAATGGCTCACGCTATCTATTAACTCTCATTGGTGGTCAAAGACTGCCACAACCATAAAACCAGCTGCATGGTTTGATGAAGCGTTAGAGCGAGACTTAAAAATAGATACTGGTTATTATTATGCCCAAGCACAATTGTGGAGTGAGGAAAATCCAGATGCGTTTGCAGGCATCCATTCATCTTATGGCGTATGCCTGATAATGGATGAAGCGTCTGGTATTCCTTCTCCCATTTATTCAGTCAGCGAAGGGTTCTTCTCCGAACCCACGCCTAACCGTTTTTGGTTTACTTTCTCCAACCCACGCAGGAATCAAGGGCCATTCTACGATTCCTTCCACAGCGCAAAATCCTTCTGGAAAAACGAGCAAATAGACTCACGCACGGTCGAAGGCACGGACAAGGAACTCTTCTCTAAGATGATTGAGCAGTACGGTGAAGATTCTACCGTTGCGCGCGTGGAGGTGATGGGCTTATTCCCCTCCGCGGATGACGATACGGTTATACCAATGGATTTAATTAAAAGCGCAATCGACAGAGATGTAGCCCTCGCAGCAAGCGAACCTATTATTTGGGGATTAGATGTCGCAAGATTTGGTGGCGATAACTCAGCCCTATGCGTGCGTCAGGGAAACCATGTCCTTGAAATACAATCCTTTCCTTCTATGGACTTAATGCAATTATGTGGTGTGATAAAAAATAGATACGATGATGCTACTGCGATTGAAAAACCACAAGAAATATTAATTGACGTTATTGGTTTGGGCGCAGGCGTAGTCGATAGACTCGCCGAGCAGAACTTACCTGTGCGTGGCGTGAATGTAGCTGAAGCACCAGCGACTAAAAAAAATTATTTAAACTTGCGTGCGGAGTTGTGGTTTGCAATCAAAGACTGGTTGGCGCATAGAGATTGTAGATTACCTAACGATGATGAATTAGAAGCAGAGTTAGCTTCCCCCTTATATAAATATACTTCTAGTGGTAAAATAAAAATAGAAAGTAAAGACGAGATGCGCAAGCGAGGTATCAAGTCACCAGATAAAGCAGATGCACTTGCATTGACAATGGCAAGTAGTGCTGCAAGTTTTAGTGGAAGTGGAAGTCAATTCGGCTATAATTTTAGACAACCACTTAAATCAAGAATAATTAGAGTTGGATAATGGATTATAAAGTTGAAGATTTGATAAAAATGCTAAACATACAAAATATGGGAACATTGTATCAAAACAAAGACTTGCCTTTTGTAGACAGAATTATAAATCCACAAAATTATCCCACACCAAGTATTTTTGATGAAGGCGGTAGGATGCAAACTCACTTTATGTCTGCAACTCCAGACAAAGAAGGTAATTGGTATGCTTATCCTAATATAATTTTTGAAGATGGTGAGTATAAAAAATTAGACTTGAATGAAGATCAAGCTTTAGAATATGCAAAGAAATCTGGAAACGTAATATCTTTTGGTAAAAATAAAGATGCAGCTATAGATTTTTCAAAAAATTATAAACCAGAAGAGTTTAAAAAATATTACAAAGGATTGTTACAGGAATAAAGTATGGCAAAAAAAATAAAAGAAGAAACAATGAAGGTTGAAGTGCAAGAAGCAACAGACATGGATAACCTTGTTGGTGTTATTAAATCAGAGATGGATGATGCAAAAGATTTCATTCATCAAGTCGGATCGGAAAGAGCTGAGTCAACTGAATATTATCTTGGTAATGAGCCAGAAGGCACAAGCACGCTTCAGTCAGAATATGTTTCTACTGATGTTAGAGAAAGTGTTTTGTTTATGCTTCCGTCAATCATGCGAACATTTTTTGGTACTAAGAAGATTGTAGAGTTTGTACCAAAAGGACCAGAGGACATCCAACTTGCAGAACAACAAACTGATTATATTAATTATTTAATCAGAGAAAAAAATCCAGGCTTCCAAGTTTTGTATGACGTTTTTAAAGATGCTTTAGTTAGAAAGACTGGTTTTGTAAAAGTCTTTTGGGATGATTCAATTACAGCAACCACGCACGAATACAGCAACATTGACCCACAATCGTATCAAGCATTAATACTAGATAAAAACGTAGAGGTTATAGAAGAGTCAGCCACGCAAGAAACTATTACTACTTTCGACCCAATCAGCGGTGAAGAAGTTACCCAAGAAATACCAGTAAGCTACGACCTTACAATCAGACGATTAAAACCAAAAGACCAAGTATGCATTGAATCTGTACCACCAGAAGAAATATTAATTTCAAGACACGCACGCACAATAGAAACTGCTTCTTATGTTGCACACAGAATGATTAAATCTGTTTCTGAATTAGTTGCTATGGGTTACGACCTCGAAGAAATAGAAGAGTTTGCAGGTTATGGCGGTAGCTCATTAGACCCAGAAAGCTACGAAGAAGAACAAGCAAGAAATCCGTTTGATAACATGGTATACCCAGATAGAAACGATGCTGGTGGTAAAGATGTTTACTATGTAGAACATTATTTATACTACGACTTTGACGGTGATGGTATTGATGAACGAATCAGAGTATGTACTGCTGGTGATGGACTCCATGTTTTAAACGTAGAACCTTGGGATGAATTACCAATATGTATGTTCTGTCCAGATCCTGAACCACATACAGCGATTGGTTCATGTCCAGCGGATTATCTAAAACCAATTCAGGCTGCTAAATCACAAATTATGCGTGATACCTTAGATTCACTAGGTCATTCAATCTTCCCAAGAATGGGTATTGTTGAAGGTCAAGTAAACGTAGATGACGTATTAAATACAGATATCGGTCAACCAATAAGAATGAGAGCGCCAGGCATGGTACAACCCTTTGCAGTACCTTTTGTTGGTAAAGAAGCTTTCCCAGTTTTAGGATATTTAGACGAATCAAAAGAAAACAGAACAGGCGTATCTAAAGCAAGCGCAGGATTAAATGCAGAAGCTTTACAATCTACAACTTCCGCAGCTGTAACTGCTACTATGAGCGGTGCGCAAGGCAGAGTAGAACTAATATGCAGACATTTTGCTGAAGGTGGCCTAAAAGCCATGTTTAAAACAGTAAATAACTTGGTAATCAAGCATCAAAATGCACAAGATGTATTTAGATTAAACGGTAAATTTATACCTGTAGACCCAAGATATTGGGATTCAGATAAAGATATGGTAGTAAATGTAGCTATATCTAAGTCATCCGACCAAGAAAAGTTCCAAGTTTTAACACAAGTTGCAGGAAAACAAGAACAAATACTGCAATTACTAGGCCCTCAGAATCCATTGGTATCAATGCAACAATATGCTAATACTTTGACAAGAATGATTGAGCTAGCAGGCTTCCAAGACGCACAATCGTTTATAAACACAGAAGTACCGCCTATGCCACCAATGCCACAACAGCCACCACAACCAGATCCAGCTGCTTTACTAGCACAGGCTGAAGCTCAGAAGGCACAAGTACAAGCACAAAAAGCTATCATTGATGCAGAAACCGATAGAATGAAAATCATCATGGATGATGATAGACAAAGAGATATAGAAGAAGCACAACTTAGAGTTAAAGCTTTAGAGTTACAAGCTAAATACGGTGCGCAAATAAACATTGCAGAAATAAATGCTATTATGGAGCGAGATAGAGAAAATATTAGACAAAATGCAAAAGATCAAGCTCAGGGATTATTTACAGGCAATGTACCACCAACACAAAATATTTAATTTAGAAGTATTGGAGGGTGACATGGTTTACGTTGGCAAAGAAATAAAAGCAAAAACCAAAGATGATGCGTTAAGAATTATGTCGCTTATGTCTGGTGGTGAAGTTAATTCAGATTCAGAAATTATATTTATTGAAGAGAAGGAGTTACACTAATGAAATACATAAGAAAGTTTTGGGTATGGTTAAAAGAAACCATACATAAGTTTTTAAACTGGTTTGATGGTTTTATGTCACCAGCACCAGTTGTTAAAAAAAGAGGTAGACCAAGGAAGAAGAAGTAATGGCTATAACATATAGAGGCGAAAGATTTAGCGGTTATAACAAACCAAAACGAACACCAGGCAAATCTAAAAAGTTTGCTGTTCTAGCTAAGAAAGGCGACCAAGTAAAACTTGTTAGATTTGGTGATCCTAAAATGACAATCAAAAAAGACCAACCAGCTAGAAGAAAGTCTTTTCGTGCTAGACATAAATGTGATACCAATCCACCTGATAAGTTATCAGCAAGATATTGGAGTTGTAAAAAATGGTAGGTAAAACTAAAAAAAAGAAAGGACCAGTTCCAACAAATCCAGCCTTATACGCAAGCGTGAAAGCTGCTGCTAAAAGAAAGTTTGATGTATATCCTAGTGCTTATGCTAACGCATGGTTAGTTAGAGAATACAAGAAAAAAGGTGGCGGATATAGAAATGCCTAGAGACACAGAAGGTTTAACCAAATGGTTTGAAGAAGAATGGGTTGATATTGGCAGACCAAAAAAGAAAGGTAAATATCAGCCTTGCGGTAGAAAAAAAGCATCAACCAATAAGAAAGGTTATCCTAAATGTGTGCCAAAGTCTAAAGCCGCAAGCATGACTGCAAAAGAAAAAGAATCAGCAGTCAGAAGAAAAAGAGCAAAGAAACAAGGTGTAGGTGGTAAACCTACTAATGTAAAAACTATAATTAAAAAAAGGAGATAATTATGCCAGGATATGGATATGGTAAACCAGCAATGAAACCTAAAAAGAAAAAAACAAAACCTAAAAAGAAAGGAAAATAATATGCCTTTTAAAGAATACTCACCAAAGCAAAAAAAATTAGCTAAAGTAGCAAAACCAAGAAATAAAATTACTGCTGCTGATTTTAAAAAGTTACAAAAGAAAAAGAAAAGAAAATGAAAGTAAAAGCACCTAAAGGTTATCACTTTATGAAAGATGGTAAGACTTATAAACTTATGAAACATACTGGTAGGTTTGTAAAACACAAGGGTGCTTCACTTACAGCAGACTTTCCTGTAATAAAAAAACATAAATGAAACCACAATCTGCCAAGGCTAAAGGCAGAGCTTTACAACAATGGGTTGTAGATAAGCTCGTTGAATTACTTGGTTTCGATCCTGAAGATTTAGAATCAAGACCCATGGGTTCTAATGGCGAAGATATTATTATGGGTGTTCAATCAAGAAAACAATTTCCTTACTCAGTAGAGTGCAAAAACCAAGAATCAGTTAATGTATGGAAAGCATACGAACAATCGCAAGAAAACTGTAAAGCTTACGAACCTTTGGTTATAATAAAGAGAAATAGAACAAAGCCTCTCGCCTTAGTCGATGCTGAATACTTTATAAGGTTACACAATGATAGACAAGCTAATACAACCAGTAACGAAGATTCTTGATAAGTTCATACCAGACGCAGATACAAAACAACAAATAGCGCATGAACTTGCAACTATGTCTGAAAAGCACATCCATGAGATTGCTAAAGCACAAATAGAAGTAAACAAAGAAGAAGCCAAAGGTAATTGGTTTCAATCATCTTGGCGACCAGCTACAGCATGGATTTGTGTTTGTGGTTTTGCAGTAAACTTTTTAATTAGTCCATTAGCTGCACCTTTTGGTATTGATATACCACAAGCAGATACATCTACTATGTTGCCTGTTTTAATGGGTATGTTAGGATTGGGTGGTATGAGAAGTTATGAGAAAACCAAAGGATTAACAAAATGAGTTGGGAGAATTTTAGGATAGAAGAGTTCGCTTGTAAGCATTGTGGTGAAAATAAGATTGAACACGAACTAATAGATAAGTTACAATTACTAAGAAGCGATGTAGGCTTTCCGTTTAAAATAACAAGTGGATATAGATGTGCAGATCATCCGATAGAAAAAGTCAAATCTGAACCAGGCACGCACGCATTAGGATTAGCTGCTGATATATTACTTAGAGGCGAGCAAGCACTAGAAGTCATATCAAAAGCAACTGATTATGGATTTACAGGCATAGGAATTAACCAAAAAGGCAATGCAAGATTTATACACTTGGACATATCAAAAGACGCACAAGGTAGGCCACGCCCTCATGTGTGGAGCTACTAAATGGAAATAACTTCTATCTTATTGTGGAATATTATAATGACCTTGGTATTTGGTCCTATCATCTATAGTATTCGTTCTAACGCGACAGAAATCAAAAGAGTTGATATACTACTCAATAAGACAAGAGAAGAAGTTGCTATGCGATTCGTTACCAAAGAAGAATTAATAATGAATATGGATAGAGTGATTGAGCGCATAGATAAACTAGACGCTAAAATAGATAAACTAATAACACAATAATATGGAAATAGACGCTTTAAATAGAATGTTGGAAGGCATCAGAGAAAATGATGACTTCAGACGAAGAGAAAGATCGCTATATGTACCAGGTATATATCAAAATCAAGGAGGCATGGGTAATGTTTCTAATTTTGGTGATGGCGGTGGTTTTGATTTTTTAGGTGGCGGTTTTAAAGGTTTTATTCCCAATATAGCTAATATAGTTGCTCAACAACAAGGACCTGTATTAGGCCCAGATGATTTTGGTAGTTATACAATACCTTTTTCAGATCCCACATATCGTTCTGGTTTTGACTATGCTCGTTCTATAGCAGGCGGCATACCAATGGAACAAGTCATTGCACCAGGCGTAAGTTATTCTCCAGAAATGCCAATGGGTTATACACAAGAACAATTAACAACACCTGTTGGCACAACGCCTGTAGAAACACCACAAGGAACACCAAGTCCTTATGGAGTTTTTGCCGATGATCCAAGATATTTTGGCACAGGTATTGGTGGTGTAAATATTCCAGTAGACAGAAAAGATATACCGTTTAGAAATATATTTGGTGGTGTTCAAATACCAAATGTGCCACCTGTAAGCGGTTTACAAGACATAGGTAAATTATTTGATTTTGATTTTGATAGAGAAGCTATTGAAAAAATAGTACAAGAACGAATTGCAGAAAATATGCCTACGATAGAACAACCAGACTTTTCACAATTTGTACGAAGAGAAGATATCCCAACATTAATACCAGACGTTCCTACAGGCAGAGAATTTTCTATAGATAGAGAACAGCTAATAAAAGATATTAGAGCAGGAATAGATATACCTAAATATGAAGCTCCAGACTTATCACAGTTTGTAAGACAAGAAGATATACCATCTTTAATACCAAGTATTCCTACAGGCAGAGAATTTTCTATAGATATGCCTGATGTATCTAAGTTTGTAACCCAAGAAGATATTAATAGAGCTATTGCTGGTATTGATATACCAACCTATCAAGCTCCTGATTTATCTAGTATTGATACAAGACTTGCAGATTTAGAAAGAGGACTACTAGATTTAAGAGAGCCAACAGGCAGTAGATTTTCAATATCACAACCTAGACCAATGGGATTATTTTAATGTCAGTATCACACGAAGAAGTAGTTAAGGCTGCACAAGCAGAACAAATATTAACATCAGAAGTTTTTAAAGAAGCAATAGAAAATCTTAAAAACGAATATATAACCCATTGGTTAAATTCAAGAGAAATAGATGATGTTACTGCTAGAGAAGATATCCACAGATCATTATTACTATTACCAGAAGTTGAAAGACATCTGCGTATCATTGCAGAAAAAGGCAAACTAACAAAAGCTAATATAAACAAAATTAGAAAAATAGGCTAAACCTTCCCTTTTTACACATTATTAAGCTAAAATACCCTTAAATACATTAAGGAGTATTTATTATGGCAATAACGGATAAACCGACTGCTTTACAAACTGATAAGGAAGTTACTACTTCTATGTTTGAAAGTTTCTTAACCCCTGAAGAGGACAAGGTTGAGGATGCAGTCACAGAAACAGAAGAAGTAACTGAAGAAGAAGTCCTTGAAGAAGAACTTGAATCACCTGAAACTTTTGAAGAAGATGTAGAAGATGATGAAGGGTTTGACGATGAGGACGAAGAACTAGATGAAGAACAAACCGATGTTGAAGAGGAAGCCTTGCAACCTCAGACATTTACAGTAAAAGTAGATGGTCAAGAAGTTGAGGTGACGCAAGATGAACTTATCAACGGATATTCTCGTCAGCAAGATTATACGCGCAAGACACAAGAACTCTCTCAACAGCGTAAGACTATTGAGCAGCAGCAAGCAGAGTTAGCGCAAAGAGATGCGATTTATTCGCAGTTGTTACCGAAGATGGAAGCCCAATTAAAGGGCGAATTGGCTAACGAACCAGATTGGAACGCTTTGTATGAAGATGATCCTGTTGGTTATGTTCGCGAAAAACAGCTTTGGGATGAAAAAAAAGAAAAGCTTAGTGCTGTAAGTGCTGAACAACAAAGACTTCAACAAGAAGCCTTTGCTAGACAGCAAGAACAAATTGCAAAAGCAGTTGAATACGGCAACCAAAGACTTCTTGAAATAATCCCAGAATGGCAAAACCCAGAGGTTGCTGCCAAAGAAAAAGCTGCTATTAGCGAATATGCAATGAGGGAGTTGGAATATACTCCTGAAGAAATACAACAGGTTTATGATTATCGTGCTTTGCTTGGTTTAAGAAATGCTTGGTTAAACTCTAAAACAGTTGCAGCCACAAAGAAAAAACCAACACAAAAAGCACCAGCAAGAGTGGCTAGACCTGGTACGACTAACCGACCAAAATCGGCAGCTCCTGTGAAGAAAGCAAAACAAAGGTTGGCCAAAACTGGAAAAATTCAGGATGCGGCTAAAGTATTTGAACAATTAATTTAATTTTAAAGGAATATAAAAATGGCTAAAGTAACTAACGCTTTTGACACATATTCGGCTACTGCTGACAGAGAAGATTTAAGTAATATTATTTACAACATCTCTCCTATGCAAACTCCGTTTATGTCATCAATTGGTAAACGAAATATTAAAAACGTAGTGTTTGATTGGCAAACAGAATCATTACCTACTCCAAGTGCAAGTGGTCAGCTAGAAGGTTTTGAACTTTCAAGAGCTGCTGCTACAGCTACAACAAGAGTAAGTAATGTTGCAATGATCTCATCAAGAGATGCAACTGTAACTGGATCACAAGACGCTTCAGACCCAGCTGGTAAGAGATCAGAAATGGCTCACCAACTAGCTATTATGGCTAAGGCTCTTAAAAGAGACATGGAAGAAGCTCTATGTAAAAATGGCGCTAAAACAACTGGTGATGCTACAACAGCTAGGGTAACTGGTGGTTTTGAATCATGGATTACATCTAACGATTCAAGGGGTACTTCTGGTGCTTCTACTGGTGGCGGTGCTGCTCCAACAGACGGAACTCAAAGAGCTTTAACTGAAGATCTACTTAAAGATGTTTTACAACTTGCTTTTACAAATGGTGGCGAGCCATCAATGGCAATTTGTGGACCACATAACAAACAAGTTATTTCTGGTTTCACAGGTAGAACACAGGCTAGACAATTTGTTGATGCTAATACTGTTGAAGCTTCAGTATCAATCTACTCATCTGACTTTGGTGAACTAAAAATCGTTCCATCAAACAGATCAAGAGAAAGATCATTACTGTTAGTAGACCCAGAATTTGCCAAAGTATCATATCTCAGAGATTTCAAAACTGTTGATATTGCTACTATTGGTGATGCTGAAACAAAAATGATTGTTGTTGAGTATGGGTTAGAAGTATCTAACGAAGCTGCTCACGGAGTCGTTGCTGATTTATCAACATCATAATATTGATATATAGCTTAAAGGGATGTTTCGGCATCCCTTTTTTTTGTGCTAAAATCTCTACATGGCAAAAACTACATTAATAGATCATAGACAAGGTATTAAATCTATCTTTGCTACAGAAGATGACAAGGTTGTTTATCAAACCAAACAAGACATACAACCAACATTAGACTATGTAAAACAATTATCTGAACATAAACCAGGTAAAGATTTTCGTCATGTAGCAGAAGTTCCCATGGTAATATATCAAAAAGCTTTAAGAGAAGGCTGGGCAAAAGATTCTGCACAATGGAAGAAATGGTTAAACCATTCAGATAACAAACCCTTTAGGACATGGAAAGGTAAAGTATGACATACGATGAATTAAAAACTAATATTGCAAATTTCTTAAACAGGTCAGATTTAACAGACCAGTTAGATTTCTTTATTGATGCAACAGAAGGTGAATTTAATAGAAGATTAAGAACCAAGGATATGATTAAACGTGCTACTGCTACAGCAGATGCACAATATATGTCATTACCAACAGATTGGTTAGAAGCTATCAATGTAGAAATTACCTCAAACGATTTTAGACCATTGTTTCAACAATCTATTGAATCATTAGATGTGTATAGAAAATCTAATAACAACGTAACTGGTCAACCTATTTATTATGCACTTGTAGATAATACTTTAGAATTAGCACCTACCCCTGACACAAGTTATACGCTACAATTAACATACTATGGCACTATTGATGCTTTAAGCAGTTCTAATACAACGAACTTTATATCCACAGGATATCCAGATGCTTACTTATATGGTGCTTTAAAACACGCTTCTATCTATCTAATGGAAGATGAAAGAGTGCCGTTATTTACAGCACAATTTGAAAAAGCATTAGAGGAGATGAGAATGGAACAAGAGAAAGCAGAATTTGGCAAAGGATCTCTAATACAAAGAAGAAGAACTTATGGCAAGTCTGGTAAAAAAATGTATTATTGGAATAATAATTAGGAGATAAAATGGCTGGATTTAGTGATTATTTAGAGGATAAAGTATTAGACCATGTATTTGGTGGTAATGCTTATACAGCACCATCAACATTATATGTTGCTTTATATACTGTAGCACCTACAGATACAGGTGGTGGTACAGAAGTATCAGGCGGTGCTTATGCAAGACAAACTGCTGCATTTACCGTATCTGGTACTGATCCTACCACAGCAACTAACTCAGCTGCGGTTGAATATCCAACAGCTACAGCAGACTATGGCACAGTCGTTGCAGTTGGTATATTTGATGCTTTAACAAGTGGTAATCTAATGGCCTATGCAAACTTAACAGCTTCTAAAACTGTAAGTTCAGGCGATGTATTTAGATTTGACGCTGGCGATTTAGATATAACATTAGCGTAATATCATGGCCTCAGTAGGCTATGGCTTATACACATACGGAAAGTCCAATTACGGAACTCCTGTATATCATTTTGGTGCAGCCACAATAGCACAAACATCATCTGCTACAGCAGATGGTAGATTTGTAATTACTGGTGCATCAACCATATCAGCAGTTTCTTCTGCAACAGCAACAGGTAGACAGATAGATCGCGGACAAGCGGTTATTAGTGCAGTATCTAGCGTTACAGCATCTGGTACACAAATTGATAGAGGTGTTGCAACCATATCAGGAACATCTGGATTCACAGCTGTTGGTATACAAATAGATTTAGGATCTGCAACTATAACTGCAACTTCTAATGTAATAGCCACAGGTACACAAATAGACCGTGGTGTAGTTATAGGACCAGTCGTATCAGGTATGACAGCTACAGGTAGATTTACTGTAGTCGGTGAAGGAACATTTGCAGAAACCAGCGGATTTGATGCAACAGGTGGACTTGTTAGAACAGGTATATCTGTAATTGCACAAACAAGTGGATTTAATGCAGTTGGTGGTCTAAAATGGGAAGATATTATTGTTCCTGGTGAGACTTGGACCGATCAAATAGTAGCAGACGAAACTTGGACAGAACAAACTAATCCAAGTACATCATGGACAAACTTAGGCGAACAAGACGCAGCTTAGAGGAATTTTTTTATGGCAGATACATTTACAACTAATTTAAACTTAACCAAACCAGAAGTAGGCGCATCTACTGATACTTGGGGTACAAAGATTAATAATGATCTTGATACAGTAGACGGATTATTTAGTGCTACTGGTACTTCAGTAGCTATGAACCTAGACGGAGCAGTTATAGATAGCTCTGTCATTGGTGGTACAACCCCAGCAGCAGGTACATTCACAACCCTTACAGCTAATACTTCGATTACAGGCACACTAGCTACAGCAGCTCAACCTAATATTACAAGTGTTGGTACGCTAACAGGTTTAACAACTACAGGCGATATTAACTTTGGCGATAGCGACAAAGCTGTCTTTGGTGCTGGTTCAGATTTACAGATTTATCATGATGGTTCTAATAGTTATATAGAAGAAAATGGTACAGGTGATTTATATGTAAAGGCTACACAACTAGTTTTATCAGATTCAGCAGGAGCTAATTATTTAGTAGGTTTTAGTGGTGGTAGTGTTAATCTTTATCATAATGGTAGTTCAAAACTATCCACAAGCTCAACAGGTATAGACGTAACAGGTACAGCAGTAACAGACGGTCTTACTTCAAGTGGAAATATAAATCTTGATTTAGCAACTCCTACAGTTATTTTTAAAGAATCAGGTGCAGCTAAATTTTTTATAGGTGAAAGTTCTGCTGTAGGTGGTGGTTCAGGTTTTTATGATATGTACGCTGCTGCTGGATTAGGTCAAAGATTTTTTACTGGTGCAGCAGAAAGAATGCGTATTGATTCTTCAGGCAACGTTGGAATTGGTACGAGTACAATTAGACTTAGTGAAAAATTGCACGTTCTAGGTCAAGGTATTGTTACTTCAAGTGCTGAAGATACAAATATGGGATTATTTGGAACTTTTGGCAGTTCAACACAAATTATTGGTTCGTTTAATAATATTCCTGTAATATTTCGTCAGAATAATACAGAAAAAATGCGTATTGATAGTTCAGGCAAGGTGTTGGTGGGAAATACATCATCAGGTGGTTCAGGTAAATGTCAGGCTGATATTGGCTTTGATGCTCAAGATGGTTCTAATACTACGTCAATTTCAATAAGGAATTATTCTTCAGCAGCTAATTCTGGCAGTATAATAGTTGATCCTGATAATGTAGGTGCAAGTAGTGTAATGTATTTTGGTATTGATGGTATTGCACCATCCAAAATGAGGTTAGATTCTGCTGGTAGATTAAATATTGACCAAGTAGATACAAGGTTTGGAACTGGTGCTTTAAATATTACAGGAACTGTTGGTGCATCTAATACCGCAATACAATTTAGACATAATGCAAGTACTATAGTGGGAACTATTGTTACAACTGCATCATCTACTGCATACAACACATCATCAGACTACAGATTAAAAGAAAATGTAGATTATACTTGGGATGCTACAACTAGATTAAAACAATTAAAACCAGCTAGATTTAATTTTATAGATGATGATACTAATACGTTAGTAGATGGTTTCTTGGCTCACGAAGTACAAGACATAGTTCCTGAAGCTATTACTGGTGAAAAAGATGCAATGATGGATGAGGAGTATGAAATTACTCCAGCAGTATTAGGTGCTGATGGAAGTATTGTTACTGAAGCTGTTATGGGTACACATTCAGTACCTGACTATCAAAGCATAGACCAAAGTAAATTAGTACCATTGCTAGTAAAAACAATACAAGAATTAGAAGCAAGAATAACAGCTTTAGAAAGCTAAGTTTAAAAGGAGAATAAAAATGGCAAATACATACACATGGGACTGCAAAACAGTTGATGTTTACCCAACACATGACAGTCATTCAGACGTTGTTTACAACGTACATTGGCGATTAAACGCAGAGAGCGATCAGCAAGATTCTGAAGGTAATAACTATTCAGCTTCTGTTTATGGTACTCACAGCGTTAATGCAGATGATATATCTAACTTTATACCGTTTGCAGATCTTACCAATGACGTAGTTACTGGTTGGGTTACAACTGGTATGGGTGATGATGAAGTTGCTAATCTTAAATCAGGATTAGATAGCAACATCGACAGTCAAATCAATCCAACATCTGTTACTAAAACTATAGGTTAAACAATGGCACTATTGCCTGTAACTCCGCCAGCTGGCATAGTCAAAAACGGTACTGACTATGCTAACAAAGGTCGTTGGGTTGACGGCAATCTTGTGCGTTTTGAAAACGGATTTTTAAAACCTATTGGCGGTTGGACTAAACTAAGAAACACAGCACTAGACGGTGAGCCTATAGGTATGTATGCCTATAAGGATAATCTTGGTGAATCTATACTAGCTGTAGGCACAAGACAAAAAGTCTATGTCTTATACGACAATGCTTGGACTGATATAACACCAGTTGGTTTTGTAAACGATGCCTCTAATGATCCTCTTGGTTATGGTGCATACCACTATAACGTAGAAGATTATGGCGATGCTAGAAGTCAATCTGGACTACCTCTTGATACAGGTCATTTCTCCTTTGATAACTGGGGAGAGGATTTAGTCTTTTGTTTTTCTGGTGACGGTAAAATCTACAAATGGAGGCCAGTTTCAGGCGGAACAGCTGATACCATAGGTACAGTCGTAACAAACGCTCCTACAGGCTGTCAGGCTGTTCTAGTGACTAATGAAAGACATTTAGTTGCTATTGGTTCTGGTGGCGACCCTAGAAAGGTATCTTGGAGTGATAGAGAAGATAGAAACACTTGGACATCTTTAGCTACTAACACAGCAGGTGATGTGCAAATACCTACAGGCGGTCGTGCGTTATTAGGTGTTAAATACCAAAACGATGTCATAGTTTTTAGTGATACTGGTATAGATAGAATGAGCTATGTAGGCTCACCTTTTGTTTATGGTATTGCAGCAGCAGGTGCGAACTGTAAAGCAGTAAGTAGAAGATCAGTCGTGCAAACAGGAAACTTTCTTGCGTGGATGGGTGAAAACTCATTCTTTGTTTACGATGGTGTTGTAAGAGAAATCAAATGCGATGTGCATGATTATGTATACGACCAACTAAACGTACCAGGAAGAAAAGCTTGTTGGGGTGGACACAACTCTAACTTCAACGAAATATGGTGGGGTTTTCCAAGCGGAGATGGTATATACAAACCTAACAAATATGTTATTTGGAATTACTTAGAAAACACCTGGTCTATAGGCTCAATGGATAGAGGCTGTTGGATTGACCAAGGTGCGTTTGACTTTCCTATTGCTGGTGATTCAAACGGTTTTATATACGAACACGAATCAACAACTTTATCTAATTCACCAAACTTGAATAGTGATGCACCTTTTTGTACAAGCGGTCCAATAGAGTTAGGTAACGGTGATAACTATGTGCAATGTAATCAGATTATTCCAGACGAAGAAGCAAACACATTACCAGGTGTAACAATAAGTTTTAAAGGTAAGTTTACCCCATTAGGTAGCGAAACAGATTTTGGTAGTTTTACCTTTGAAAATGATGGATATACCGATGCTAGATTTACAGCAAGACAAGTACAAATGACTGTAACAGGTAGCACCAATCAAGATTTTCAGGTTGGTAATATAAGATTAAACGTAAGAACTAGAGGTAGAAGATAATGGATCTATCCTCACAAAGACAGTATATACAAAGAGCTGAAACAGCAAATGAAATACTTACTACTACAGATTTAACAACATTATATACAACACCAAGCGGCGATGACTTTACTTTTTCTATTGTTGAATCTTTTTTGGTTTGTGACCATGACAACCAACAAACCAATATAACAGTTACAGTAGTAAGCGGTGGAACAACTTATACTTTATTTAAAGAATATGTAATAACTGCCTATGATACAGAAGAGTTATTAAGTAAAAGTCTTGTCTTAAAACAAGGCGATGTATTAAAAGTACAAGCAGATCGTGCTGGTAATTTAACTGTTTATGCGAGCATCGTAGAATATGCAAAAGGCGACTAATAACGTAGTTGACATAAACCAAGCGAAAAAAGAGCCTTGGGAAATTGAATGGGAAAGGTGTAAACCTTATATAGCAAAAGCTGTAAAGTATCAAGATTCCTATACAATTGATGATGTAGAGGATAAAATAAGACATGGAATAGCTCTATTATGGCCAGGCAAAGAATCAGCTATAGTAACTGAATTTGCTTTTTTTTCTAAGAAAAAAATTATGCACATTCTTTGCGTATCTGGTAAATTTGAAGAAATTGAAGAGATGTTCAAGTGTATTGAAAATTATGCAAAAGAAGTTGGCATAAAAAAAATAACAGGAAGCGGTCGTAAAGGATGGCTTCGAAAAATAAAACATCTGGGATTTAAACCAGATTATGTAGTAAGTAAAGATTTATAGGACAAGAATATGGCAGATCCAATGACAATAGCAGCAGTAGTAGGAGCTGGAGCAGCGGCCAAGCAAGCTTTTGATCCAAAAACACCAAAGACAACAACTGCAACGCAAGTAGACCCACAAACACAAGCAAGATATGAGGATATTTATAGTAGGGCTAAAGGTGTAGCTCAACAACCTTTTATACCTTATAGAGGTCCAATGGTTGCTGGTTTTTCTCCAGACCAACTACGACAATTTCAAGCTACTAGGGGTTTGTTTGAAACTGGTATGGGTTATGACCCAACCAAAGCTTTACAAGGATTGGCGCAACAACGAATACCAACAGTTAAACCAGTAGGTTCTTTACTTACAGCTGATATAGGTGCTTATCAATCACCCTATCAACAACAAGTTATAGATGCAACCATGCAAGATATACAGCGACAAGCTGATATAGCAAGAACTGGCGCACAAGAAAGAGCAATTAGAGCAGGTGCTTTTGGTGGTTCTCGTTCTGCAATATTAGAGTCAGAATCACAAAGACCTTTTGCAGAGGTTATGGCAAGAACAGCTGCTGAACAAAGAGAAAGAGGTTACGGTCAAGCTTTGAGAGCTGCTGAGTCTGATATTGCAAGACAACAACAAATGGCACAGTTTGCACCACAATTTGAATTACAAGCAAGACAACAAAGAGCAGGACTTCTTGGTGGTTTACAAGCAAGTCAATTACGAGGTCTTGGTTTGCTGGGTGGTATAGGACAACAACAACAGGCATTACAGCAACAAGCTATCGAAGCGCAAAGAGGCGAGTTTGCAAGAGCATTAGCTTATCCACAACAGCAGGTTGGATTATTGGGAGGCGCTGTATTTGGTATGAGTCCTGAAAGCACTAGAATAGAATCAAGAACACCAGGAACTTATGAAAGAGCGCAGGCTGGTATAAATCTTTTAAATACATTAAGTCCTTTATTTAGTAATCCACAACAAACAGGACAGCTTCCACAAGTAAATCTGCCATCTAGATTACCAGGTGAAGGATCAGGTTCAACTTTTGGAACAGGTTTACCAGGACTAGGTTTCCCAACAGGATAAAAATATGGCAATAGGAGATTTTTTTACAGGTTTGGGTCAAGGAATTGGCAGAGGTCTAACCAAAATTGGTGGTTACGACCCTATGCAACAAGTATCGCCAGAAGAAGCTGCAAGACGTAGACAAGAAGGTTTAGCTGCTTTACAAAGAAGTTTGGGCAGGTCATCTGCTATATTATCTGGTGATCCTAGAAGAGTGCAATTTGCTGAACAGCAAATGCAAAGAGCAGAGCAAGATAAATTATTACAACAACTTGCACAAGACCCAAGATATGCTGAACAAATTAAATTATTAAGAGCTGGTTTAGACCCTAGGCTTGCTGCTGGTACTAGCGTTGAAAGAAAGATAATAAAAGGAGCGGATGGTTATAACTATTATGTAAATCCAGACGGTTCTTTTGAAAGAGTTTTACCTGGTATTGAAATACCAGAAGATAAAACAGATATGACAGAGGCTGAAAGAACGCAGGCTGCTTACAATAAGCTAATGGAAATACCTGTAGAGGGAAGAAGTGAAACAGACAAAAGAAATATAGCTATATATGAAAATAGATTATTTGGTCAGCCTAGAGTAATACCTTTTTATGATAGTCAGGGAAATGTTGTAGAGAGTATTACAAGTAGGGATTTAATAACAAATCCAAATATTATTAAAGAAAAAGAAGAACAAGGATTATTTACCGTAGGTCAAAGCCCTAGCACAAAACCAACAGGCGCTAAGTCTGTTATGACATTGGTAAGAGATGATTATTTGGGTGCTAAATCACAAATAGATACTATTAATGATTTAGCATCTATTATAGAACAAAATAAAGACGCATTTACTTTGGCAGGTGGTTTAGCTAATTTTGTTAATAGTACAAAATATCAAATACAAAGCGCAGAAAGATTGGCTAATTTAGACAAGCTACAACAAAACCAAAAAGAATTTACAAAATTAGATAATATGTTGGATTCTAAGTATGGTGATATATTGGATAAAATTTCACAAGATAGAGCTGTAGCTAAATCAATCTTTTTAAGATTAGCTTATGGTACTGCTAAAGAAATTGATCCAAGTGGAAGATTGTCTGACAATGATGTCAAGATTGCTATGGATATTATTGGCAACCTAGGTCCAAACTGGAAGGCCAATTTATCAACATTAGAAAACCTAGCTAATAGAACACAAAGAGAATACGCTGACAAATATAAAATAAGAATTAACCGTGTTGGTGATGAAGATTTACAAGAAGCAAATAAATACGAAACTATACCTCAATTTCTCGGTGGAAGAGATTGGAGGCAATCAATGCCAACTATAGGAACACAAACACCACCAAACATTCAATCTCTATTAAATAAATATCCACCACAGGGTTAAATAATGGCAACATTAGCACAACTAGAACAAGCTCTTATACAAGCAGACCAAGCTGGTAATGTTGAAGATGCTACCGCGTTAGCAAACGAAATAAGAAGATTACAAGCAGAACAACAGGCGCTTGAAAGCTTGGAGACTGGTTTAGAAGAAGAAAGACAGCAAACCAGAAGAGAAAGATTAAAAGATATTGGCAGGGCTGCAATATCAGGATCTTTGCGTGGAGCTACAGGTTTTTTAGAGTTTCCAGAAATGGTTACACAAGCTGCTGCCAAAAAAGCAGAGCAAGTGGCAACTAGAGTAGCACCACAACAAGAAGAAAGAATTTCAAAATATTTTGATGCGTTACAACAATTGCAAAAAATAGCACCAGGCGGTGATACGGCTAGGTCTATGGGTTTGCTTACACAAGGGTTAAGACAACAACCACAAACAAAAGAATTATTAGAATACCAACCAAAAACTCGCGGTACTAGATACTTACAGTCTGTCGGTGAATTTACAGTTCCAACAATGGGTTTTGGTCCTGCTAGAGGATTAAAAGTTGGTATACCTACAGGAGTAGTAGCAGAAAGACTAGAGGAAGCAGAGGTGTCTCCTTATGTCTCTATACCATTAACTTTAGCGGCTGGTGGTGTATCAAGCTATGTAACAGATCCTAATAGAGCTGTTAAGTTAGCAGCAGAAGCGTTAAAAGGCGTGCCACAAGAAAAAATTGATTTAGCAAAAACCGTAGAAGCTTATGCTGAAACCCAAGGAGTAAAGCTTACAGCTCCTGAACTTGTACAAAGTGATATCCTTACCAAACTTGGTGAGTCTGTTTACAATTCTCCAGAGGGCGGAAGAATAATGTATGAGTATATTAAAAATAGACCACAAGAAATACAAAAAATAGCAGAAAATTTATTTGATAATTATATTGCAAAAAACCCAAAGTCATTAAGAAAGGTTTATAAAGACGCAAATATATCAGCAGAAAAAGCTTATAATGAAGCGACAACAGATAGAACTCTTAAATCACAACAAGCTGGCTATTCAGTTGCTAACAATGAATTTATAGATGAATCACAAATTTTAAACTTAATTAATAATATTGATAATGTTTTAGCAGGTAGTGTTAAAGGAACACCCAAAAATAAGTTAAAACAATTGCGAAATAGATTAATTAAAAAAACAATTACCCCAAAAGACGAAACTGTAAACATATTAGACCAATATGGGAAACCTATTGGGATGAAAACATCTGAAACAAAAATTATTCCAGAATCAAATATAAATAATTTGAGTGAAATTTTAAGAGAAACAAGAGAAATTATTGCTCGATCAAAGGCTGGCAAAGCAAATCCTAAAGAAGCTCTAAACAATACCGAAATTCAAAAAATAGCACCAGCATTAAACGAATTGGATGAAATTCTTAAAACCAATACAAATTATTTAGCTGGTACAGAAAAATACAAAGAACTTACAAATACTATTGTAAATCCTACCATGGAAGCTATAGAGCCATTTTT
>Ga0181598_1001306_pt1 | contig 24221 bp, 12 predicted proteins | sample 041ome_4_FD_153295 | JGI IMG/M metagenome (GOLD analysis project Ga0181598, IMG submission 153295) | Coastal salt marsh microbial communities from the Groves Creek Marsh, Skidaway Island, Georgia - 041404US metaG (spades assembly) | ecosystem: Environmental > Aquatic > Marine > Intertidal zone >... | reverse complement strand
CGGACGCGACGCACCGGCGGCGGCGGCGTTCGCGCGACGTCCGCGCGCGCCGTCGCGCGCGGCGTCGCGGCGCGTCGCGACGCGACGCGAGGCGGCGCCATCGCGGTCGTCATCGCGGTCGTCATCGCGCGCGCCGTCGTCGTCGTCGTCGTCGTCGTCGTCTCGATGTGACGCCGTGCGCCGCGTCGCACACGCCGACGCCATGGCGCGCGCGAACGCGCGCGCGCGGCGCGCGGACGACGACGACGATAAGTACGCCAAGGCGTCGTCCGCGCGCGGCGTCGCCGCGGCGTCGACGCGCGCGCCCGCGTTCGCGAGTCCGCCGACGCACCGACCGTCGGCGAAGATGTTCGACGACGACGACGTCGCCCCGCGGAGCGTGAGCGCGCGCGCGACGCCCGCGCGCGACGACGGCGACGACGGCGATCGACGCGACGCGAGCGCGCGGCCGGCGCGGTTGAATTTCGACGACGAGGGCGTGCGAGGGGCGCTGGATAGACTGGCGTTTTCAAACTCGGTGGCGCGGGTGACGGACGCGTTCAGCGAGGTGCTGAACGACGCGAGCGATGAGGTGAACACGTACGCGAGCAAAGCGGCGGAGACGCTGGCGAGATTTCAAGCGGCGCAGTTCGCGATGCAGTTCAATCCGATCGAAAGTGGGCTGAGCATGAAGCCGACGTACGTGAAGGTGCCGGCGCAGACGGTGGAGGAATTGAAATTTTGGGAAAACGAAGATTTGCGGGCGTTGAAGATGAAACATTTAGAGGAGAAGCAACAGATCTTGGCGGAGAACGCGGGAATGCGAGCGTTGCTCGGGGATGAGGATTTTAGCGAGGCGATACAGGGGCTTCGTGAGACTGAGGACGGGGTGAATCGAGCGTTGTTGCTCGCGGCGGTGGAAGAGATTACGAATTTAAAGACGCGCGTGTCCGTCTTAGAGACGGAGGCGGCGAAGCAAAAGGTGAGCTCGAGTGGGTACGGTGGTATCACGTCCATGCTCGGCGGCGGCGGGTCCGGGGTGGACGCGGCACAGATGCAAAAATTGACGAGGGAGTTGGCGCGATTGGAAGAAAACAATTCGCGCATGACGTGGATGCTCGGCGAGAAGGAAAAGCAAATCAAAGAGGTTCGCGCGAAGTACACCGAAAGCGCCGCGTACGCGTTGCAGGAGAAACTGCAAGAGTGCATGGAAGTGCTCGAGGTGGCGTCGAATCTTCAAGGCGAACAATTGCAGTATCTGGAACAGCACGCGCTCTCCAAGCTCGAACTTTTGGACGACCAAATCGCAGACATCCAAGTCCTGGCCGAGTCGAAGACCGAGCACCTGGCGCAGCTCCGAACGATCATGAAGCGATTCTTCGTCGACGGAGACGAAGGGTCGGTGGACGTGCTCACATCCTTGACCGGCTTCCCCGCAGACGAAGGAAGGAAGCTCGTGCAGGCGCGACAATCCAGAAGCTTGACGGGCTTTCTCACGATGATTGGCACCAAACTCACGCCCGCGGTGAACGCGGGCGTGAGCGCTGTGAACGCCGCGTCATCGATGATCGTCGCATGCGCGCCGCCGACTTCGAGCGCGACGAGTTCGGACGACGCCCTGAAAACGCTCGGCGTCGAAGACGACGACGAGAGCGCCGAGCAACCGACGACGCCGCCGGCGCCCGAGGAGACCTCCGCGCCGGAGAAAGACGCCCCGAAAGAGCGAGCGCCGGCACCGGCGCCGCCGACGAATGAAGTCACCGCCATCGCGCCGAAAGTCGAACCCGAACGACGCCGCCCGTCGCGCGCGGCGAAAAAGAAATCAACCGGTTTCGCCGGCTTTGACGATCCGGCGCTCGAAGCCAAGGCGCAAGCGGAGCGCGCGAAATCCCGCCAACCACTCCCCCAACCCAAACTCACCAAAGCCGCGGCGCGCGAGCGAGCGAAGCGCGCGCACCCCCCCCAAGACGCCCCCGGGGAGGGTTTCGCCGGTTTCGGCGACGACCCGGACGCGTCGTCGGACGACGATTAGCTCGACGCGTAACGTTTGACATTAAATTAAAAATCGCGTCGACGTCCCGCCCGTCCCATCACGCCGCGCGCGCCCTCGCCTCCGCCTCCACCGCGACCTCCCTCGCGTCCGCCGCCGCCGCGCGCGCCCTCGCCGCCGCCGCCGCCTCCGTCTCCGTCTCCGCCTCCGCCTCCGTCTCCGCCGCGCCCTCCGCGCGCTCGCCCGCCTCGCCCGTCATCGGTCCGTAATACTCCGGATCGCGCAGCATGCACTCCCGCAGCGCCGACGTCGTCTCGAAGCACGTCTCCACGAAATCCTCGTCCCGCGCCTTGGCCGCGTCCACGCACGCCTCCCACGCCGCGAACGCCGCGCGGCACGACCCGCCCTTCATGTACTTGCAGAATCCGCACGTCTCCTCCTCCGCCTCGTCCTCGTCGCGCGCGTCGCTCGCGCGCGGCGCGTCGCTCGCGTCCTCGCGCGCGTCGCCCGTCGGTGCCGTCGCGCGCGCCATCCCGCGGCCGCGCCCGCGCGCGCGTCGCCGTCTGCCGCACTCGTCGACGCGCGACGTCGAATCATGACGACGCGCGCGGACGCGTGCGCGCGGCTGCTCGACGACGCGGCGCGAGCGACGACGGACGACGACGCCGTCGACGCGCTCGCGCGCGTCGCGGCGATCGCGAGCGCGAGCGACGGCGCGAATGACGCGGCGGAGGCGAGCGCGCTCACGGCAATCGTCGAGCGGGTGATCGAATTCGGACGCGCGGATAACGCGACGACGCGGAAGCGCGCGGCGAGCGCGTGCGAAACGCTGGGGAAGGCGCGCGAGGGATGGTTGGGGGCGTGCGCGCGCGCGCTGGGGGAGATGACGCGGGATGAAGACGCGGGGACGGCGAAGCGGGCGAGCGCGGGCGTCGGCGCGCTGTTTCGAGAGGCGTTGATCGTGAGCGCGGTGAAGGGAAACGCGACGCGAGTGGTGAAGACGGTGAAGGACGCGTGGAGCGCGGCGAGGGAGGCGATCGAAGGCGCGAGCGCGGTGGCGGTGGATGAGAGCGCGAACGAAGGGACGCGGATGGCGTGCGCGAAGACGACGGAGACGGCGATCCTGGCGCTCGCGGGCGAGGGTTGGGGATCGAACGTCGTGAAGCCGGGGCACAAGACGCTGAATTTGGAGGAGATGATGGCGGATGCGGTCGCGCTGTCGGAAAAATTGCAGGAGGCGCTGCGAAATTTGAGCGAAGGGGCGAAACCGACGGGACCGCTGGCGCTCGTGCTCGTGGCGGCGTTGGGGAAATTGAGCGTGAAGAAGGCTGAGCTCGCCGCGGGGTGCACGCCGGTGCTCATCGCGTACGCGAAAGCGCACGCCGCGCGAGAAAAAGCTGAGATCGAGGCCAACGAGCGGGCGTCGGCGGCGACGGCGAGCGTTAGTAAAGAGTTGAAGAACGTGTTGCTCGACGTGTTGCGCAACGGCCCGACGCAAGCCGTCGAGGGTGGGATGATGAATGAAATTTCCACCATCTGTAGAGATCTAGGCGCGGGCGAAGCCGTCGACAGCGCGCTTCGTCACCGCGAGCGAACGAGTCGAGGGGAACCGCTCGGGGAAAAGCGCGCGAGCTTTTTGACCCCAATCGGCGGCGGTTTCAAGCGCGCGCGTCTGCGCGAACAAGTCCCGCCGCCGCCTCCACCGCAAATCGTGGCGGCGCCGATGACGGAACCGGGAATCCTGCATCAAATTTTAGTCACGCTCGCGGCTTTGGTGAATAGCGCCGATCGCTCCATGCTCGATGCCTTCATCACGCAGCTGGCGCCGCCGGCTTTGGCGGATGCGATTCTCGCCAATCTCAACCACTTGCCGCCGGCGAGCCAGTACTACCTCGCTGGTCGCGGGGCGAACGCGCCGAGGCCGCCGCCACCGCCGCCCATCTCGACGATGGTTACCGTGCCGGAGCCACCCGAGGAACCGGCGGAACCGCTATCGGTCGTGATCAAGGTTGACGACCTCGACGCCGAGGTCGCCGAGGCGTTTAGACTCGAAGCCATTCAGCGCATGCTCGCGGTTGGAAGTTCCGTGGCAGAGTACGGTGGGGCGGAGAAGGTCACTCTCGCTGGCCCGCTTCGCAGCTCATTGCTCGCCCGCTTAGCCGCGTCCGGGGCTGCAAAGTCAGCCGGCGCTTCGCTGGAAGAAGAGACGATGGCCATCGCGTCCGCGCTGCTCTTCACAGCCGAAGGCGGTGGTGTGTACGAGACAGAGGGTGTGAACATGCTCATGAAATGGCTCACGACACTGTATGCGCAAGAAGTTGCGTTTGAGTTTAGCTACGTGCCGTACGATCAGGCGATTTCTGCAGCCATAGAGTGTTTGACGCGCGGCGTCGCCGGGGCGACGTCCACGACGGCGATGGCGAGCGGGGCGAAGAAGCCGCTCTCACAGCTGTTGTGCGACGTGCCTTCGTTGCCGGGGGTCGTGTGGCGCGCTATCCGCGTGATGTGTAGATTAGAGGAAGGTGATGAGACGGCGCAGTACCCGACGACGGAAGAAACCGTCGTCCTCGTGCTCGGCGTTTTGCAAGACATCATTTTGGAGCGGCCTCCAGCCCGGGACGAGGCGTTGGAGGTTTGCCTGGCGTGTGCGATGCAAGACGACGACGCCGTGCGCGGAAAAGCGATCCGTCTAATCGCTAATCGGTTACACCCGGTCAAGCATCTCACCGAACGCATCGAAGCGTACGCCAAGGATGGTCTCGAGCGCGGTCGGGAATTGGGCAAAAAGGCGCTCGTCGAAGCCAAGGCGCTCGTCGAAGCCGAGGCGAAAGTCAAAGAGGAGCAAGATGCGGCCAAGGCAGCGGCGGAGGAAGATGCGCCCGAAGACGATGCGATGGAGACAGAAACGGAAGCAAAGACGCTGGAGACGGAAGTAGAAGAAGAGCAGGTGGACCACATAGCGAAAGCCGCAGACTCCGCCGTCGGCCCGATGTTGCTGTATTGCGCTCTCTGCGCCAGAAATCTGAAGCTCTTAACCGGATTGTTCGAGGCGTACGCGACGCTCGAGCCAGAGATTCAGCTTGCGTTGCATCGACCGGTGAACGGCTTAGCGCGCGCGTGCGGACCAAACTGTTTGGAGCTTTGCGAAATCATCGCCTCGCCGCCGGAGGGTTCGCTTTCCCTCGCGGTGCAGTGCTTGAATACGCTCGCTTCCGTCGCCGTCGTTCCGGCACCCTCGACTTTGCTCAACGCGGCGGAGTCGCTGTGTGCCTCTCACGATGGCGATGTCAAATACCTCGCGCCACTCGTGTGCTCGTTCGACGAAGAACGAGTGCGCGATTTGCTCCCGCAGTTTATTCACGCCTCGAGCGAAATATTTGCGTCGGTTTTGGACACCATCTTGTCCGTGCCCGAAGAGGAGGCGGTGCTCAGCCCCGTCGCCATTCTCATCGCCGTGCACGAAGTTCAGGTTGGTCAAGCGGGCGTCACGCTCAAGCAGCTCGTGGATGCTTGTTCGGTGTGCTTCGATCGCCCGGACGTATTCACGCCGCAGGTGCTCGCCACGGCGCTTCAGCAAATGGTCGAGTTCACGCCGTTACCACTGCTCTTCATGCGCACCGTCATCCAAGCGGAAACCATCGCTCCGCAGCTCAAGGAATTTACCCTCGGCTTGCTACGCACGCTGATCAACCGTCAAGTGTGGAAGATGGACCAAAAGATTTGGGAAGGTTTCCTCCGATGCCTCAAGCGCGCGGCGCCGCAGTCGTTCCCGCTCATGGTCGAGCTCCCCGCTCCCGTCTTCGGCGACGTCTTGCAGAAATTCCCCGCGCTCAAGGACAATTTGCGTCAATTCGCCGCCAAGTCGTCCGTCCCGAAAGCGATCGCCGCCGTGTTAAACGAGCCCTAGTCGTCTTGTAACGCAACGTCCCGAACGCTTGGACTTACCCTAATCGCCGATCGACGCCTCACATTTCGCCGCGTCGAAATCGTCCTCGCCATGGCGTCCGCCGCGGATCGATTGAACATCACGTCTCAGCTCGAGCACTTGCAGTCTCGACACGTCGGCACGGGCCATCCCGACGCCACGCGACACGAATGGGCGGTGAACATTCATCGCGATTCCTACGCGTCGTACGTCAGTCATCACCCGATGGCGATGTATTTCGCCGTCGCCAACGGCGAGAGCGTGGGACGGATGAAGTACGAGTTCACGCAGAAGATGTTGCTTCCGTGTGGGCTGCCGCCGGATCTCGAGGAGGAGTGAGTTGGGTGGAATGAAGCGCGGGATCGTCGTCGGAGGCGATCGCTCGCTCGGGCGGGGGAGTTAGTCGATTAGATTGTTAGAGAAGGCTTTGTGAATAAGTAATTTGTGTAATCATTATGAGTTAAGAGGGACGTGAACGCGTGAAGCTATGAGCTCGCGCTCGCGCGCGGTGCGCGAAGTCGGTTCTTCTCCCCGGCGAAACCGAAACGGTCGTCGACGCGAATGGAAAATCAACGCGCGAAATCCTCGTGTGAAAAGTGTCCAGACTCGGTCGTCGACTACATGCCGACGACGCGCATAACTTGCGAAGATCGACCACCACGGCACATGGCGATGGAGCCGACGATGACGGCGATGACGGCGACGACGAACGAAATCGCGGCGAGCGCGAGGGTGCGCTCGTCGGCGGCGTCGTCGTTGCCCGTCTTCGCCGCGAGTTCAGTTTTGAGGGCGGCGACGGACGCTTCGAGAGCGGCGATGTTCTTCTTGAAGAGCCCGCGCTCGTAATCGGCGTACGTTTGACGCTTATGGCTGAAAGTGGTAGAGCCCATCGCGCCACTAACGGTATACGAATCCCCCGTGGGTACTGGGTCGACCCACGTCCAAACCGGGCTGGCCGCACTGAGAGTGGTAGAGACAGCGGTTGTGACTTCAGCGGCGAACGCGGAGTCAAGCGGGTAGAAGTAGAACTCCGTAATCTTGTCTTGAATAGCGGGGCTGAGCATGTACTCGACGAACGCACGCACGACGCCCGTGGTCGCAGTATCTGTGTAAGTAGTACGGACGTGCAAGTACGTAAACGCGCAGATGGGCCAGACTCCGGCGCCCGCCTTGTTGAAGAGGTTGACGCCGGACCAGTCACCTGCGTAGTCGGTGGCGCCACTACCGCTTTGCGGGAACGTAGCCTTGACCGTGGAAGTGACGACAGCCGGGATGTTGGCTGTCAGGCGTCCAGCCGGGTCGCCCTCCTTGGTCACGACCCATTCGTTGTTCGCGTTCTTCAAAGAAACTTCGGACAAGTTGTCGAGGTGGCCGTGGCCGGCATCGATGTACCCGATAGAGTACTCGTTAGCTCCGATCGCGAGACGCATAGAATCGGACCCAGTCACACCGGTACTGTATAGATGGTTGCCCGAGAAAGGGTCGGCGCCGTTGGAAGGGTCAGGCGCGGTCGAGTAAACGGCTTGACATCCGGCGTACATATAACCCTTGAGGCCGTAAGTCGACGAAGAACCGTTACTGCGCCAGATGACTTTGATGGTTTGACTGGGCAAAGACAACCCAGAATCAGTCGCGATAGCCGCATCATTCCAGTTCGTGATCGCGCCGGTAAAAATCTTCGCCACCGTGCACGCGGAGAGCTTCATTACGCCCGTGCCGACGCCCGGTACGTTGTGGAACAGAGACACGGCGCCGATTTGGAACGGAATTTGCATGAAAGGAGCCGAAGAATCATCGGCAAGACCGTAATCGGTGCTCGCGAAATCACCAGCGTTGGTGAAGTCCGCCCAATCACTCGCACCGGTTCCGGAACCGACCGAGCGGTACGTCATGCGAAGCGTCGAGCCCGCCATCTCTTCGAGCTTGTCCATGGCCAACCAAATCAGCTTGGACGGGTTCGTCGTCCCGGATCCGTGCAGCTGATAGTGTTGGATGTTAGAAGTTTCCTGCACGGACTGCGCGGCGAACGCCAGCGGCGCTTGCGCGCAAATCATGGCCAAAACCGCGACCGCGAACCATCGATGACGATGGCGGCGTCGCGATTCGTTCGTCGCCGTCTTGATCATTTTTCGTGGTGGAATGTCGCGAGATTCGCGTCGTCGTCGGGAGCGGGAAGTGTTCTTTCGCGCGTCTTCGTTTCAGTCTCGCCGTTGCACGCGGCGCTGAAATGTGACGCGCGCGGCGTCGCGATTCAGAGCGCCGCTCATTATAATCCCTTTTTCGCCCGTGACCTGTGCTCATGGGGGCGCCGGTGTAGGTTTCGGTTGTGGTTTCTAACGGAGCTGTTGTGTCTATTGAGAGGGCTAATGAACTAACGGCGCGATTTCACGAGAGTCCGAAATCTTTGAATCGCCGATTGAAGGCGCTGTAGGACACGGAGCTGCCCGTGCGGCGATGGCCGCTCGCGTTCGAGCGCTTGACGGACGTCGCCGCGCTGACGCCCACGCTGGGGCGCTCGCCCGCTATGGCGGCGAGCTTGGTGATGCACACGTCGCGGCATCGCTCGAGCGTCGCGCGTGAAGTTGCTTTGTCGAAATCACCGCGCGCGGAGAGGACGGCGGCGACGCAGTCCAAGCCGGCGTCGGGCCAATTGCCGAGTAAGACGCCGTACTCGTGCACGAAGGCGTCGGGAGAGGCGGCGCAAACGAGACCGCGGAGATTTTGCAAACGTGCGATCCTGCCGATGGCTTTGTTCGTCGACATACGAACGGACATGGATTGCGTGAGAGCTCGCTCGTCGGCTTCCAATCGCGCGGCCGTGTGCGGCGCGACTACGGAGGCTTGCTTTGTGAACAGGATGAATAACAGTTCGATCAAGTACTCGAACAGCGTCTCCGTCACTGAACCCGCGACTTCGGCGGTTAGCCAATCTTCGGTATCGCCCAAATAATCCTCCACGGTCGCGAGAAGCGTGGTCATCGACTCACCAGTCGCCCACGGTCCGTCTACTTTGGAGCCGTAAAATGTGTTCATCACCTCCACCAGCCCTGGGTCGTCTAAGACTTGACGCGAAATCATCCGTCGCGCCTCGGCGTGCACGCGATTAAACACGTGCATCGCATGATCGAACTCGCGTACCATGACGTCATCCTTCATTCCGAGCGCATCTAAAATTGTCTTTTGTGTCTGCGCCGCCAAACTTCGACACCGGCGCGTGTCGTTGACGCCGGCAACGATGGTTTCAAACGACACCGGTTGCGCGTCGCGCGCTGCGCTGTCGTGCCCACCGCGTGAGGGTGTCCGACAAGGAACCCCAGAAAGCGTTTCACTGGGCATTCCCAGACGGTCTGCGACGGCGCTCGCATAGTTTGTAATCATCTCCGCGGCGACTCGACCGCATTGACGCACGAAGACGTTCGATTGCGTCTCTATGGCGATCATCATCTGATCTGCGATGAGGCGAAAAAACTCCAGGTCACTCGGGTTCCATAGCTTGCCCGATCCATCTTCTTTGGGTGGTCTCGACTTCGCCACGCGACAGAGATTATTCGTCCATCCCGAAATTGTGACGCGCAGTCTGTCGCAATACGTCTCGATGACGGTAGATAACCCGACGGGATAAGGCAGCGGCGGGCTCTCGTTCGACTCATCGGCGTATTCAACCGAGCACGCGTGCGCGTCGTCGGTGATTTCGATATCTAAACCGAGAGACTGCATGGCGTTGAAATAGTGCTGCCCCCACTTCACCGTGGCGACCATGTCGCCGTTGGAGGTGTTAGGACTCGAACTTAAACGCGCGAGAAGATCGCACACGCCCGCGTGATACGTCGGCGCGACGACAGTTTCAAACACACGCCATTCAGGCGGAAACGCAGGTATGGTGTAATCAAACGTTTCCGCGAGCGACACCAAGCTCTCGTCGAGCGCGCCGACGACGTGCTCGATGCTTTCCTTGTCGTCTAAACCGCTGAACCCTTCGGCGATTAACGCCAGTCGAGCCTCGACGGCGATCGACATTTGCTCGAGAACCTTCGTCTTCCACCGCTTCGGCTCTGGCGGCGCGACATTGATGACTTTATTCGTCGCCGCGTCCAATTCCGGCTCAAACGTCAGCGCGTCTCGCTCAAACTCCTCGTCCAGCACCTCTTGCTCCGCCACCACGCGCACGGCTCGCACGAGCCCGACCGACCCCGACTCCCCCGCTAATATCCCTTGCCGAACGCTGTTCCACAGCACCCCCTCAAACGTCGTCCACGCCGCGTCCACGCGCTCGAACTCGTCGTCGTCGAACACCCCGCGTTTCCGTTCCCCTACCCTCGCCAGCGCCGCGCGCACCGCGCACAGATCCACCTCCAGCGTCGTCAACGTCTCCCACGTCTCGAACATTCTCGTCTCATCCCGCTCGAGCGCGTCGATCGCGCGCGTCGCCCGCGCGCCCGGCTCCGACGCCTCGCGCGCGTCCCGAAGCGCCCGCTCCACCTCCGTCAACCCTCCGTCGTCCTCGCGCGCGCCCTTCCCCTCGCCGTCGCCGCGTCGCCTCGCGAACATCTCCGCGAGCTCTCCCAGCGCATCGCGCGTCTCGCTCGCCGTGTCCCTGAGCTTTCGCGCGCGCGCCACGCCGTCCTCGATGATTTTCAACCGTTCGCGCAAGCGCGCGCGTCGCGCCTCCAGCGCCGTCGTCGCGCGCGCGCGCGCGCCGTCGTCGCCGCGCATGTCGACTCACGCGCGCGCTCGGCGCATCGCGCGCGCGTCGCGCGCGCGACGTCGTGTGCCGCGCGCGATGCGCCGCGCGCGCGCGTCGAGACGATCGGCGTCGGCACTACGCGTCGCGCCGACGCGTCGCGCCGCGGCTCGCGTCGCGGCTCGACGACGACGCGCTGCGTCCCGCGCGCGCGCGCGCGGGCGAACGCGCGCGCGAGCGACGCGCGCGAGGGCGCGCTCGAGCGCCAGCGCTGGCGCGGACATGGCGCGGTCGACGGCGTCGCCGCGCGGCGACGCGGTCGCGGCGCGCGCGGGCGGCGCGGGCGCGCGGGGAGGTCGCGACCGCGCGACGCGCGCGCGCGGCGGCGCGCGATGCGCGGCGCGACGGACGCGGCGACGCGCGAGCGCGGTGAAGGTTGGATCTTTGAAGCGCGACGACGACGCGCGCGACGACGAAGACGCGAGCGGACGCGCGCGAACGACGCGCGCGGCGGAGGAAACGAGCGAGGAGACGTCGACGTCGGAAGACGCGACGACGGGGGAAACGACGAGCGGCTCGGCGAAGATGATCGTCGATAGCGGGGAGGTGGTGGACGAGCGGGACGGCGCGGGCGGGACGGTGCGGTTGCGTCGACAGCCGAAGGCGGAGGAGTCGACGACGCCGGGAGGGACGGTTCGTAAGAAGGTTGATCCGTCGCGAGGGGTTCGACCGGGGTTTAAGCGGTCGTACGCGCGAGAGGCGTTGCAGAGAGTTCGTCGGGACGCGGCGGACGCGCTGGACAACATGCGAGCGAGCCGAGACGACGCGGGGGCGTCGTCGTCGAAGGCTTCCGTCGGCGGTGATGACGAATTGTCTCGAGCGAAAGTGGCTGGCGAAGCCATGGCGCTCGCGAAAGTCACCGCCGACGCGCTCAGAGGAACCGGACCGATCACGATGGAAGAGTGGAGCTCGGCGATGTCCACGGCGTTGTCCGCGGTGTGGCGCGAACTCTGGTATCGATGGAGTTCTGTTTTGCGACGTTCGGCGTCTTGGGCGCTCGCAATTTCAGCCGTGATCTCCGCGGCGTTTCATTACATCGTCGGCCCGGCGTTCGTCAGTCCGAGACTTCCCATGATCGGCGACATCGCGAGTTCGGCGGTCGGGCGTCCCGTGCGCGTCGGGAGATGCAAGAGTCTGTCTTTCATGGGTGTTCTCGGTTTCGGCAAAGTCTTGGAGGTTGGTCCCGTAGTTCTCGGCCCGTCGGATACAGAGAAGAGCATAGTCGAAATAGACTCGCTGAAGATTTCTTACGACGTACTCCGTTCTATTTTGAGGAGAAAGTTGGTCACCGAGGTGCGCCTGGAGGGCGTCAACGCGACGCTTCGTCAAGGCGCAAACAACTCTTGGTTTGGGTATCCAGAAGATACGAAACCGCTGAGCTCGCGTCCTACGCTCAACCTCGCACCGAGCTCGAAGAATTCAAAGAAGAAGCAAGGCGCACCATCGGTCGAACTGAGAGTTGTTCGTCTCGACCGAGGCAACGCTAAATTGCACATCACCGGCGATCCAGAGCCGCGGAGATTGAACAATCTTCAAGGAAAAGCGGTGATTAACCACGTGGGTAGAGTCGAACTGGACCTGAACATGACGCCCGACACGAGACAAACGCCACCCACGAAGCGTCCGACGACTATGCTCGCCGATAGCCCCGTGATGAATTTGCGAACGGAGCAAACTCCCGCCATGTCGCGATCTTTGGAGACGGAGATTCAAAGAGGTTCGAATGGTGGGCAGATTCGTGTGTTTGCGACGCTTTCACCGCCACAGCAGCGAGGTTTTCGAACTCGGGATTGGCCAGATTTAAAAGTTCGAGCGCAACTTAACAACACGAGCGCCGCCGTTCTCGAGCGCGTCATTCCGAATTTACCGATCGACGTGCGTGGCGGGCGTTTGGATGGCGAAGTTCGGCTCATGTGTAACAGTCAAGCGACGTGGACCTTCCCTGATTTTGCCGGCCAACTCAAGGGTAAACATCTGTGGTTTCACTTCTTTGATTCCACCGATGACTTTGCGGACACCGACGTTGATTTGGTCTTTGAAGGCCAGCGAATGTACATACACGGCGGCGAGGGACACTTCGGGCATGTTCCGCTTACCATCACGGGCGATCTCGACTTGAACTCGCTTGGTGGTGAATATCGCCTCAGCGCTCAGGTGAGCCCCGTGGAGATACATGATTTGCGAGAGACGCTGGGCGTGCGTCCTTTGCCTCGTCCGGTGGCAGGAAGTGTGAAGGGCTTTTTGTACTGCTCGGGACCGTTGGATTCGCCAGTGTTCACCGGCAGAGCGGAGACCACAGATCCGACTTTAGCGGATTTGAGTAAGGCGAAACCTGGAACGGAGATGGCTTGGAGCGAAGAAGCTGTCAAGGGCGCCGTGGGCGAAGGTGCAGTCGCGGCGTACGACCGCGTTCCCTTCAAGTCTGCTAACGCAGTATTCACCGCGAATGTTAAAAAAGGCGAGTTCTCGCTTCACAGCGCTGAGGCGATTCCAGTGGATGGTGGAAAGTTGCGAGGTTCCGGCCGAATTTCGATCAAGCCTGATGCGTTGTTCGACCCTAACGCGTGCGATGTTGAAGGTACTGGTGTCGATCTCGACTTTCTTAAAATAGCCAAAAGATTGTCCCGAGACGAAGAACTGCCGTGGCTCGATCGCGTGTGCCCGTCCTCGCCAGCAAACGTGTCAGGAACGTTTGTTGGCGCGTTGTCAGAGCCAATCCTCAACGCCAATTTTACGGTCGAAGATGATGAGTACAAAGGACACTTGACAATGACACGAGATGGAGTGATGACAAACATTGAAACCCCGGTGCTCGAGATGAAAGCGTCGATCGCGACGAAATTTCAGCCCTTGGAGGAGCAACTCAAGGCGACGACGGTTGAACAAGCCATCGCACTCGGCAAACCAAAGGTGACTGACGCAGAAGCTGATCTCATGCTGAACGGCGCTGATGTTGCCGCGTGGATGAATGAAATAGATGCGGCGGATGCGCCTGATCGTCTCCGTCTCCGCCTCGGGGGGCGCACGCGGGTTAAGGGCAAGTTTGCGCAACCGCGTAACGAGGACGGCGAGGAGGTTGAAGACGCGTTGCCAACGTTTTCGGGGCACATGCAACTAGATAATTTACGAGTGAACAAATTAGAATTCGCTCCTAAAATGGCTGGAAAGCTCACGGTATCGGAGTCAGGCCTAAAGTTGCGCGCGAAGAACCGCGGTGACGAGCTCTTCGATATGTCTGTAGAAAGCGGAGGCAAGTCCATGGTGCAAATCCGTCGCAACAATTTGAAAATTTCTGCCGACGTCGATGATTTTGCGGGGAGCTTTGACGTCGCGGGTCTGTTGCTCGACGACTTAGAGTTTGCATCATTACGTGGCAAAGTAGAAGCGGCGAGTGCGAAAATTGATTTGCGTGATCGCGTCGGTGTTGGCAGCCTGCAGTTGAAGCAGCCACGTCTGAGTGGTATTTCGGGGGATTCACTGGAGGCCGACGTCACGTGGGCGGATCGCGTCGTCAGTCTTCAACGCGCGACGTTGAAGCAGGCGAAGTCGCAATACGATGCCGACGGAGACTATGCCTTGCCGGATGATATCTGGAACTCTTTGCCGAGCGAACGCGTCGTAGTTGAGGTGGAAGAAGTTTCAGAAGTTGAAGAAGTCCTCCTGCCGGCGCCAGTCGATGACGGCGTCGCGCAGTCGTCGCTGCCGGAAGACGTGCAAGTGATCGAAATCGTTCCGAAAGACGCCAAAAATAATACTGAGACGATCGTTGGTAAGCGAGTGAGATTTCCTCGTCCAGCGATTTTGGACAAAGTTGGTAATTCCGTAAAGAGTCTCGCCAAAAAACTCGACGCTTTGCGGAAACCGGCTACCACGACCACCGGCGAAAACACTCGTTCGGGTGCCGATGTTGTGGCTACCGAGCCCGTCGAGCCCGTTTCGAAGAAAGATGGAGTGCCCGAACCGATCATCGCACGAGCGACGAAGGATGTTGAGCAGCTCGAAACTGGCACAGACACGGACAGCGAAGGGACTGACGTGGACAAGCCTTCGAGCGCGTCGACTGAGATCAAAAACGTTGAAAGCGTCGCCGACGCCGCCGCCGTTGCTGAGACTGTTGCTGAGCAGACGAGTGAAAGCGAGAAAGAAACCTCTCTGATGGAGCCCGTGTTAGTCGCCGGGGAAGCGGAAGTAGCCCAAAAAGCGAAACCGAACGCCGCGGCGAACGCAGTTCGCGGCGTGTTGCGGTCGGCTCGTAACGTCGTCAAATCAAACAAAGTCAACGAGAAAGAGAAGGATGAAAAATCTCGTATCACGCTTTCATCTTACGAGAACGAGTTTAATTCGGACGTTTCTGGTGCGTGGCGCTTCCGACTCGCGGTGCCTGAGGCAGATATTGAAGAGATGCTTCCAGTTCTTCGTGTCCTTACGGATTTGCGAAAAGGGGCGACGCCCGAAGAGTATGGCCGAGCCAAGCAAGCGTTCCTCGAAGGTGTCGAAAAAACGGGATACGCGATCGTCGACTTGGCGAGGCAAGTTGATGAAGTTACGACGAAGCAAAAGAGCGAAGCTCCAGTCGCCGAGTCAGCTACGTCGACGGACGACACGAAGGAAGTTAGTGAGACGACGAAGACATTGCCCGGTTTACAAGATTTGAAGGGTGGTTGGCACGGTATGATTCAAGCCACCGGCGGCGGCGCTTTGGAGACGTTTGATTCGCCGCAACCGACGGAAACCGTCCTTTTCGACGTTGCCGGTAGCGATTGGCAATGGGGACCTTACAAAGTTGAACGCGTCGAAGCTCAAGGCGAAGCGAGTTCGAGCGAAGGCGTCAAGTTGACGAGCTTAGAAGTGTCTTCGGACGCCGCGAGTCTTTCCGTGTCGGGCGCTATCGGTGGTTCTCGTCAAGACGCGACGTTTGCCGTCAGAGACCTCCCAGCGCCCTTACTCGGCGCATTTGTTGGGCCGCTCATGCCCGAGCAAGACTTGAGCGACTTCCCACGAATAGGTGGCGATTTCCTCGTGCAAGGTCATTTGGGCGGTTCGGTGACGGCGCCCGAGGGCGAGTTCCTGATGAGACTTCGAGACGGCAAGATCGGTAATGTCAAGCTGAAGAGCGCCGAGTTGAGTGCGGAGTTGAACGAAGCTCGCCGTGCAGAGTTTGAGGGCGAGGCGGTGCCAGCTGTAGGTTCTGGTCTCGTGCGCATAGCGGGCGTCGTACCGCTTCCGGAAGCGAACGATCAGTCTCTCGCCGTCGACTGGCGTGTGCGAGAGCACGGCATGACGCTGCTCACGGCATTCGTCCCAGAAGTCGCCGAATGGCAGAGTGGATCGGCCGATATGTCGTTGCACGTCAGAGGTACGCCTGCGGCGCCTGTTTACGATGGCGTCATGGAAATAAGAAAGGCACGGATCTTGTCTCCTTTGCTCGCCCGCCCGATTTATCCGGCCAATGCGACTCTGCGCATCCAGCGCAACACACTTTACGTCGACGACATCGAAGCAAAGAGCGCCAAGGGCGTAGTGCGAATCAAAGGAGCCATGCCGTTGTTGAAGCCAAGCCGCAGCTCCGGTGGCGAGACGTGGGAAGGTCTCGTAGCTCGCGCAGACACGCAAGGAGGCGTAAAGATGACGATCGACGGCCTCGATGTCCGCGCAAGAAATGTGTACAACGGACAGCTGAACGCCGCTATGGTGGCGAAGGGAACTGTCACGGCCCCGGAACTTAGCGGAGATGTGCGATTCTCGAGAGGTACCGCGTTCGTGCAGCAGCAGCCACCGAACGCGGACGAAATGCTCAATCAAACGAAGTCTGGCGCGTTGTCGGGGGCGAAGAGAGATTCGCGCGGAGTGCTGGCTGGGATTTTAGAGCGAGCCGCGAGAGCAAATGATCCGAACCACGGCGAAGCGGGCAATCAGACTGAAAATGAACTCATGAACGAGAAGAATCTCGAAAAGTTGCAGAATTTGCGCTTACGAGGCCTTCATCTTTCTGTCGGACCTGAGATGTCTGTCGTTTACCCGTTTGTGTTGAACTTTGGCGTCAGCGGCGAACTCACGCTCGATGGCGTGATTGATGCAGGCCTTTTACGACCGAACGGCTCGCTTCTGTTCGATCGCGGTGACGTCAACTTGGTGGCGACACAAATCAGACTCGATCGAGACCACCCGAACAGAATTGTGTTCACACCAGAGCAAGGACTCGACCCCTACGTCGACATTTCCTTCCTCGGCACGGATCTTCGAGCTCTCATACAAGGCCCGGCTTCAAGGTGGACGGACAGCCTCACGTTAACGTCTTCTGCGCAGACTACTCCCGGCGAAGGTGACGCGACGCTGTCTCCAAGTGAAGCCGCTCGCATTTTCGAAGGTCAGCTGGTGGAATCGCTCCTCGAACAAGACGGAAAAATCGCCTTTAGCAACTTGGCGTCGACGACGTTGGCGTCGCTCATGCCAAAGATTGAGGCCGGTGGCAACGTCGGCAAGGCGCGCTGGAGATTGACCGCGGCGCCATCGTTGCCGGGTTTGCTTTCACTCGACCCTGACTTGGATCCGTTCAGCAACACTGGATCGTTTACCCTCGGCTCCGAAGCGGAGATTTCATTCGGCGATTCGTTGCAAGCGACGTTGAGTCGCAACCTCGACGCCGACGAAATGCGTACGGAGCTGTCGCTCATGTACAAACTTACCAGTAAGCTCCGAATGCAGTTAAAGAGCCTGTCGGCGTCGGCGACGAGAGTGATGTTCGAATTCAGCACGAAAGATTAATTCACATTGTAATTTTACACGCGTTGCTGCCGCGCTAAGGAGCTAACGAGCGTACGCATCCGAGCGCCCGCTCGTCTCGCATCCAGAAAGATTCCCCTAAAAGTGCACCGTTCGCGGCGTAAATATGAGGACATCCCTCTGTTGCGGCCGAATCGAAACGTACGGCGCGTACGACGCCGCGCGCGACGTCGGACGGATCGCGCATCAGACGCAAAGCCTTCGCGCCGAGGCGATAAAACGCCTGAAGCGCCGTCGGCCAGTCTCTAATCAAGCGCGTGTCCACCAGACCTGGATCCACTAAAACGGCCGAGGCGCCACCATCGCCCGACTTCGTCCACTCACGATGCTTCGCCGCGGCGTACGCGCTAATCGCGACTTTGCTCCACATGTAGTCGATCGCCGGGTTGTAATATCGCCCACCCTCGCCGCCCGTTTTCACCCATCGTCGAAACGCGTCCACGCCCAGCAACCGAGCCGTCGCGCACTGATGCACGAAGGATCCGACGAAAACCACCCGCATGCGCGCGCTGGTCTTTCCCGCGCGTCGTGCTTCGTCCACCAGTCTATCCGTCAACCGCACGACGTTTCGAAAATTCACCCGCGCCGTCGGACTCCCGTCGCCGCGAGACGCCGCGTTCCTATCCGTATTAAACACCGCCGCGCAGTGCACCACCGCGCGCACGTCCACGCCGCGCCGACGTATCTCACTCAACGACACCTTCATCACGTCTCGCTCGCTTCCCACGTCCAACGGCCCGACTAACTCGACCCTCGAATCCTTCGCCGCGCGTCGACACTCTCGCGCGAACGCGTTCGCCGCGTCCACCCCTCCCAACCTATACGGCACCACGATCGCGAACCCTTCCTTCGCCAGCGCGAGCGCGCTCGCGCGTCCGATCCCAGAGCTCCATCCCGTGACGAACACGCCGACGTCCAGCGTCCCGTCTTCTTCGTCTTCTTCGTCTTCGTCTTCGTCTTCGTCGCCTCGCGTCGTTCGCCTCGCGTCGACGCCGCGCGCGTCCTCGACCGCCCTCGCCACCGTCGCGCGCGCCATCACGCGCGCCAGCGCGAGCACCCAATCGAGCATCACGCACAGCACGTCCGGGCGCCACATCGCGCGCGGCGTCCACGCCGTCGTCGTCGTCGTCGTCGTCGTCGTCGTCGTCGTCGTCGTCTCGCGCGTCGTTCGCATCGTCCCGTCGTCGTCGCGCGCGCCCGCCGCGCGCGCGCACCGCACGCGCGCGTCCGCGCCGTCCGCGCGCGCGCGCTCGATCGCCTCGCGCGTCGCCCGCGTGAGCGCGAGCGTCGGCGACGACATGCCGCCGCGAATTGACGTCAGAGCGCGACGCCGCGCGACGCCGACGACGCCGCGCGCGATGCTCGCCAGGCTCGCGCGAGGCGCGACGCGCGCGCGCGAGTGCGCGACGCGCGCGACTCGCGCGCGACGCGCCGTCGCGCACGCGCCCGGGAGCGCGACGCGCGCGCGACGCGTCGACGTCGCGGCGCCGCTGTCGCGACGGCGCTTCGCGGCGAGCGCGACGCGCGGCGCGCGATGCGGCGCGAGCGAGGGCGAAGACACGGTCGCGAGCGACGCGGCGACGACGACGGCGGCGAGCGGGGCGCCGAGCGCGGCGCGACGGAAGCGCGTGCTGAGCGGGGTGCAACCCACGGGGTCTATCCACCTGGGAAACTACTTTGGCGCGATTAAAAATTACGTCAAGTTGCAAGAGGATTACGACGCGTTCTACTGCGTGGTGGATTTACACGCGATAACCGCCGGAGGACACGATCCGACGGCGCTGGAGGCGTCGACGCGGACGAGCGCGGCGATTTATTTAGCGGCGGGGGTGTCGCCGGAGAAGGCGAACGTCTTCGTGCAGAGTCACGTGCCGGCGCACTCGGAGCTGTGTTGGCTGTTGAATTGCGTGGCGCCGATCGGGTGGTTGGAAAAGATGATACAGTTTAAGGAGAAGGCGCGCAAGGCTGGGGAGGAAGTGAGCGTGGGGTTGTTGGATTATCCCGTGCTCATGGCGGCGGATATTTTATTGTACAAGGCGGATTTGGTGCCCGTGGGCGAGGACCAGCGGCAGCACTTGGAGCTCACGCGCGATATCGCGGGGCGAGTGAACTCGTTGTACGGGGGGAAGAAGTGGAAGAAGCGCAAAGGTAAGGCGCCGAGTGGGCGCTCGCGAGGAGGGGACGTGCTGATGGTGCCGGAGGCGTTTACGCCCAAGGAGGGCGGACGCGTCATGTCGCTCACCGACGGAACGGCGAAGATGAGCAAATCTAACCCGGCGGAAGGGTCGAGGATCAACGTGTTAGACACTCCGGATGAGATCGCGAAGAAACTCAAGCGATGCAAGACGGATGCGTTCGAGGGTCTGGAGTTTGGGAACCCGGAACGCCCGGAGGCGAACAACCTGTTGACGATGTATCAGTTGTGCACCGGGCTGACGCAAGAGGAAGTGCTGGCTGAGTGCGGATCCATGCGATGGGGTGATTTCAAGCCGCACCTGACCGATGCCGTCATCGCTCACTTGTCCCCGATTCAAGGTCGCTACAAGGAAATCATGGACGAGCCGGGATACTTGGAGGACGTGTTGAAGCGCGGCGCCGAAAACGCCAACGAAGTCGCGAATTTGACGCTTAGAGACGTGCGCGACGCGATGGGCTTCGTGCAGTACTAAACACTGGAATAAATTTAAAGTTTTCAATCAATCATTGCATTAAAGTTCGTCCCTCGTTCCTCGTTCCTCTTCGTCGTCTTCCACGTCGCCGACCTCCGCCAGAATCTCGTCCAGGCTCGGAATCACGGTCGCGTTCGTCGCGTTCGTCGCGTTCGCGTCATCCACCACGGTCGCGTTCACCTCGATCTCGACCGTGGCGTTCCCCTCGTTCGTGGCGTTCGCCGTCGCGTTCGCGCCGCCGCCCAAACTCTTCGGTCCGTCCTTGAGGTTGAACAAGTCCAAAATGGAATCGTGCGCCCTGTTCAAGTTGGCCACCGCGCCGCCGGTTTCTGGCGCGTAAGAGTACAGGCCGTACACCAACGCTCCGCCGACGGTCAAACTCACGAAGCGCTGCGCCAAACCGATCTTTTTCGCCTCCGCGTCAAACGCCCACATCGGCGAAAAGATTTCGTTAATCGGCACCGTATCGTCCGTCAGATTCGGCATGATCCAAAAGTGTTCCCCGGTAAAGATCCACACCACCACGAACACCACCAACCGCACGGTGAAAATCACCGCAAACGTCACCAAAATCGCCACGCACACGTACAGGATCAACTTTTTAAACCAAATCGGCGCCAGCGGAAACAAGCACATCGCCACCACCAACACCGCGAACAATCCGCTCAGCACCACGCTCTTCCAGCTCATCGGCATCTCGTACGTCCACGCGTAGAACGCATCCTCCACGAACGTCTGATCGCGCGTTCGCATCAGGTAATGCGGAAACTTGACCAGCTTCACCCGTCCGCTTCGCGCGTGTTTTATCTCTCGCTCGCACCGCACGATGTATCCCCGTTGCAGCAGGCACGCCCCGCAGTGCTTTATCCGCATCGCGTTCACCTCGTCTCGCTTCGCCGCGTCCGCCTCCATCTCTCGCCGCTGCCTCTCGTCCACGGCGCAGTACTCATCGAGCACGTCGACGCGCTCGCGCAGGACGCGATAGAAATCTTTCCCTCGAAAGAAATCGAATCGATTGTCCCCGAGTCGCGCGCTCCGCGTCTCGGGACCGTCGCGCCCGCGCAGGACGTACGCGAGGTGGTCGATCTCCTGCGCCGCGCGCTCCTTGCGCGCGCTCATGTCGGGGCGTCGCGAAGTGGCGCGATCGCCGCCGACGTCGCGTCACATCGCGACGCCATCGCGCGGCGCCGTCGCGATGGCGTCCGTCGACGTCGTCGCGGACGCGCTCGAGCGGCTCGAGGACGCGGGCGTCGACGCCGCGCGCGGCGCGGACGCGCGCGCGCTCGCGGCGTGGGCGCGCGGGGAGGCGCGACGGGACGACGGCGACGACGACGCGCGCGTCGCGCTCGCGCGGGCGTGCGCCGCGGCGATGCGGCGCGCGGGAGGCGCGACGGGCGACGCGGACGCGCTGGTAGACGGCGCGCGCGCGAGCGGGGACGACGCGGACGCGCGCGAGGCGTTCGTGGACGCGCTGCGGCGGTGCGCGACGACGCTGCAGGTGACGGCGCTGGAGACGGCGGCGCGCGCGGCGAGGGAAGGCGGTGAAAAGCGCGCGAGCGCGAGCGAACGCGCGAGGGAAGACGCGATGGACGCGGACGAGACGGGGGAGCGCGCGGTGCGAGCGATCGAGCGGTTGGCGAGCGGACTGGAGGACGCGGCGTCGAAGTCGACGACGGAGGTTTTGGACGCGGCGACGGCTCGAGCGACGGCGACGCTGCGCGAGTTGCCGGAAAATCACGCGCGTAAGGTGTTGGACGCGTCGAGTTGGACGAACGCGCAGCGGGAGTTGATCGAACGCGTGGAGAGGGCGTTGCATGATGAGTACAAGGCGCGGAGGGAGATGGTGGCGAAACGCGCGCAAGTGACGACGACGTCGTTTTGTTATAGCGCGAGATTGAACGCGCTGAAGGACGTGCGCGAAGAGTTCGCGCGCAGAGTCGTCAGTGAGCTTCACGTCGCGCCGCAGGTGACGATGGACGACGTGTGCGACGCTCGGTACGCGGACTTAGCCGTGGCCGGGATCAAGGTGACGGCGGGGAGCGACGGCTTACAAAGCGCGGTGAAAAAGGTGCTCATGGGAAGCGTTCCCGATCGAGGTGGTCGCACCGACGGCAGCGATCGCGCGGCGATGCCCGCTTTCGCGGCTCGAACCGACGCGCCGAGTGGTGGTCGAGGCGGCGGCGGGCGCGGTGGCGGCGGCGACAAGCCGAAACCGACTCCGAAACCAAAGAAAAAGGGCGCCGTGCGTTGGTGAATCCGCGCGCGCGCGCGTTCGTAGAAAGCAGCGTGCATCGTCATAGCCACCCATCGCGTGCTCCTCCTTAGTTTGTCGTATTTTGTGAAATCATTACAAAGCCTTCTACCGGTACACGCGTAGATTACGCCTGGTTCTTCAGCGCCTCGCTCGTGGCTTCGAGCGCGTCGCCGATGCACAACAGATTCTTCGTCATCAGGCGGGTCACCGCGAGTTGTGCCACTTGCGGCGGCACCATCTCGACATTGATCAACGAAATGTTCGCGCCGCGCGTCGGCCATTCGAAAGGCACGTCCAAGACGGCGACGGCGCCGTTTGGCAGCGCCGCGCGCACCAATGACTCGCCGGAACTCCATCTGAGCGCCGTTCGCGCCGCCGCCGCCGCGAGGGCCTCGGCACGTTGCGCCGTGGCGGCGATGCGAAGGCGGATTTCCGCCAACGCGCGAGCGAGGACGGGCATGCCCGCCGACTCTTCGATGATGTCGAGGATGGGCGTGTCCGACGGTTCGAGCGTCGCCCCGGCGAGACGAGCGCTATCCTTCATCAAGTGCAGCGTGACCGTGTGCGTCGTCGAGCTCGGGCCACGCGGCTTGGCGCTTTCCATGGCGAACTCGGGCGTCGCGGGCAAGTGCGTGTGAATCTTGAGCACGAGGGCGTTTTCTTCGATGGCCATGATTTCCACCCCTTGTAAAGTGACTAGCAATTTCGTTTGCTCGAGCACCGCCTCTTGCGCTTCGGCGATTTGCGCCGACATTTCCGCTTCTCGCGCCGCAGCCTTGGAGATACCGATCAAGTACTTGGCCTGGGCGTTGATTTGATCAATCGCGCTCTCGTCCGGCGCCAACTCCGCCTTGAGTTCGCTCGCGCCGCTTTGATTCTCGCTCAACTTCACATTCACCTCGCGCAGTTCCGCATCGAGCGCTTCGAGCTCGCGCTGTAACTCCTCCTTGGACTTCGCCCGGTCCGCGGCGCTCACCGAGGCGTCTCCCGCCTGCGCTTCCCACGCCGCCGCCGCGGCTTCCGCCTCCAACTGCTCTAATTCTTCCACAACCTCCGTCAACGCCCTATGCTCGACGCGAAACGTCTCGTACTCGTCCCCGAGCGACGCAATCTCGCGTTCCATCTCCTCCGCCCGTCGTTCGTTCTCGTTCGTCAAATTCTTCAACCGCTGTTGCAAAGCTTTGAACCCTTCGCTCTCCGTCGGCGTCTCCTTGGGCAACGGTCGCGATTCCAAAACCGCCTTCAAAAACGCCTGTTCCGTCGACAACTCGATCGTCCCGAACTTCAACCGCTTAATGTGCGCCTTGATTCGCTCCAAATCCCCGTCCCCGTTCCCGAGCGCCTTCTCCCGCGCCTGCGACAAAATCTTCGCGAACGAATCCTCCGTCTGATTCAACTCCTTGAGCGCCGCGCGAAATCCAACCCCGCTCGGCGCCTCCCGCAGCGTCTTCATCGCGTCCGACTTCGCGAACACCCCCGGCGAGTGCACGGATATGTCCTCGAACCGCAGCTGCAGCGGCGCGATCGTCGTCAGCGATTCCGACGCCGGTCGTTCCATCGTCCCCGTCGTTTAAATCGAAATCGTCTCAACGCGTCGTCCCTCGCGCGCCGCCGCGCGTCCGTCGTCGTCCCGCGCGTCCGTCGTCGACGCGCGCGTCCGTCGATCGTCCCGTCGCCGCGTCCCGGCGCGCGTCCCGGCGTCGCGGTGTGCGTCGCCGTCGTCGCGCGCCGTCGCCGTCGCCGTCGTCGTCGAACCGTCGTCCCCCTCGTTTGAAAAAAAATTTTATTTTTGAAAAAGGGCGCGCGATCGCGCTTTGTGTGATGGCAAAATGTCATTGTTACTTCAAACAAGTTTCGCACCTGGGTGCACCTGTACGAGC